>Ga0138256_10001760_pt1 | contig 23336 bp, 17 predicted proteins | sample KNB2016incub_MG_FD_105486 | JGI IMG/M metagenome (GOLD analysis project Ga0138256, IMG submission 105486) | Active sludge microbial communities from wastewater in Klosterneuburg, Austria - KNB2014incub_MG | ecosystem: Engineered > WWTP > Activated sludge > Unclassified | place: Austria... | reverse complement strand
CGCCGATCGTCTGCGCATGGTCAAGATGGAGGCTGAAAAGCCCCCGGTAACGGTTGAGCAGGAGGCTGCACCATGACCGCCATCTTGTCGGGCCTGAGCCTCGGCCATTTCCTGACCCTGGGCGCGGTGCTGTTCAGCATCAGCCTGGCTGGCATCTTCCTTAATCGAAAGAACGTGATCATGCTGCTGATGTCGATCGAGCTGATGTTGCTCGCGGTCAACGTCAACTTCGTCGCGTTCTCGCGCTCACTTGGTGATCCGGCCGGGCAGGTGTTCGTGTTCTTCATCCTGACCGTGGCAGCTGCCGAGGCCGCGATTGGACTTGCGATCCTGGTCACTCTGTTCCGCAACCGTCGCACCATAGACGTTGCCGACATCGATACGTTGAAGGGCTGACGGGATGATTATTTCGAAAACCCATCTTCTGTTGGTCGTATTGCTGCCCTTGCTTGGTGCGGTGCTGGCTGGCTTGTTTGGTCGCAAGATAGGACGCGTTGGTTCGCATTTCGTCACGATTCTCGGCGTAGCCTCCAGTTGCGCACTGTCGTGCTGGGTACTATGGCAATTGATGCAGGGCGCATCGCCGTTCAACGAGAACCTCTATACCTGGTTCCAGGTCGGCGACGTGTCTGCGCATGTCGGCTTCATGGTCGACAAGCTGACCGCGATGATGATGGTCGTGGTCACCTTCGTCTCGCTGCTGGTGCACATCTACACCATCGGCTACATGGCCGAGGACGATGGCTACCAGCGCTTCTTCAGCTACATCTCGCTGTTCACATTCAGCATGCTGATGCTGGTGATGAGCAATAACTTCCTGCAGCTGTTCTTCGGCTGGGAAGCAGTGGGCCTGGTGTCCTACCTGTTGATCGGTTTCTGGTTCAAGAAGCCGACCGCGATCTTCGCCAATATGAAGGCATTCGTGGTCAATCGTGTCGGCGACTTCGGTTTCCTGCTCGGGATCGCGGGCGTGCTGTACTGGATTGGCACGCTTGATTACGCAACCGCATTCGCCAATGCGCCAACCATCCGCGACACCACGTTTACGATCTTTGCCGGCCATGAATGGTCGGTGCCTACGATCATCTGCATCTGCCTGTTCATCGGCGCCATGGGTAAGTCGGCACAAGTGCCGCTGCATGTGTGGCTGCCTGACTCGATGGAAGGCCCGACCCCGATTTCGGCGCTGATCCACGCGGCAACCATGGTCACTGCCGGCATCTTCATGGTGGCGCGCATGTCGCCGCTGTTCGAGCTGTCACCCACGGCCCTCAACTTCATCCTGTTCATTGGCGCGACCACCGCGTTCTGGACCGGCTTGATCGGCATGGTGCAGAACGACATCAAGCGCGTCGTGGCGTATTCAACGTTGTCTCAGCTGGGCTACATGACGGTGGCGCTGGGTCTATCCGCTTATTCGGCCGCAGTGTTTCATCTAATGACCCATGCATTCTTCAAGGCGTTGCTGTTCCTGGCCGCCGGTAGCGTGATCATCGGGATGCACCACGAGCAGGACATGCGCAAGATGGGCGGCCTGCGCAAGTACATGCCGATCACCTTCATCACAAGTTTGATCGGCACGCTGGCGCTTGTCGGTACGCCGTTCTTCAGCGGGTTTTATTCCAAGGACACGATTATTGAAGCTGCCCAGCACCATGCAGCCGACCATGGCGACTGGATTGCGCAGTACGCCAACATGGCGGTGCTGCTGGGTGCGTTCGTCACCAGTTTCTACAGCTTCCGCCTGCTGTACTTGACGTTCTTCGGCGAGGAACGTTTCCGTGATCCCGCCGCGCACGCAGATGACGCGCACGGACACGACGACGCGCATGCTCACGACGACCATGCGCATGCTCACCATGGCGTGCACGTACCGCACGAGTCACCGTGGGTTGTGACGTTGCCGCTGATATTGCTGGCGATTCCGTCGATGCTGATCGGCTTCTTTACCGCCGGGCCTATGTTGTTCGGCACCGATGTGATGGGCCATGTGCAACAGCTGCCGTTCTTCCTCGGCTCGATTGATGTGTCCGCAACGAGGGACGTTGTCGGCAAGCTGGCGGAGGAATGGCATGGACCGGTTGCATTTGCCCTGCATGGTTTCAAGGCACCTGCCTTCTATCTGGCGCTGATGGGTTTCCTGGCAGCGACCCTGCTATACCTGGTCATGCCCGAATGGCGCAAGGTGATCACCCGTTCGCTGGCGTGGCCGATCAAGGTGCTTGAGCAGAAATACTGGGCAGATGATCTGTGGATCAAGGGTTTCGCCGGCGGCAGCGTCGGGCTTGGCAAACTTTCGCGCATGTTTGACAGCAAGGTGATCGACGGCCTCGTGGTCAACGGCAGTGCCGCCACAGTCGGCCTGGTCGCTGGCCTGGTTCGCAAGTTGCAATCCGGTTACCTGTACCACTACGCCTTCGCCATGATCCTGGGCCTGGTCGCGCTGCTCGCGCTGGCCAACCACTACTGGCCGTGAGTTCGACGATTTCATGATGGGAATTTCAAGCGTGATCCAGTCGCACCTGCTAAGCCTTTTGATCTGGCTACCGATCCTCGGTGGCGTCCTGACCTTGATGGCCGGCAATTCACGCCCGCAAGCCGCGCGCTGGATTGCGTTGGCGGTGGCTGCCGGAACCCTGGTTCTCACCGTTCCGCTATTGGCTGGCTTCAACGCCGGTGGCGAGGTAATGCAGTTCATTGAACGGCATGCGTGGATCCCGTCCTACTCGATTGAGTACAACCTGGGTGCCGATGGCATCTCGATTGCCCTGATCGCACTGACCACGTTGACCACCGTGCTGGTGCTGATCGGCGCGTGGACGGCAATCGACAAGCGGGTCAGCCAGTACTACGCCGCGCTGCTGATCCTGGAAGGCCTGATGATCGGCGTGTTCAGTGCGATGGACGCGTTGCTGTTCTACGTGTTCTTCGAAGGCATGTTGATTCCGATGTTCATCATCATCGGCGTCTGGGGCGGCCCGCGCCGCGTGTATGCGTCGGTGAAGTTCTTCCTGTACACCTTCCTCGGCTCGGTGTTCATGCTGGTCGGACTGATCTACCTTTACCTCAAGGGTGGCAGCTGGCAGCTGGCCGACATGGCTGCGCAACCCCTGGACATGGTCGAGCAGACGTGGCTGTTCTTTGCATTCCTGGCTGCGTTCGCGGTCAAGGTGCCGATGTTCCCTGTGCATACCTGGCTACCGGACGCACACGTCGAGGCGCCAACCGGTGGCTCGGTCATCCTGGCCGCGATCATGTTGAAGATCGGCGGCTACGGCTTCATCCGCTTCGTGTTGCCGATCGTGCCTGACGCCGGCCACCACTACGCCTGGCTGGTCATCGCGTTGAGCCTGATTGCCGTGGTCTATGTCGGCATGGTCGCGCTGGTGCAGGAGGACATGAAGAAGCTGATCGCGTATTCCTCGGTCGCGCACATGGGCTTCGTCACCCTTGGCACGTTCATTGCATTCAGTCTTGTGCGCGATGCCAACCTGCAAGACGCTGCTCGGCTGGGCCTGCAGGGCGCGATGGTGCAGATGATTTCGCATGGCTTCATTTCAGGTGCCATGTTCTCGTGCGTCGGCGTGCTGTACGACCGCATGCATACCCGCATGATCCGCGACTACGGCGGCGTGGCCAACGTGATGCCCTGGTTCGCGATGTTCTGGGTGTTGTTCGCGATGGCCAACTCCGGGCTGCCAGGCACCAGTGGCTTCGTCGGTGAGTTCATGGTGGTGATCGCCGCGTTCCAGTCGCATCCGATGATCGCGTTCGTCGCTTCACTTACCCTGATCATCAGCGCCGGCTACACCCTGTGGCTGACCAAGCGGGTGATCTGGGGCGAGGTCGGCAATGCCCATGTGGCCGCGCTTGAAGACATCAACATGCGTGAATGGATCGTGCTGGGCGTGTTCGCCATCGGCGTGATCGCGCTGGGCGTCTACCCGAAACCGCTGACCGACCTGATGGAGCCGTCCATCGCGCAATTGGCGAGCCAGCTCGCCGCGACCAAGCTTTGAGGCCGATGTCCACATGATGCAGAACCTGCCCACTCTTGCCGACCTGATGCCGCTGCTGCCGGAGATCATCCTGATCAGCGCTGCGTTTGCGTTGCTTATGCTTGATCTGTTCCTCACTGAGAAGCAGCGGGTCGTCACCCATGTGCTGGCGGTTGTCAGCCTGGTGGTGGTCGCAGTGATGATCATCACGGGTGTTGGCGGGCAGGGCACGGTGTTGTCCGGCATGTTCATCCGCGATGGCATGGCTGACGTGCTCAAGATTGGTGTCTGCCTTGTCTCCGCGCTTGCGCTGGTCTATGCATGGCCGTTCCTGCGCGAGCGTGGCCTGTACAAGGGCGAAGTACCGGTGCTGGTGATGTTCGCGGTGGCCGGGATGCTGCTGTTGATCTCGGCGGGTAGCCTGGTCATGGTCTACCTGGGCCTGGAATTGCTGGCGCTGTGCTCGTATGCGCTGGTAGCAATTGATCGCGATAGCCCGCTGGCGTCGGAAGCCGCGATGAAGTACTTCGTCCTGGGTTCGCTTGCCTCCGGAATGCTGCTGTACGGCATGTCGCTGGTGTATGGCGCGACTGGCAGTATTGACCTTGTCACCATCAGTGCCAATGCAACCAGCGTGGCGCAACCGACCATGTTGCTTGCGGGCGTTGCATTCATGGTCGCCGGCATCGCCTTCAAGTTCGGTGCTGCGCCGTTCCACATGTGGCTGCCCGACGTCTATCACGGTGCACCGACCCCGATCACCTTGTTCATTGGTTCTGCGCCCAAGCTTGCCGCGTTCGCGATGGCGATCCGGGTGCTCGACCTTGGCGCCGGGCCGCTGGGCGAGCATTGGCAACCCATGCTGGCTGGCCTTGCCGCACTGTCGTTGATCCTGGGCAACCTGATTGCGCTGGCGCAGACCAATCTCAAGCGCATGCTTGCTTATTCCACCGTCTCGCATGTCGGCTTCCTTTTCCTGGGGTTGGCCGGTGGCGGCGCATCCGGCAATGCTGCCGCGATGTTCTACGCGCTGAGCTACACGATCATGGCGTCTGCAGCATTTGGCACCATTGTGGTGCTGTCACGGCGCGGGTTTGAGGCTGACCGCATCGACGACTTCAAGGGTTTGAATGCACGTGATCCGTGGAGTGCTGGCTTGGTGCTGTGCGTGATGGCTTCGCTAGCCGGTGTACCGCCGTTCCTGGGTTTCTGGGCGAAGCTGGTTGTATTGCAAGCTGCCTTGCAAGGCGACCTGCTATGGCTGGCCATCGTCGGCATCGTGTGCGCGGTGATCGGTGCGTTCTACTACCTGCGCGTGATCAAGGTGATGTACTTCGATGAGCCGTCGGGTGAACCGATGCAGCCACGTAATGACCGCGTTTTGCGCGTGGTATTCGGGGTAAATGCACTCAGCCTGCTTGTGTTCGGCGTGTTCTGGAATCCGCTGATGGCATGGTGCCAGCAGGCGTTTGCCTGAAGACTTTTGATGTGCAAAAAAAGCCGACTGGGGCTTGCATAAAAAAGCGGTACGCCGCATAATTCCGCTCCTGATGCGGGGTGGAGCAGTCTGGCAGCTCGTCGGGCTCATAACCCGAAGGTCGCAGGTTCAAATCCTGCCCCCGCTACCATGTTTTGCAGACATTAAAAGCTGGCAATCTCTTCAACGAGATAGCCGGCTTTTTTTGTGGGCGACGCTTCGGCGGCGACCCGATTGCACCTAAGCCATATTTAGTTCGCGTGAGCTCACCTGCTCTCGGAAGCTCGTCATGGCTGGGGCTTCGCCAGCATCTGCTCGTAGCGTTGCAGGTGATATTTGATACGTTCGGAAAAAGGATCGGGCTGCATGGCTGCAGGTTGGTTGAGGACCATCACGGAGAGGTCCTGCGCGCGCGCCGGGGTCCATCGCGGAAGCCCAGTACCGTTCGGGTCGCCGTTGCGCGCAAAGTTGCTCCAGTATCCGGTCATGACTTTGGCAAATGCATTGCCGTCCTCGTCGTCAGTCATCGAGGGTAGCCCGACTGATTCGAACAGGTAAGGCACGTCGTCGCTGTGCGCGGCGCCGGGCTGGCCGACCTGTGTGCCTGGTGAAACATGCGAGTAGCGGTACACCCAGGCGCGCTCTCCGTGGGCGGCGACCTGGCGAGCGAGGAAGCGTGCCGGCGCGTGGAAGCCGCTGTCTGCGAACCATTCGCCGACCAGTGTCTTGTCGTCGACACCGGGATACGCCGCGTGCGCTTCATCGGCGGACACACCACGCAGCATCAATGGCAATGGCAGGTTGAACTTCACCACCAGACTCTGCTCCCAACTGGTGCTGCCAATCATCAGTGGGGTCGGGTTCTGTCGGCCCGCCGCAAATGCCCGATCGACGTTGCCGGGAATAACGCGTCCGTCGGTGACCGGCACCATCGCGCCAGCGGGCTGGCGGTCGGTATACGAAATGATGGATTCCCACGGCAGTGCACGTAGTTGCGCCGGGATGTTGCCGGCGTTGTCGATGCCGAGCGCGGTCGACATCGCCACGCCGTCTTTCTCCAATGATGGCGAGCCGGGATAGTCGAGCGAGATATGGCGATCCATCTCCAGGTTGGCCATGGCGCCGCTCTGCGCGATGGCGCGATGGTAGAGGCCGCGCGTCATCGGTGAGGTCATTAGTGCGGTGACGGCCACGCCGCCGGAGGACTGGCCAAAGATGGTGACGTTGCCCGGGTCGCCGCCAAATGCATGGATGTTGTCGTGGACCCATTCAAGCGCGGCCGCCATGTCCATCAGGCCATAGTTGGCCAGTGGCGCGTCGGGCTGGCTTGCACTGAGCGCAGGATGCGCGAACAGGCCGAGGCGGTCGAGACGATAGTTGATGGTAACCACCACGACGCCGCGCTCGCCAAGCATTTTGCCGTCATGCCGCGAGCCAGTGCCGATGCGGGCGAACCCGCCGTGGATCCAGACCATTACCGGCGCCTTGGCAGCCGGCTTCACATCCGGACTGTAGACGCTGAGGTTGAGGCAGTCTTCGGCCATTGTGAAACTTGCCAGCCACGGTGCGAGCACGCCATTGCGTTTCTGGGTGGACTGCGGGCAGATCGGTCCGTGGCGGGTGCCGTCGCGCACGCCCTGCCAATGCGGTGCCGGGCCGGGCGGGCGCCAGCGACCCTCGCCGCTGACGTCGCCGGCAAATGGAATGCCGCGGAACACGTTGATGCCGTCGTCGATGAATCCGCGCACGTCGCCACCAGCGGTGTGCACCAGCGGTGCACTGCCGTGCTGCTGTTCATTGCCAAGCGACGCTATGTGGTCAGGCGTGGTGCCGCATCCTGCGACTGAGGTTGCCATAGCCATGCAGGCCAACAGCGAAACCAGGGTTGGTGCGGAAATGATTCCGCTTACGGCGTCGCGCGGGTTGTGGGTCATCCTGGAAGCACCGTTGGCGAAGGGAGTCATTCCGAGTATCTTCGTAAATGTCCGGACAATCAACGCCACTTTTTTTGTAGCGCAGATTGATCTTTCCGGAGCGGGTCGGGTAGGCGTCAAGGGCGGTAGGCAACCGCGCAAACGCGTGTACCAAATACAGGAGTGGTGGCGCATGGCGATACCCACAACACGACAAGTAGTGCAGGTGGTGCGCTATCCCGATGGCATGCCGCAGGAGGCGGACTTCGCCCTGGACCAACGCGCGCTGCAAGCGCCACGTGCGGGCGAAGTGCTGCTGCGCACGCACTGGCTTTCGCTGGACCCGTACCTGCGTCCCTTGCTTGCGGGCCGATATGCCGTGCCGCGCCCAGAACTGGGTGCGATGGTTCCCGGAGGCGCGCTGTCCCAGGTCATGCAAAGCGATAGCGATTGCTTGGTGGTGGGTGACTGGGTGGTGGGTGATACCGGCTGGTGTGATTACGCGACCATGGCGAGCGAATCGCTCCGCAAGATCGATCCCGAGCAGGCGCCACTTTCCACTGCGTTGGGTGTGCTCGGCATCCCCGGGCTGACTGCGTGGGCGGGACTGAAGACCATTGGCCGACCGCAGTCGGGCGAGACTGTATTGGTTTCAACTGCCGCCGGCGCCGTGGGCAGCGTGGCCGGGCAACTGGCGCATTTGGTTGGTTGCCGAACAGTGGGTATCGCCGGCCTGCCGGAGAAGTGTGCAATCGCTCGAGAGGCCTTCCGCTTTGACGAATGCGTCAGCCACCTGAGTCCGACGTTTGCCGAGGATCTGCGCGCAGCCTGCCAGGACGGCATAGATGTGTATTTCGACAACGTCGGCGGACCGGTGCTGGAAGCGGCACTATCCTTGTTGCGGCCGCACGCGCGAGTGGTGCTGTGCGGCATGAGCGCGCAGTACAATCAGGCGCAGCGTCCGCCAGGCCCCAATCTGGGACCAGTGATTGGCGCCCGCGCGATCCTGCAAGGGCTGGTGGTCTTCGACCATCTTTCGCGGTTCGACGAGTTCACTGCCGAGGTCGCGCCACTAGTGCGCGATGGCCACATGCATTACCGCGAGTCGATCAGCGAAGGCCTGGCTTCGGCGCCGTCTGCGTTCATCGCGATGATGGCCGGCCGCAACCTCGGCAAGGCGCTGGTGAGGGTTGCGCCATGAGCCTGCAGGTCCAGCGTCGCTTCGTCCGCATTGGTGAGCGCAACGTCCACCTGCGCCACGCGGGGTCTGGCCCGGCGCTGGTGTTGCTGCATCAGTCACCGCAGAACTCGCGGATGTGGCTGGACATGATCGGCCGTTTCGCGGACCGCTATACAGTGATTGCGCCGGACACACCGGGGTTCGGCTACTCCGATGCACTCGACGTCGCTGAGCCATCGATTGCCGACCTAGCGACGGCGATGGTGGAAGTGCTGGACGTGCTGGAGATCAGGCGTTTCGCGGTGTTCGGTATGCACACCGGCGGGCTGGTTGCCGCCCAGGTCGCGGCGGCATATCCCGATCGCGTCAGTGCGCTGGTGGTGGACGGCTACGCCGCCTTTACACCGGAGGAAAGCGCGATCTACGGTGACCGCTACCTGCCGCCGTTCGTACCCGCGTGGGACGGCTCGCACCTGCGTTGGTTGTGGTCGCGCATGCGTGAGCAGAAGTACTTTTTCCCGTGGTATGACGACCGCGCGCAAGCCGCGATGGCGATCGATCCACACACCACCGGAAGTACCCACGAAGCAGTCATGGACGTGTTGCAGGTCGGCGATGCTTATCGTGCCGGTTACGGCGCGGCATTCAGGCATGTCGAACACGCGTTTTTGGCCACAATCGTGGCACCGTCGTTGCTGGTCTATCGACGCGGTGATCCGCTTTTGGCGCACATGCCACGCCTGAGCGGGTTGCCGGACAATGTTCAGGTGCTAGTCGAGGAAGGTGGTATCCCGGGTATGCACGTGCGTATGGATGCCCTGTTCGCCGATGCGCTCGCTAGCGAAGTGCCGGTGGTGCTCGCGACGTCGGTCGGCGATGGCGGCTCCGATTCCAACGAGCCCGGAGTCAGCCCATGCTCCCGCCACATCGTCGCCTGTGCGGTAGGTGATATCGGAGTGTCGGTGCGTCCTGGTGCAGGTTCCCTGCGACTTGTACTGCATGCGCCCGGTCAGCGCCCACTGGCGACCTCGGATCTCGGACATGACACCGCTGCCATCATCGCGCCGGACCTGCCGGGGCATGGTGCGTCTTGCGAGGTCACTGCAAGCCTCGGCGTGGAGACGATGGTCAGCGCTATCCTCGCGGCGCTCGAACGCGCGGACCGCAGTTTGCCGATCACGATTGAAAGCCACGGCGCAGCGGCGGGTTACGTGCCGGCGCTCGCGACGAAACTGGGCACGCGCCTGCAAGCGATCGAGCTGCACCGGCCGTGGTTGCTGAATGCGGACGAAGCCGAGACGCTGCTCGCGCAACTCCCGGATCCTAGCCTGCGGCGAGCCGGTGGCCACCTCGATGAGGCTTGGCAGTGGGAGCGCGAACGCCACCTGTTGTGGCCGTGGCTGCAACCGTCTGCGGCAGCCCGGCGCCTGGTTGCCGCGGCGAGGCCCGACCAAGTGAATGACAACGTAGTCGAATTACTGCAGTTGGGGGCGCGTTGCGAGCTGATGTTCAGGGAGGCCACAACGCCCGGCTTGGCGGACCGGCTGGCTGCGCTGGGCGTACCAATCAGCGCTGGCAGCTCGGATGCATCCGAAGACTACCAAGGGCGCACAGCTGCTTTGTTGAAGCGCCAGGCGATCAATCCGATCCGCACCCCTGATTTTTCGTCGCCACTGGCGCATAGCGCCGACTGAATTCAAACCGAGGAATTCCCATGGGAAACATGCTCTCTCCCGAAAACGTCATCGCCGACCTGCAATCGCGCTGGAAAACTGCCGTCATCACCGACGCGACCGAGCTGGACTATTTTGCCACCGACGTCTATTCCCAAGGCGAGCCGCTGTTGGCGGTGCTACGCCCTAGTGATGCCAAGCAGCTTGCCGCAGCAGTCGCTGAGCTGACCGCCGCCGGCGTGGTGGTTATCGCGCGTGGCGGTGGCATGAGCTACACGAGCGGCTACCTCGCCACCCGGCAGCCGACGGTATTGGTCGATACCAGCGGACTGGACAAGGTGGTGGAGATCAACGTCGAGGACGCCTACGTGGTGGTCGAGGCTGGTGTCACCTGGGAGGCTCTGCAGCAGGCGCTTTCCACCAAGGGGGTACGTACACCGTATTTCGGCCCCATGTCGGGCTCACATGCCACTGTTGGCGGGGCGCTGTCGCAAGGCAGCGTGTTCCACGGGTCGGCGCGCTACGGTTCGTCTGCCGATTCGGTGCTGGGACTGGAAGTAGTGACCGCCGGTGGCGATATTTTGCGAACAGGGTCGGCGGCCTCCGGCAATGCGACGCCGTTCTTCCGCTGGCACGGCCCGGACCTGACCGGCGTGTTCCTTGGCGACTGCGGGATGCTGGGCATCAAGGTGCGCGCCAGCTTGCGCCTGCTGCCGAAACATTCGCACATCGACTACCTTTCCTGGCAGTTCGAGCGCGCCGATCAGTTGATGGGTGCAATGGGCGCGTTGGCGCGCGCTGGCCTTGCTTCTGAAACCGCCGCGTTCGATCCCAGCCTGTCGCAGATCCGCATGCGCCGCGCCAGCCTCAGCAGCGACGTGAAGTCGCTTGGCAACGTGATCAAGAAGGGCGGCCTGTTGCAGGGGCTCAAGCTGGTGACAAAGGGGCGCGACTTCCTTGATCCTGACTTGTTCACCATGCACATCACGCTGGAAGGCGATTCCGCCGGTGAGATCGCCGCGCGCGTCGAGAAGGCCCGCAAGTTGGTGGCGCCGTTTGGCCACGAAGTCGAGAACAGCGTGCCCAAGGTGATGGCGGCCAATCCATTCGCGGCCAAGAACGCGATGCTCGGCTCGGCCGGCGAGCGTTGGGCGCCGATCCACGCAATCGTGCCGCATTCACGTAGCACCGAGTTGTTCAATGCCTTGCAGGCCCTGTTTGCCGCCGAAAAACCGACGATGGACGCGCATGGCTTGTTTATCGGCACCCTGATGACGACGGTGGGCGCGCAGGCAACCTTGATTGAGCCGTGCATCTACTGGCCGGACTCGCACAATGCGTTTCATGTGCGCACGGTGGATGCCGACCACCTCGCCAAGATCGGTTGTCCGGGTGAGAACCTGGCGTCGCGTGCGGCGGCTGATGCGCTGAAGCGCAAGATTGCCGACACCATGCGCGCCCACGGCGCGGCGAACTTCCAGATCGGCAAGTTCTACACCTACCGCGAAGGCCGCGATCCAATCGCATTGGCCATGCTGGACGCTATCAAGGGGCAACTCGATCCCAAGGGCCTGATGAATCCGGGCGTGCTGTCCTAAGCAGTTCGAGCGAAGCAGGTCGTCGCGTTGCCGGACCGTTCCTGTTTGGATTTGGCTCACTCAGTCGTCGAGCGCGCCGACCTCAGTGGCTGCGTTGCGCAAGGCCTGCAGCAACCGCGCCTGCGGGTCGGATTGCGGCTCCCCTTGGCGCGTGTAGACCACCAACGGACGTTGCCAGGCGAAGCCTGGTGCATCCAGTCGCGTCCATTGGCCGGCGGCCAGTTCCGCGTGTACCAGTCGCGATGGCAGCAGGGTAAGGTAGCCGCCGTCGCGGACCAGGGTGCGGATGAAGTCCAGCGACGAGGATTCGATCGGGTGCGCCGGTGGCGCCAGTCCGGCATCGACGAAATGCTGGCGGAACCCGCGTTCAACCTCGCCAAGACGCCGGCCCATCACCCATGGATACGCCAGCAGGTCGCCTGCGGTTAGCGCCGTGCGCCGGGCCAATGGATGTCCAGCGCTGGCCATGATCCGGTATTCGTCCTCCACCAGCAGGTCGCGATGCAGGCGTGGATCGGTCTGCAGCATCGTGTCCAACGCGACCACCACGTCGAGCTCGCGCGCCAGCAGCGCGGGCAGCAGTTCGGGCAACACGCCCCCGTCCACCCGTATGCCAAGTCTCGGCCATGCCCTGCGCAATGCGAGCACCGCCGGTGCGACCACCGATCCGGCTGCAGTCGGTCCGGTGCCAATCCGCAGCTCGCCTTCGGTCCCGGTCTGCAGCTCCTGCAGTCGCTGTTCGAAACTGCGCAGGCTATCGTCGGCGGCCTGCGCATGATCCAGAAGCAGCCGGCCGATTGCGGTTGGCCGCGCGCCGCGCGAGCCGCGTTCAAACAGGCGTGCACCCAGTTGTTGTTCCAGCGCGGCGACGCCTTTGCTCAACGCTTGTTGAGTGCGTCCGGTCATCGCCGCGGCCCGGGTAAAGCTGCCGTGCTCGATGACGGCGAGGAAATAACGAAGCTGGCGAAGGTCCATTCGCGCAGAGTAGGCCATTACGCCTGTTGGTTGTGGGCCGCCCGCGAATTGGTTGGCGTTCGATAGCTGCGCGCGCCAGCATGGTCCCATTCCCGCAACGAGGTATTCCATGGCCAGCCTGTCTTCCGTGTCCCACTGGGACCAGCGCTACGACATCGTCATTGCCGGTTCCGGCCTTGCTGGCATGTGCGCGGCGATCGAGGCGCATGACCTCAATCCGCAGTTGCGCATCCTGATCGTTGAAAAAGCGTCCGAAGCCGAATCCGGCGGCAACAGCCGGGTGGCCGGGCAGTCGCTGCTGATCTCCAAGAATGCCGAGGTGCTGGCCGAGTACCAGCGCAAGATGAGCGCGGCCAATCCAATCCCCGAGGACATGCTGGTGCCGTGGTCGCAGGCGATGGTGGCGCTGGAGCCTTGGATCCAGGCACGCGCCGAGCAGGCAGGCGCGCAGTACATCCATGGCACCGGTTTCAGCGAGCGCGATGCGGTGCTGGAGTTCCCCGAGTTCGGCGCGCGCGAAGCGGTTTACTGCACCGCGACCATCCTGCCGATCCCCAGCGGCGTGTACCTGGCGTTCCGCGAAAACGTGCGCCTGCGCCCGGGTATTGAGTTTGCCTACGAGACCCCGCTGAAGGATCTAGTGCAGGATCCTGACACGCTGGAGGTCTACGGCGTGATCGTCGAAGTCAATGGCCAGCGCCAGGCGATCCGGGCCAGTCGCGGCGTGGTGATGGCGGTCGGCGGCTTCGAGGCCAACCTCGACATGCAACGCAATTATTTCGGGCTGGCTGATGCACATCCGCTGGGCACCCCGCACAACACCGGTGACGGCATCAAGATCCTGCAGAAGGCCGGCGCCGACCTGTGGCACCTGCGCAACCAGGGTCAGTCCGGTGGCATCTGGCCGGGCTTCCGCCCGCCGGGTTTCGACACCGCGTTCCTGCGCACCTTCTTCTGGCAGAGCTTCAGCTGGATCGAGGTCGATGCGGTCGACGAACGCTTCTACAACGAAACCGCCGAGCTGCAGCTGACCCATTACAAGGAAAAGAAACATGGCCATTGGGTGGACACGCCGCACCATCGCGCCGGACCGGTGCACATGATTTTTGACGCGGTCACCTGCCAGTACAACAAGCTTGTGGTGGAAGTGATGACGTGGGCACCAGTGGTCACCGGCTACCAGTGGAGCGATGACAACAGCGCCGAGATCGCCAAGGGCTGGATCGAGCAGGCCGACACCATCGAGGCACTGGCCGCGAAGATCGGCCGCGATCCGGCCAAGCTCCGGGCCACGGTAGATCGTTATAACGCGGCCTGCGCGGCCAAGTCGGATGCGGACTTCGAACGCAATGCCGACACCCTGTACCCGATCGCGCAGGGGCCGTTCTACGCGATCAAGGTCGATCCCGTCATCGTCTGCACCGGCGGCGGCGCGCGTCGCAACATCAAATCCGAAGTGCTGGACCATGACGGCGCCGCGATCCCGCGCCTGTACGAAGCCGGTGAGCTTGGCTCGATGTTCTCTGACCTGTACCAGAACGGCTCTTACCTGACCGAGGCGATGATCTCCGGCCGAGCTGCGGGCAAGGGTTTGACTGGACTCACTGGCTGGCAGGATGCAGAAGGAGCAACGTCATGAAGGTCGTGACCCCGGCGATGAAGCTGGACGTGCGCATCAACGAAGTCGTGAACGAAAATGATCTGCTGGTGATGAAGGGTGTGGCCGGCGTGTTGCCCTGCACGACCAGCCTGACGCCGACTGAGTTCCGTCAGATGATGCGCATGGCGTTGCGCCCGTCGGTGCTGAAACTGCTATTCAAGCGCTGATCTTTCGTACCCGCGGGCGGCGGGGACTCAGCGTCGGGTGCGCGAGAGCACCATCGAGTACGCAAATCGCCCAGGCGGGTGTTTGCTGATCGCCAGCATCAGCAGCTGCCCTTGCGCATCGCGATAGTGGCGTTGCACGCGCATGGCCGGTTCGCTGCGCTTCACGCTCAGCAGCGCGGCCTCGTTGGCACCCAGCGATACTGCATCGAACACTTGCTCGACCTGCGACAGACGGCTCGCATCCAGGAACACAGCAACTGTACGCGGCGAGATCGACAGATCCAGCAGGTCTTCGGTTGGGGTGCCCGCGCGAATCGGTACCAGCATTTCGGTCACTGCAATCGGCTCGCGGCTAGGTTCTTCCAGGCGCAGGCCGTCCAGGTGCAGGTAGTCCTCGCCTGGGTTGATCTCCAGCTGCTTGGCGATGACCGGGGTGGCCGCGGCCCGATGCGCCGCCAGGACCTGCAGGCGGGTGGAGTTGCCGTATTGGATCAACAGGTCGAGGTTGTCGATTTCATGCTCGTAACGCATCGCTTCGTGCTGGGCGATAACGCGTGTCCCGGAACCTGGGCGGCGCTGTACGAGTTTCGCTGTAATCAGTTGCGTCAATGCTGCCCGCGCAGTGTGGCGACTTACCTTGTAGCGCTCGCAAAGCTCCAGCTCGGTCGGCAACAGGCTTCCCACCGGGTAGTCGCCACGCTCGATGCCAGACTGCAGGATGTCGCCCAACTCGGCGTAGCGAGGTTTGCTGCGTTGTTTTGCGATCATGCCTGGAGGATCTCTAGGAAGTGTCATGTCAAAGCCGTTGTGCGATTTCGTGCCAGTCGCGCTCGAGTGACTCGCGGTGCGAAGGATCGGCGATCGCGATGAGCGCGCGGGCGCGCGCATGTACGTCCATGTAGCGCAAGTCGGCGATGCCATGTTCGGTGACGATGCAGTCCGCATCGATCCGCGCCACGCTTACTGGCCCAGCCGACAATACTGGCACAATCCTCGTTTGACCTTTGGGCGTGACCGACGGTAGGGCGATGATTCCCCTGCCTTGTGGTGCTTGGCGTGCGCCACGCAGGAAGTCGGGCAGTCCGCCAATTCCGCTGATCTGTCGACCACCCAGGAAATCGCCATTGATCTGCCCAAGCAGGTCGACCGACAGCGCGCTGTTGATGGCCGTCAATCGCGGGATCGCCCGCAGCACGCCATGGTCGTGGGTATGGCCAACATCGCGGAACTGCACGCGCCCGGCGACAGCGTCATATAGCGCCTGGCTGCCGAGTGCGACGCCGGCAACGACGGCATCCGGTGCGGACGCCAGTGCGTCGTCCGCAATCAAGCCGAGCAGGCCATCGGAGACCATGCCGGTGTGCAGGCGCAAATCGCGGCGACCGCGTAGCGCGCGCAGCACCGCTGACTGCAGGCGACCCAGGCCCAATTGCAGGGTGGCGCGGTCCGGCACCAACGTGGCGATGCGCGCGGCCACCAGCTCCATGACGGGATCCGGCGCCGGATCGGGCGCTTCCAACAACGGGCCATCGTGTTCGATGGCGGCGTGGATGCGCGACCACGGGATCGACGGACCCTGCGTGCGCGGCATCCGCGGATTGACGTGGGCCAATATGCGCGTCGAGCGTGGCCATGCCGCTGGGGTGAAGTCACATGCGACACCGAGCGAGCACTGTCCGTTCGCATCGGGCGGCGCAACCTGCACCAACGCCACGTCGAACTCGGCCTGTTGGCTGAGCCACTGCCAGGTGGCCGAGTAGCTCATCGGCAGGTAATCGATCCGACCTGCTGACCAGGAATCACGTAGTTCGGTGCTGAGGAAAATCGTGCGCTGGCGCGTGGTTGAGTGCAGGCTGGCAAAATCAAAGCGATTGACCGTCGGGATGTGCACACCGGTAAATCGAACGCCGGCGGCGCTTGCTGGCGCCTGCTGCAGCCAAGACTCGAACAGCAGGGAATGGCCAGCACAACCCGCGGTGTATACCTCCGTGTCGCGGCGAAGGTGGTCGTAAAAGGAGTTGGCGTCGAGCAGGGCAGGCACGGGGACTTCAATCCGGTCGGGGAAAAGGTCAGGCAGTTTGCTGGCATTTGCGGTCTGCGGAATCCAGATCATATGATATGTCCGGACAAAGTCCGATATCCTTACAGATTCAGTGAGATCCAATCAGCGGCCGTCCGGCCTGCCGGCCACCCGTTATTCACCAGGATGACTCTCCGCATGAAGAAAGGTGCCACGTTGGTTCACGCGCCATGACAGCCGCCGCGCCCAGCCTGACCGAAGGCCTCGCGTCGCTTTTGTTGCGGCCGGTCGACAGTGGGGCGCGCCAGCGTGCCGGTGCGTTGGTGACGGACTGGCTGGGATGCGCGGTGGGCGCACGACGCTCGCCGCTTGCAACGAAATTGACTGCAGTGGTGGCCACGCTGCCAGCTGGACAGGTAACGGCCATTGGCGCCGGCCAGCGCGACGCAGCCTCGGCGCTGTTGGTCAATGCTGCGCTGGGCAATGTGCTGGAGATGGATGACGTGCACCGCGGCGCGATCCTGCATGCGGGTCCGGTGGTGATTCCGGTCGCACTCGCCGTGGCCGAGTCGACTGGCGCCACGCCGCAGCAGTTCCTTGATGCCGTAGTCCGCGGATATGAGGCCACCATTCGCGTCGGCCGCGCGCTCGGTCGCGGGCACTATCGTTACTGGCACCCGACCTCGACTGCAGGGGCGTTCGGCGCCGCCGCTGCGGCCGGTTCAATCCTCGGCCTGAACGCTGAAGCGCTGGCTGATGCACTCGGCACCGCTGGCAGCCGTACCGGCGGACTCTGGCAAATGCGCCATGAGCCGGTCCCGACAAAGTCCATCCACAACGCCGAAACCGCACGCAGCGGCTTGCTGGCGGCACAACTGGCAGCTGCTGGCCTGCGCGGTCCGCGCGCGATCCTGGAAGGCGTGCAGGGCCTGTTTGCCGCCACAGCGCCCGACGCGCAACCCGAGCTGGTGCTTGCTGAAGCACCGGACTGGCTGATCCACACCACCAGCCTGAAGCCTTGGCCGGCCTGTCGCCACGCACACCCGGCGATCGATGCCATGCGCGATGCGCTTCGCGAGTCAGAGGATCTGCCTATCGAAGCCATCGTCAGCATCGAGGTGACCACCTACGCCGAGGCGCTGCGCTTCTGCGACCGGCCCAATCCGGCCAGCGAGCTGGAAGCCAAGTTCAGCCTGCAACATGCGTTGGCGGCCATCGCCTGCCTCGGCCGCCCGCAATTGGATCACTACCTGCCAACTGCCATTGAGAACCCAAAGGTGCGCGCCATGCGCGCGCGGGTAACGGTCCTCGAAGATGCCGAGGCAAGCGCGCGCTTCCCCGATCACTACGGCGCTGCCGTGACCGTGACATTGGCCGATGGCCGTCGCCTGCATGCCAGTCGCGTGGATGCCTGGGGCGACCCGGAATGCCCAATGTCCGATGCCGAGATTGCTGCAAAAGCGTTGGGCCTGGCGAAGTGGGGCGGGGTGTCGGCGGAAGCCGCGACGCGTCTTTTCGATGCCGTCCGTAGCCTGCCGACGGCGCGTTCCATGGAATCATTGCAGGCCGCATTGGCCGGGTTGGACGCATGAGCGACAAAATGCCACGGCTGACCGAAGCGCTGGTCGCGCACGCCGCCGACCTGCGTTATGAGGACCTGTCGCCAGAAACGATCAACGCCGCCAAGACCTTCATCATGGACGGCATCGCGGTCGGCATCGCCGGCTCTGGCCCGCAGGTGCCGCTGAACAAGACCGTGCGCGACAGCGCGCATACCTTGGGTAGCGGTTGTGGAACCGACGCGCGTGTCTGGGTTACCGGCGAGCGCCTGCACGCCTCGAGTGCGGCAATGGTCAACGGCTTCCAGATCCATAATCAGGAGTTCGACTGCGTGCACATGCCCGCAGTCGTGCATCCGATGGCGGTAGTGCTCTCAAGTCTGGTGACCGCCGCTGAGCAGCGCGGTGGCGTGGATGGCAAGCAGCTGATCACCGCGGTGGTGATCGCGGTGGATGTGGCGGCCCTGATCGGCATCAGCGGCCGCGCGCCGATGCGTTTCTTTCGTCCGGCGATGTGCGGCGCGTTGGGTGCGGTGGCCGGCATCGCCCATTTGCACGGCGCAGATGAAATGACGTTGCGTCGCGCGCTGGGCCTGACCTACAGCCATTTGTCCGGAACCATGCAGGCGCACGTGGAAGGTTCGCCCACGCTTGCGCTGCAGATTGCCTTCAATGCACGCGCCGCGATTACGGCCTGGACACTGGCCAATCATGGATTTCCCGCGCCGGCAGACTGGCTGGAAGGCCAGTTCGGCTACTTTCAGTTGATCGAAGGTGCATTCGACACCCGCCCATCACTGGCGGCGCTAGCCGCGGGTCATGCACAGATCGAGCAGGTCAGCCACAAGGTGTTCCCGACTGGCGGCGCGGCACACGCCTGCCTGGATATGTTGCGCGAGCTGCGTGAGCGCGAGCAGCTGCGCATCGAGGACATCGCCCGCATCGAACTGCGGGCGCCGCCGCTGGTTCGCCGTCTGGTAGCGCGGCCATATAAGGCCGACATGGAAACGAGCTACGCGCGTCTGTGCCTCCCATATCTGACCGGTACGATGATGATCGATGGTCAGGTCGGGCTGGATGCTTACTCGCCCGAAGCGCTGGCTGATCCCGTGCGTGCCGAGTTCGCCACCCGCTTGCACGTTGTGCCCAACGATTGCGACGACCCAAACGCGCTGGTGCCCCAGAGTCTGGTGGTGACCACCACCGACGGTCGCGAGTTGCACAACCACCGCGACGCCGCGCTCGGTTCGCCCGAGCGCCCGTTGAGCCGCAGCCAGCAACTCGAAAAATTCCATCATTGCCTGGACCACGCCGCGTATCCGTTCGGCTCTGCCCGCCGGGCAGAACTTCTCACCGTTCTCGACCAACTGGAGGCGCTTGATGATGTGCGTCGCCTGGTCGACCTTCTGATTGTTGAGGCCCCATGAAAGCAACTCCGACCTATTTCGAAACCTTCGACATCAAACAGCTGCTGTCGGAATTCCCGCTGGAGCAAGGCTTCACCGAGCGCTTCCGCAACATCAGCCGCGATGAACTTTTCGCGCAGCAGGACGTGTTGTTCAAGCGCTGCGTCGCGCGCGCCTGGCAGATTCCGTTCTACCAGCGCCTGTGGGGCGCGCAGGGGATCGAGGCCGGCGACATCAACGGGCTCGCTGACATCACCAAGCTGCCGGTGTACGGCAAGCACGAGATCATGGGTTCGGTGGAATCCTGCCCGCCGCTGGGCGACTTCCACGGCTGGCACGACGGCACCCCCGCCGGCGACATGCCGATGGTTTTCCATACCACCAGTGGCACCACCGGTCGCCCGCAGCCGCTGGTGTTCAGCCCGCGCAGCCGCGAGATCCAGAACCTGCTGCTGGCGCGCCTGTACCGCTGGCAGGGCATGAAGGAAGGCGACGTCGTCCACTCGGTCTACGGCCACGGCATGATCAACGGCGGCCATTACGTGCGCGAGGCGGTCAACCACTTCACCCAAGCGCTGTTCTGCTCGGCCGGTACCGGCATCGAGATGCGCTCGGCGCAACAGGTCAGCCTGATGCGCGACATGGGCGCAACGGTCATCGTCGGTTTCGCCGACTACATCAAGAAGCTGGCCGACGTTGCCAAGGAACAGGGCCTGGTGCCTGGCAAGGACATTCCGGTGCGGATGATCTGCGGTCACCTCGGCCGCGAGTCGCGCGAATCCCTGTCCAAGGCCTGGGGCGGGGTCGAGCTGTACGACTGGTACGGCGTCGGTGACACCGGCGCGATCGCCGGCCAGGGGCCAGACCAGGACGGCATGTACGTGATGGAGGATGCGCAGTACCTGGAGATCCTTGGCGTCGACGACGGCAAGGTCGTGGCCGACGGCGAGACCGGCGACATGGTCGTGACCTGCCTGTACAAGGACGACATCTACCCGATCATCCGCTTCAATACCCATGACGTGACTCGGGTGCTGACCACGCCGTCGTCGCTGGGTCTGAACCTGCGCCGGATCGAGGGCTTCCTCGGCCGCAGCGACAACATGGTCAAGGTGCGCGGCATCAACGTGTTCCCGCAGGCGATGGCGCCGATCCTGGAAGAGCATGCCGGGTTCGCCGGTGAGTTCATCTGCGTCACCACCCGTGACGCCGCAGGACGCGACGATCTGGCCGTACACGTGGAGGTCAATGGCTCGACTGACGACGCCGCTCTGGCGGCTGCGTTTGCCGCGCTGCTGCGCATGCGCCTCGGCGTCGATGTCTCGATCGTGCTGGCCGAGAAGGGCGCACTGGCACCGTTGACCGGGATGGAAACACGGCAGAAGCCGATTCGCCTGATCGACAAGCGCTTCGAGTAACAACGACGCCATGAGCCGCATCGACGCTGCCCTGCTGGGCGAAGACATGAGTTCGCACCTGGCTCGGCTGGATCGTGGCGAGCTGGACTGCCGCGGTTTGCTGGAACAGCAGCTAGCGGCGATCAGTGCCAGCGGGCCGGTGATCAACGCCTATCTGGCGGTGGATGCCGGTGCCGCCCGCCGTGCCGCAGATGAGTCCGATGCGCGGCGCAAGGCAGGCACTGCACGCGTGCTGGAAGGCGTGCCGGTTGCGATCAAGGACAACATCGACGCGGCCGGTTTTGTGACTACGGCCGGCATGGCGACCCGTCGCGATGCGACGGAAGCCGGCGTCGACAGTCCGGCTGTCGCGCGCCTGCGTGACGCCGGCGCGGTGATCCTTGGCAAGCTCAACATGCATGAGGCGGCGCTGGGCGCAGACAACAACAACCCGCACTTTGGCGCTTGCCATAACCCGCACCGGCCCGGCTTCACCCCCGGTGGCTCCAGCGGCGGCAGCGGTGCGGCGGTCGCGGCGGGATTGTGCAGCGCTGCGCTGGGTACTGACAGCATGGGCTCGGTGCGGATACCTGCCAGCTATTGCGGCGTGGTCGGCCTCAAGCCGAGCTGGGGCGCGATCAGCACGCGTGACACCGTCGCGCTCAGCCATCGACTTGACCATATCGGCCCGCTGGCACGTTCTGCCCGCGACCTGCGGTTGCTGCTGCCCGTGCTCGCGGGCTTCGATCCTGCCAGCGCCCAATCCCGTGCGATTCACTTTGCACCTGTATCGACTGGCCCATTGCGGCTGGGCGTTGTGAGCTTCGGCGACACCGTCGAGTTCGAGCCGGGTATCGCCGAAGCATTCGAAGACGGCTTGCAGACGCTGCTCGGCCTCGGCCACCAGCGCGTGGATTTGCACGCGCCCGCGTTCGCGCCCGGTCATTCACGCCGTGCCGGCCTGTTGGTGTGCGAGGCGGAAATGCTGATCGAACACGCCGATGACTGGCAGCACAAACGCGAGCTGTTCTCGCCGCTGCTGCAGAAATTGATGGCCTATGCCGAGCGTAAGTCCGCCAGTGACCTGGTCGATGCCGTGCGCGTGCTCGACCAGGCTCAGGTGCAGTTGCAGCAGTGGCTGGCGCAATGCGATGTGCTGGTGATGCCGACCACTTTGCAACGCGCGTTTTCCTTCGATACGCCGACGCCGGCCGACCAGGCCGACCTGACCGGCTACGCAAATTTCGCCGGTAATCCGGCGTTGTCGGTGCCGCTGGCGGTGGCCGACGGCGAGCTGCCGCTAGGCCTGCAATTGGTCGGCGACATCGGCGCTGAAATGCAGCTGATCGCACTCGCCGAAGCGTTCCAGCAGACGATTTGCTGGCAACCCTCGCTTCCGCAAGCCTGCACGAACTGGTGGCCGCAATGAAACCCTTGGATGGCGTGCGCGTACTGGATCTTTCGCGCATCCTCGCCGGACCGTGGGCGACCCAGGTGCTGGCCGATTTCGGCGCCGACGTGATCAAGGTCGAGCGCCCCGAAGGCGGCGACGATACCCGCGGCTGGGGTCCGCCGTGGCTGCACGACATGGACGGAGTGCCGACCGCGGAGTCTGCGTATTACCTGTGCGCGAATCGCGGCAAACGCTCGGTGGCGATCGACTTCACCGGTGAGCAGGGGCAAGCGCTGATACGCGAGATGGCAAGGCACTGCGACGTGCTGGTGGAGAACTACAAGGTCGGCGGCCTGGCCAAATACGGCCTTGACTACGCCAGCCTGAAGGCGATCAATCCGAAGCTGGTGTACTGCTCGATCACCGGCTATGGCCAGACCGGCCCCTACGCCAAACGCGCCGGCTACGATGCCGCGATCCAGGCGATCGGCGGGTTGATGAGCATCACCGGCGAACCCGAAGGAACGCCGGGTGGCGTACCGCAGAAAGTCGGCGTCGCCGCGACTGATCTGATGACCGGCATGTACGCGGTGTCGGCAATCCTGGCCGCATTGCGCCACGCCGAGCGCCACGGCGAAGGCCAGCACATCGATCTTGCGCTGCTCGACACGCAGGTTGCCTGGCTGGCCAACCAGGCCTCGAACTATCTGGTTGGCGGCGTCGTCCCGCAGAGGCAGGGCACCTCGCACCCCAATATCGTTCCCTATCAGGTGATGCCGACGGCGGACGGTTATTTCATGCTCGCGGTCGGCAACGACAGCCAGTTTGCGAGGTTCTGCGACATCATCGGTGAGCCCGAATTGGCAAGCGACCCTCGCTACACCACCAACGCCGCGCGCGTGGCAAACCGCGAGAGCCTG
>Ga0138256_10001759_pt1 | contig 23342 bp, 14 predicted proteins | sample KNB2016incub_MG_FD_105486 | JGI IMG/M metagenome (GOLD analysis project Ga0138256, IMG submission 105486) | Active sludge microbial communities from wastewater in Klosterneuburg, Austria - KNB2014incub_MG | ecosystem: Engineered > WWTP > Activated sludge > Unclassified | place: Austria... | reverse complement strand
GGCAGCAATATTATTGATTGTATTGGTTACTGTGGGTTATCAATCTATAAGAGCGGCATTGGCAAAACCTATTATCAGCCTTCGCTCAGAATGAATGAGCTTCGGCTGACAAGCTAGTATCAGGACGGAATAGGGAAAAAGGGTTAAAGGGTGAAGAGGTCAAAGGGGTTAAAAGGTTAATTGCCAAAGTCAGGTTTAGTCTCCCTTCTGGCCCGTCCGACCGGATGTCCCTACAGAACCGTACGGGCGGGAAATTAAAGGGTGTGCTGTAGATGGACAAAGTTAAATCGGTGAAGAGGTTAAGAGGTCAATAGGTTTCTTACCCACGTGCGGATAGCCTCCCTTCAGGGAATTAAAGGGCGTGCGGTAGCAAGCCAGGGTAACAAGGTCCTCAATCTTAACCTTAACTTCAATCTATCCTCAAAACCAACCATCTACTGTACGAAAACGTACACTCCACAAAGAATTATTGATTACAAACGTTTGATAATCAGTATGTGTAACCTTTGGTATAAGAAGTGGTTAATTAAATACGATAGTCCCAACCTCTAACCTCTAACCTCGCACCTCTAACCTCTAACCTCGCACCTCTAACCTCTAACCTCGCACCTCTAACCTCACAACCATGTTTACAAACTATTTCAAAATCGCCTTAAGAAACCTTAAAAATCACAAAGGTTATTCCGCCATCAATATTGGAGGTCTGGCGGTCGGTATGGCAGTTGCAGTACTTATAGGTTTGTGGATTTATGATGAATTAAGTTATAATAAGTACCACAAAGCATATGATCGTATAGCGCAGGTGATGCAACACCAGACATTTAATGGGTATAAAGGCACAGAAGCATCTATCCCTTATCCTCTGGCAGCGGAAATAAGAAATAAATACGGAACAGATTTTAAATACCTCGTGATGGCATCTTGGCAGGGTGATCACATTCTTTCTTTGGGAGACAAACACCTCACCAGGTCGGGCAATTTTATGCAGGTTGATGGTCCTCGCCTGTTGGATTTAACCATGATCAAGGGAAGTTACGATGGGCTCAAAGACCTCAATACTATCTTATTATCCGAATCCACTGCTAAAGCAATTTTCGGTGATCAGGAACCGATGGGTCAAACCCTCAAACTCAATACCATATCCAGTGTTGCCGTTACTGGAATATATGAGGACCTGCCCTTCAAATCAGAATGGAAGGATCTGACTTTTATTGCTCCCTGGGATTTGAATGTCTCCAACCAGAAATGGATTCAAAATGCCCGCGATCAAAATCAATGGGGCAATAACTCCTTTCAATTGTTTGCCCAAATTGCGGAAAACGCCGACATGGCTAAATTGTCTGAGAAAATAAAACTTGCCAAACTAAACCAGGTCGACGAAGAAGAGAAAAAATTTAAAGCTGAGATCTTTTTACATCCGATGTCGGACTGGCATTTGAATTCCAATTGGGAAGCCGGGGTCAAGACGGGTGGGCTCATGCAATACGTGTGGTTGTTTGCTGCAGTAGGTCTTTTTGTCCTTTTACTGGCCTGCATCAATTTTATGAACCTCAGCACGGCCCGTTGTGAAAAAAGGGCCAAAGAAGTGGGGATCCGTAAATCATTGGGTTCGTTGCGCAGCCAGCTTATAAACCAATTTTTCAGTGAATCCTTTCTCGTGGTCCTCTTCGCCTTTTTAGTATCCGTGGCATTGGTTATGATATCTATACCCTGGTTTAATGAGATTACCACTAAAAAAATAGCTTTCCCCTGGGGCCAACCGTATTTCTGGATCATGAGTCTTGGTTTTATTTTACTCACGGGATTGTTGGCAGGTAGCTATCCCGCTTTGTACCTGTCTTCTTTCCAGCCGGTAAAAGTGTTGAAAGGCACCTTTAAAGCCGGTCGATTGGCTGCCCTTCCAAGAAAAATACTGGTCGTTTTACAATTCACCGTTTCGGTAACAATGATTATCGGAACAGTGCTGATCTATCATCAGATCCAATTCACCAAAAACCGTCCTCTCGGTTACGACAATAAAGGCATCATCATGGTCCAGATGAAATCACTTGACTATTATGGCAAATATGATGTCTTACGTACAGAACTTAAGAATAACGGAGCTATCCAGGAAATGTCGGAGTCTTCCAGTCCGCTTACCGGTATTTGGTCCAACAATGGAGGTTTTAACTGGAGAGGCAAGGATCCCAACCTACAGGCTGAATTTGCAACGATATGGGTAACCCATGAATTTGGCGCTTCAGTGGGATGGGCTTTCACGGACGGCAGGGATTTTTCAAGAAATTTTTCCACAGACTCGAGCGGAATTGTCATCAATGAAGCCGCAGTGAAATTTATGAATATCCAGGATCCTGTGGGCAAGGTTGTCCGTTGGGGGGATGATAAGGATGGCAAAGATTATACAGTGGTGGGTGTGATAAAAGATATGTTGATGCAATCTCCCTACGAACCGGTTAAACAGGCCATTTATCTCCTCGATGAGAATAATGCAAACTGGATGAATTTTAAACTCAATCCCAATAAACCTGTTAGCGAGTCTCTTGGTCAGATTGAAGCATCATTTAGGAAATACATCCCCTCAGCCCCTTTTGATTATAAATTTGCCGACTTAACCTTTGCAGAAAAATTCGCTGCCGAAGAAAGAGTTGGTAAACTAGCCGGAGTATTTGCCATTCTGGCTGTCTTTATTTCCTGTTTGGGTCTAAGTGGCCTGGTATCTTTTACCGCAGAACAACGCACAAAAGAAATCGGTGTACGAAAAGTCCTCGGTGCGTCCGTCACCAATCTTTGGGCTTTATTGTCCAGAGATTTTACCAGTTTAGTGATCCTGTCTTGTTTGATCGCTATTCCCATGGCTTATTTCTTACTCAATGGCTGGTTGGAAAATTACAAGTACAGGACAAGTTTTTCATGGTGGATATTTGCGATTGCGGGTTTTAGCGCTTTAGGTATTGCTTTGATTACGGTCAGTTTTCAGGCGATTAAGGCGGCGATGGCTAATCCAATTAAATCTTTAAGAACTGAATAAAAAAGGGGTTAAGAGGTTAAGCGGTAAAAAGGTGAAAGAACCTTTTCCCTTAACCGTTTAACCCCTTAACCGTTTAACCCCTTAACCGTTTAACCCCTTGACCGTTTAACCCTTTAACTTCAATTCAAGTTTATGTTTAAAAATTATTTCAAAATCGCCTTTCGCTCCCTGGGTAAAAACAGGTTTTCATCCCTCATCAATATCGGCGGACTGGCCGTAGGGATGGCGGTCGCCATGTTAATTGCATTATGGATTTATGATGAACTGTCTTTTAATCATTACCACAAAAATTACCATCGCATTGCGCGGGTGATGAGGCAAATTACACTCAGCACGGGACAAATCTTTACCGGTATCCATAGCCCATTGCCTGTAAGTAATGCACTCCGATCATCGTTTGCAGATGATTTTGAACGGGTAGCCATTTCCTCTTTCACAGATGATCATATTTTGGCATTTGGAGAAAATAAATTTAATCAATCGGGCAACTTTATGGAACCGGAAGGCCCGGAAATATTAGCCCTGGAAATAATTCAGGGAACAAAAGATGGGTTAAAAGATATCCATTCTATCCTGCTGTCAGAAACTTCTGCAAAAAAACTGTTTGGTACAACTGATCCTATTAATAAGACAGTAAAAGTGGACAACCAGGTCGACGTGAAAGTGACTGGTATTTATAAAGACCTTCCGTTTAATTCCGAATTTAAAAATGTATCCTTTGTAGCACCGTTTGATTTATACCTGTCATCCAGGCCCTGGATGGTGAAAGACAATTGGGAAAGTAATGAAGTACAGATTTTGGCTCAGCTGGCTCCGCATACTGATCTGGCTAAAGTATCGGCAAAAATAAAGAGCATCAAACCCGGAAATGCAGAAAAAGGCGCCAGTGCCCCTGTAATTGAGTTTCTGCTCCATCCCATGAGTAAATGGCATTTATACGAAGAATTTAAACAAGGAGTCAACACAGGTGGACGCATTCAGTTCGTGTGGTTATTTGGAATGATTGGAGTTTTTATACTGTTATTGGCCTGTATCAATTTTATGAATTTAAGTACAGCCAAGTCTGAAAAGCGGGCAAGGGAGGTCGGAATTCGAAAGGCTATTGGTTCATTGCGTAAACAATTAGTATTTCAATTTTTAAGTGAGTCGGTTTTAGTGAGTTCATTGGCATTTATCACATCCATTGGACTTGTTCAATTGGCCCTTTCCTGGTTTAATCAGGTAGCAGATAAGGAAATTAGTATTTTTTGGTCATCGCCCTTATTCTGGTCGTTGTGCTTAGGGATTACTTTTCTAACCGGCTTAATGGCAGGAAGCTACCCTGCGATCTATTTATCTTCTTTTCAGCCATTAAAAGTGTTGAAAGGGACATTCCGTGCTGGCCGCTATGCTTCTCTACCCCGTAAAGTATTAGTTGTTCTCCAATTTACAGTATCCGTGGCCTTGATTATTGGCACTATGATGGTATATCGACAGGTTCAATTTACTAAGAACCGTTCAGTAGGGTACAGCGGTGACGGTTTAGTGTACCTGCAAATGAAAACAAATGAGATTCACAATCATTATGAAGCAGTGAAAAATGATTTACTGGCAACTGGTGCCGTCACAGATATGGCAGAATCTTCTGGATTAATTAGTCGGGAAGGACCAAACTGGGGAGGTTATGATTGGAAAGGGAAAGATCCCAACTTCCAGGATCATTTTGTTTCAGATTGGGTAAACCATGACTATGGCAAAACGGTTGGCTGGCAGTTTAGCGCAGGTCGGGACTTCTCCAAAGTTTTTGCCAGCGATTCTTCAGCCTATGTAATCAATGAAGCTGCCGTTAAATACATGAACCTTGAAAATCCTATAGGCGAGTTAATCAAACGAGGAGATGGGAAAACGTTTAAAATAATTGGAGTTATAAAAGATGTCATTGCCGATTCTCCTTACAAACCGGTCCGGCCTACTCTGGCGTCAATATTACAATGGCCGGGAAATACAATTTCTTTAAGATTAAATTCTAAACTCAGTGTAAATGATGCCTTAGCAAAAATAGAACCAGTTTTTAAAAGCTATAATCCCGCTATGCCCTTTGACTTCAAATTTGCTGATGAAGAATATGCCAAAAAATTTGCAGCAGAAGAACGCATTGGAAAACTGTCGGGCTTCTTTTCAATACTGGCAATCCTGATCAGTTGTTTGGGATTGTTTGGTTTAGCTTCTTTTATCGCTGAGCAACGAACCAAAGAAATTGGTATCCGGAAAGTGCTCGGGGCTTCTGTCTTTAATGTCTGGGGGATGTTGTCCGGCGAGTTTGTATGGTTGGTATTGATTTCTTGTTTTATCGCCATTCCGGTTTCGTATTATTTGCTTCACAATTGGTTGCAGAATTATGAATACCGCACGTCAATATCCTGGTGGGTTTTTGTGGTGGCAGGAACAGGAGCATTGACTATTACTTTATTGACGGTGAGTTTTCAGGCTATAAAAGCGGCATTAATGAACCCGATACAGTCTCTAAAAGCGGAATGAGGGTTAAAAGGTTAAATGGTTAAAAGGTTAAAAGGTTAAAGAACCTCATCCAATCATTTAACCCTATTAACCCTATTAACCCTCTTAACCTCCTAACCCCATTAACCTCTTAACCTTTTATCTATAATGATTAAAAACTATTTCGTCATCGCCTACCGTTCCTTATTACGAAATAAAGGCTTTTCTGCATCCAATATCCTGAGCCTGACTATAGGTATAACATGCACCATATTTATTTTTCTATGGGTCCAGGATGAATTGGCCTACGATAAATTTCATAAAAATTTCAATTCTGTATACCAGGTAATAGCCCATCGAAGTTTTAATAATCAGGTATTTACCGATCGCAATATGGTCATGCCCCTTGCGCAGGAATTAGAAAAAGTATCTCCACACCTTAAACATGCCGTAGTCACCACGCACAGACAGCCTTTGATAATTACTTACGGGGATACAAGATTGAAGAAGTACGGGTATACGGTGAGCGAGCATTTCTTTGATATTTTTTCCTGGAAATTTATTTTAGGAAATGCAGCAACAGCCCTTCCCGATGCCTATTCTGTTGTTTTGACTCAATCTGCAGCCAGGTCATTATTTGGGGATGAAGACCCCATCGGCAAGGTGGTAAAAATGGATAATTCTTACGACTCAAAAGTAACTGCAGTTGTGGAGGATATGCCTGGTCATTCTACTTTTCAATTTGATTTTATTAATTCGTTTAATTATACCGGTGATTCTGAAAGAGAATCCATGACCAATTGGGGAAATTCTTCCTGGGAAGTATTTTTGCAATTGGATCAGGGTGCCAGCGTAGAGGCTTTGGAAAAAAATATTAATGAGATAAAATATCAGCACGATCCTAACGATAAAGGGATCAGTACCTATTTTGCCTTTCCTATGAACCGATGGCGCTTGTACAGTGATTTTAAGGATGGAAAAAATGTGGGCGGCATGATACAGTATGTGCGGTTATTCTCCATCATTGCGCTGATCATATTATTTATAGCTTGTGTAAATTTCATGAACCTTGCTACCGCGCGTTCTGAAAAAAGAGCTAAAGAGGTTGGGGTAAGAAAAACCCTGGGTTCTGGTAAAAAACAGCTTATCCTTCAGTTTATTCTGGAATCCATTATTTTATCATTTATTGCTTTTCTTTTCTCCCTTGCAGCAGTTTATGTCTTGTTACCGGCCTTTAATACCCTGGTTGATAAACACCTGGTCTTAGACCTTTCGCGCCCGTTGTATTGGGTGGGAGCACTAATGATTGTTCTTGGTACAGGGGTGATTGCAGGCAGTTACCCTGCTCTGTATCTTTCTTCCTTTAATCCGGTCAGGGTTTTGAAAGGTGTATTTCTCCCTGGTAAAAAAGCGGGTTTACCGAGACGTGTTCTGGTAGTTGGTCAATTCGCCATTTCCATTATTCTTCTATCGGCTACCCTTATTGTATCCCGGCAGATAAATCATATTAAACACAGAGACATTGGTTATAACCCCAATAACCTCATCATGATCCCGGTGACACCTGAAGCCCAAAATAATTTTACTGTGATCAAACAGGAGTTATTGTCTACGGGGATTGTCGGCGGGGTTACCAGGTCATCTTCACCCATCACCGATATATGGTGGAGAATGGGAGCGCCGGATTGGGACGGCAAACCAGCGGACGGTGACCTGATTATTTCGGCGATCGCTACGGATGTCGATTTTTCAAAAACAATGGGGATTAAAATAATAGAAGGAAAAGACTTTACCGGATCTCCTTCAGATTCAACTTCTATACTGCTCAACAAAGCAGCAGTAGACGCCATGGGATTAAAAAATCCTATCGGTATGCAAATGCGAACAAGGCGAAACCTAACGGTGATTGGCGTAACTGACAATGTAGTGATGGAAACGCCTTATAAAGCGGTAGATCCCATGATGGTGTTTTATAATCCCAACAATGCTTCAATGATATCTATCCGATTAAACCAGGCAGATGATATCTCAAAAGCACTAAAATCGATAGAGTCGATCTTTTCAAAATACAATCCGGCCTATCCTTTCGAATATCAATTTGTAGATGAAGAATTCGGCAGAAAATTCCTGGCTGAAGAACTCATTGGTAAGCTCACCAATATTTTTGCCGGCCTCGCCGTCTTCATCTGTTGTTTAGGCCTTGCCGGCCTGGCCTCGTTTACCATTGAACGGAGAATCCGGGAAATCGGTATGCGAAAAGTGCTGGGTGCCTCGGTGAATCAGGTGTTGATTCTCATTTCAAAAGATTTCCTTCTCCTGGTTTTGATCGCATTCGTTGTTGCAGTTCCATTGACCTGGTGGTTTATGAATAACTGGCTGGCGAATTATCCTTACCGGGTAACCATCAACATCTGGATGTTTGGCATCGTTGGTTTTTTTATCTTTTTGTTGACGCTGGTTGTAGTGAGTACGAAGACTATCACGGCGGCGATAGCGAATCCAATAAACACCCTTCGCTCCGAATGAGCTACGGATGTCGAAGAAACTTTAAGAAGTGAATGAATGAAGGATTAAATAGTCAAGGGTCAAAAGGTAAAAGGGTAAAAAGGTTAAGAGGTAAAAGGGGTAAAAAAGAAACTTGCCCAACTATTTAACCTCTTAACCTTCTTAACCTTCTTAACCTTAACCTCCCCCGAAACGTCGGGGCTCAACCTCAACCTCAACCTGAAAACTCGATCTATGGAAATAAAAAGTCTATGTCCCCTCCTCCAGGTTTTCGATATGAAAACTTCACTGAACTTCTATTGTGATGTTCTGGGTTTCACCATTCACCAAAGTGCCGGATCAACAGATGATTTGGGTTGGGTCTGGCTTAAACGGGGAAGTATTGACCTTATGCTCAATACGGCATACGAGACTCCGGACCGACCAGCTAATCCAGATCCATTAAGGAATGCTGCTCATGCGGATACTGCGATCTATTTTGGTTTACCGGATGTAGAGAAGATGTACGATTACCTGAAATCAAAAGGCTTCGCCTCTGAACCCCCACAAATCGCTCCCTACGGAATGAAACAATTGTACCTGAAGGATCCTGATGGGTATACGATCTGTTTTCAATGGGCCGTTTAAATTTATATTGTAGCTCTATTATTTTTTCAAATCCCTAAATCAATTAAAGTTGTAAGCACCATGAAATTTGAAAAATCCAATCCCATCCTGTTTTCCAGCGATGTAAAAAAAAGTTTAAAATTTTATACGGAAGTGCTGGGCTTTGACGATTCCTGGGAATGGGGCGATCCCGCTGATTTCGGAGGTATTGTAAAAGATAATGTAGAAATATTTTTTTGCCTCAATGGACAAGGAAGTCAGGGTACCTGGATAGCTATAATTCTTGACAATGTGGACGAATATTATGAGCAGATTAAAGACAAAGGGGTTAAGATACTATCTCCACCTACCAGCCATGAATGGAATATGAGAGAAATGCTGGTTGAAGATCCGGATGGTCATATCATCCGGTTTGGGCATCGGATAGAGTGTGTTTAACCCCCGAAACCCAGAGGGTGAAGGGGGTTGATTTATACCCCGAAACCCCAGTCCTGTAGGGCTTGATATATACCCCGAAACCCCAGAGGGTGAAGGGGTATGTATACAATTGAAATCCAGGTGTCCGTTTTCGTGCACCTGGAATTGCATAGGTTCTGGTTTATTTACTGATTATCATTACTTTATGTTTATGGCATTACTGTGGATATGATTTAAACATTATGCGTGACCACACACCTCCTCAACCTCCCCCAATTTCTTGGGTCTCAACCTTAGTTTTAACCTCAACCCGCCTTCCGTTCCGGAATTCGGGCAGGCCTTAACCTCAACCTCAACTCATCATGTTAAAAAACTATTTCATCGTCGCCCTTCGCAACCTTAAAAAACACTGGGTGTATTCCCTGATCAATATTTCAGGTTTAGCTATTGGCCTCACTGCGTGTTTCCTTATTTTTTTATACGTCCGCTTTGAATTGAGCTATGATCAGTTTCATTCGAAAAAAGACAGGATTTACCGTTTAGTCACGGATATTAAAACCCCCAGTGAAGTAATCAATACCTCCTCTACCGCTTGGGCATTTGGGCCTAATATTAAAGCTGATTTTCCTGAAGTGGAGTCTTTCGTCCGGTTTGATAACACAAGTATGCTGGTCCGAAATGGTGATAACAAATATCAGGAAGACCGCACCTATTATGCGGATTCATCCTTGTTCAACATTTTTGATATCAAACTTATCACTGGAGATCCCTCTACTGCATTGCAGGATCCGTTTAGCGTAGTCATTTCGGAAACGACAGCCCGTAAATATTTTAATACTAACAATCCGGTTGGCCAGACGGTATTGCTCCGAAGTGATAACATCCCTGCAAAGATTACCGGAATCATGCAGGATCCTGCAGAAAATTCACAGTTCAAAGCAGACTTATTTATCTCTATGTCTACCAGTACCCGGGAATTCAATAAGGGGATTGATGAGCGATGGGGGAGTTTTGGTGCTAATACTTTTTTATTGCTCAAACCTGGAACCGACAAATCGGTTTTGGAATCCAAATTTCCCGCTTTTATTGAAACCCGCAATGGACAGGAAAGAATAAAAAGTCAGATGTTTTTTACTTTTCTACTGGAGCCCTTAAAAGATGTTTATCTGCGTTCGACCCGGGGAGGTTTTGAAAGTGGAAGCATTCGAAATGTGTATATCTTTTCTATAGTGGCTTTATTTATTCTATTAATCGCCTGCATCAATTTTATCAATCTGACGACTGCGCGTTCAACTGAAAGGGCAAAGGAAGTCGGGATCAGGAAAGTAGCGGGGGCAGGTGGGGCCCAACTGATCAGGCAATTTACCAGCGAGTCTGTGCTGATTTGTTTGGTGGCATTTATTCTTTCCCTGGGCTTTGCTTATTTGTTTCTTCCATTCTTTAATCATATGGCCGGCAAATCAATAAGTCCTGGCATATTCAGCAACCTCAATGTTATCTCCTTATTATTAGGTACTTCTATTGGTGTAGGTTTAGTCGCAGGTATATATCCAGCAATGATTTTGTCCGGGTTTAGGCCAGTGATGGTTTTAAAAGGACGATTCATTGGGGGAACCAGAGGGATAATCCTCCGAAAAGGATTGGTGGTTACCCAATTTGTCATTTCGATTACCCTAATCATCGGTACCCTGATCGTTTATCGCCAAACCCAATATATGCGTTCCAGGGATCTTGGGTTTGATAAGGAACAAATGCTCATTGTCGACACTAAAAACGATCCCGCGAAATTCGCTTTTAAACAGGCCTTGGCTGACTTGAGTTCCATCCAGTCAACTTCTTTAGCCTCGAGTATTCCCGGAGGTGATAACTCCGGGGCTTATTCTGAAATCCAAAACAAACAAGGTGATTTCCAGATCGCAAACCTCGACGCCTATTTTGTGGATTATGATTACATCCCTCAATATAATATGACCTTGGTGGCGGGCAGGGCATTTTCAAAAGACTTTGGGACAGACACGACCCAGGCTATGGTCATTAATGAAACTGCTGTGAAATTGTTTGGTTATGCCTCCCCGGAAGAAGCGGTCGGACGAAAATTTAAACAATGGGGAAGACAGGGTGAAATTATTGGGGTGGTTAAAGATTTTCATTTTACTTCACTTCAACAGAAAATCAAACCGCTGACCATGAGGATCGAACCTGGTCGTTTCGATATGATCTCCGCTAAAGTATCTGAAGCTGGATTACCACAAACAATTGCATCAGTTGAAGATTTATGGAAAAAAATAATTCCTAACCGGCCATTCAGTTATTATTTTTTGAATGAATTTTTTGACCGTCAGTACCGAAGCGAAGAAAGGTTCGGAAAATTGTTTTTCAACTTTGCCATCCTGGCTATATTTATTTCCTGTCTTGGCCTGCTGGGTTTAGCCTCCTACAGTACCTTGCAGCGTACCCGGGAAGTGGGTATCCGGAAAATAGTCGGAGCCTCGGTATTTACTATCGTGCGGTTATTATCCCTCGATTTTATTAAACTGGTATTCATATCCATTTTTATAGCCGGTCCGCTGGCCTGGTATGGCATGAATAAATGGTTGCTCGCATTTGAATACCGGATGACCATTGGATGGTCGGTCTTTGTGCTCGCTGGCTTGATGGCTTTGTTCATAGCTGTGATTACAGTTAGCGTGCAAGCTATCCTGGCCGCTAGGGCTAATCCGATTAGAAGTTTAAGAACAGAATAATCAAGGGTAAAAGGTAAAGAGGTTAAAAGGTTAAAGAACCTTAAATCCTTGACCATTTAACCCTTTGACCATTTAAGCCTCTTACCCTGATATAATATGTTTCATCATTATTTCAAAATCGCCCTTCGATTCCTCTATAAAAACAAGGGGACCAGCTTTATCAACACCATTGGTCTGACTTTTGGCCTCTGCTCTTGCCTGATTATCTATAGCATCACCAGTTATGAATTCAGTTACGATCGTTTTCATCCGGACAAAGAAAGGATAAACCGAATTGTAGGTGAAGCCAGTTTTAATTCCGGAGATGCCAACCAGATGGGGTTTGTACCCTATGCACTACCCAAAGCGGTGCGGGAGGAAATTCCAGGCATAGAATCCCTTGCTGCTTTTATTAATTTTGAATCGAAGGTAAAAATCCAAACAGCTGAAAATGAAGTAAAGGTCTTTGAGCAAAGAGACATGGGCAATGATCCTGCGGAGATCATACTGGCAGAGCCATCTTATTTTGATTTGTTTAAGTATGAATGGTTGGCCGGTAACTCCGAAATAGCCCTGAAGGAACCTTATCAACTCGTATTGACAGATTCTAAAGCCTATAAATATTTTGGCGCACAACGGCGCTTAAGTCCATTCCCGGTGTTGTGAATGTGAGTGGGGCATCTGCTTATCCCGGCGACAATAATTATTTCGGGGTCTCCTGGAGAGAAGCCGGCAAGAGGGAACCTATGACTGGACGAGGTGTGATAGTCGACGAACAATATCAATCAACATTTGACCTGGATCTCAAAGAAGGTCGGTTTTTTTCAAAAGATTTTATCTCCGATTCATTGGCTGTCGTATTGAATGAGGCCGCGGTAAAGGAATTGGGCTTGCAACAACCCATAGGAGCAAGGCTAATTACAGAAAGTGATTTTTTAAACGGCCCTGATAATCAAATATATGAATACCACGTCGTTGGAGTCCTGAAAGATTATAATTATCAATCGTTGCATTTGCCGATCACCCCTCTGGTCTTCACCAGCAGTGCCCGGTTCAGGGATGTCACCTTCAGTGGAGCAGTCCGGTTGCACCCTACCCATTCGGCATCAACGCTTAAAGCGATTGAAAACAAATGGAATGAGTTTGTAAAAGATCATCCTTTTAATTATGAATTTCTGGATCAAACTATTGCCCGGCAATATGCTGCCGAGACCCAGACACAACGGATTTTTACCTTCTTTTCTTCCCTGGCCATTTTTATTGCCTGCATCGGATTGTTTGGTCTGGCCGCTTATGCTACCCAACAAAGGATGAAAGAAATTGGTGTTCGAAAGGTTTTAGGTGCAACCTCCGGCAGTATTGTCACTCTTTTATCTAAAGAATTTGTGAAACTGATCTTAATTGCAATTCTTATCGCTTTTCCTATTGACTGGTTTAGCATGCGACAATGGTTGCAGGGATTTACCTACCGGGTTGACCTGTCTTGGTGGATATTTGCCCTGGCAGCACTAGGCTCTCTGATGATTGCTTTAATGACCTTGAGTGTACAGACCTTGAAAGCCGGAAGAACGAATCCGGTATCCACCCTTCGCTCAGAATGAGCTTCGGGGGACGAATCTAGCCTTCGCTTCGAATGAGAATGTATTTAAAAAGTTTAGGAGTGCTCCAGCTGACAAGAAACACTTAGGAGAGAATAAAATGCCTAGAGATCTCAGGCAATGGGGATAAAGGTGAATTTGTTTTTAGCCTTTTACCCCTTAGACATTCTTACTTACCCCTGATATTTTGACCAGCCGGGTAGAAGCTATATACAACAGGCTGGTATCTCCACAAGTAACCTTAAAATAACTGTCCGCCCAGGAAAGTTGGTGCAACCTCAGTATATTTTATTTCTCCTTTCTCAAGGAGGTTTGTCAAACTGATATTAATATGTCTTTGTTTCCCTTTATTAATACCCCATACAGAATGCAAATACAGTTGCACCAGTCTGTAGCGGTTCAGCCAGACATACTGAAATTTAGCTTGGTTGGGGATGTGACTTTGGTCAATGATTTATTACCGTCAGGCTATGGATTCATCAACCTGGTATCGATGAATCCGGTAAGCGTTGTTTGTATGAAGAAAATTTATCAAAGGATAGATACCAAAATGATTGAGGTATCCAGAAATTATTGCCAGGAGGTATGTTCTGATTGCATATCCAATCCGATGTAAATATTAAAACGCAATACATAAAATATATAAGCTTATGCTAAGGTATCATATAAAAATTGGTCTTCGGAATTTGCGGAGACATCCTTTTTACGGGGCAATCAATATTCTCAGTTTGTCTATCGGCTTTGCTGCAGTGTTTTATATTTTCTTATTTATTAAGGACGAGCTTAATTATGATCTTCATCATCATCGCCTTGATCAATTGTATCGCCTTAATTTTTTTGGCAAGCTGGGACCCCAGGAAGCCTCCAGCAGCTGCTCACCCGCTCCGGCAGGTCCTTTATTCCGGCAATTGTTTGCTGAAGTGGAATACGCGTGCAGGATACGGGGAAACGGAGTCTTCAATGTCAAAAGAGGAAATCAGGTCTACCGGGAAAGCAAGACATTTTATGCGGACAGCAGTTACTTCAGATTGTTTTCAGCAGATTTGATAGCTGGTGACGCGGGGCAGGCTTTAGCTTCACCTGGAAAGCTGGTGATCACAAGGTCAATGGCTGATAAATATTTCAGCGAAGAAGAACCTGTAGGCCAAACCCTCGCGATGAACAACAAACCGTATATGGTAGCCGCGGTTGTAGAGGATTATCCGTCAAACAGCCATTTTGAATTTGATTTTTTATTGCCCATGTTGGATTTGGAAGACAGTAAAAACGAAGACTGGGGCAGTACCAATTACCATACTTATTTTAAAGTCAGGCCAAATACATCGATTATTTCCCTCACTGAAAAAATGAATGAAGCCTTTGTGAACAAATTTACCCTCGTCCTTAAACAATACATCAATTCTTCCTGGGAAGATTTTATTTCACAGGGAAATTATGCCCGGATGGAGTTGTTTCCTGTTAAAAAAATTCATTTGTATAGTGATCTCGATGAGGAATTTAAATCCAACGGAAGCATATCGCAGATATATATCCTGAGTCTCGTGGGGCTAATGATCCTCTTGCTGGCCTGTATTAATTTTATCAACCTAAGTACCGGAAGAGCCTCCGTAAGAGCCAGGGAAGTAGGAGTCCGAAAAGCCATCGGAGCAGTTCGGCACCATCTCACTTTACAGTTTTTAATTGAAAGCGCTTTACTTTCCCTCCTGGCCCTGGTCGTATCATTTGTGATAAACTGGATATTGTTGACTCCCTTCAACTTACTTTCCGGTAAAAATTTTCAATTTAGCCATTTATTTAACGCCGGTATGGTTCTGCCTATGCTGTTCATTACCTTGATTACCGGATTTTTGGCAGGGACCTATCCCGCCTTCTTCCTTTCTTCGTTTGATCCTATAAAAGTGCTTAAAGGCAGTTTGACCGCCGGTTCTAAAAAAAGCGCCTTGAGAAACGGATTGGTAGTATTTCAGTTTTTTATTTCACTGGTGTTAATCATTTCTTCTTTGGCTATTTACCAGCAGATACAATATGTTCAGGACAAAAAACTTGGGTTTAACAAATCGCAGGTATTGGTGGTCCATGGAATTTCCAGTTTGGATAAAAATATGGAGGCGTTTAAAAATACCGTCAAAAGCCTTCCCACTGTAAAAAATGTTTCGGTGAGCGAATCTTTACCGGTAGCTGCTGACCGCAACACGACCTCCATTGTCAATGGAAGGATTGCCAGTAGCTCCAATACCATATTGGTTAACAATTGGCATACCGATCAGGAATTTGTACGGACTATGGAAATGAAAATCGTAGAGGGCAGGGATTTTTCGAAAGAGATAGTCAGTGACAGCAATGCCATACTCGTCAACCAGGTCTTGGCCCGCATGCTCGGTTATCCAGGCGAGGACATTAAAGGCAAGGTCATCGGATTGCCGGTGAATGATGGCAAAATCCTTGAATTTAATGTTGTAGGGGTGGTAGAAGATTTTAATTTTTTATCCCTTCGTCACCTCATTGAACCCCTGGCCATTTTTGGTAACCCCTGGCCAAACTACATGAGCATTAGATTGGATACCAGGGAAATTGAAGGGCTCCTTAAATCATTACGGTCATCCTGGGAAAAAATGGCACCCGGAATTCCATTTAGTTATACTTTTCTTGACGAACGTTACTCCCGGTTATATCAGACGGAAATGCGGGCGGGCAAGATCAGCTTTCTATCGGCTGTGCTTGCCGTTTTTATAGCTTTGATCGGCCTCCTTGGTTTATCGACGTTCACGATTCAACAAAGGATAAAGGAAATAGGAATCCGCAAAGTGCTGGGCGCATCGGCCCAGAGAATCATCCGGTTGATGACCGCTGATTTAATGGTATTGATTTCCGTATCTATTGCATTTGCATTTCCATTGGGTTGGTGGATGATGAATCGTTGGCTGAATGGATTTGCCTACCGTACCGATTTGAGCCTTTGGTTGTTTGTAATCGCCGGAATAAGCGTATTGATTACAGCCCTTTCGGTAGTCGCTATTCAGACTTTAAAAGCGGCTTTGGCCAACCCGGTACAATCTCTGAGAAACGAATAATTTTTTAACCATCCGATCAATAAGAGAATATTCCCTTTATCGATTCGAACTTAATAAAAAATATTGTCATGCTAAAAAACTATTTATTGACCGCCTGGAGAATTTTAGTCAAAAACAAAATGTATTCCGCGATCAATATCGCAGGATTGACTATTGGGTTTGCCTGTTGTGTAACCCTGGGTCTGTATATCCATGATGAATGGAGCTATGACCGTTTGCATAAGCACAAAAAAAATATTTACCGGGTGGTTTCAAAAATACATCAGACCGGTGGAGCCTTTAGTGTTGCCGTAACTCCTGGCCCACTGGCCCCGGCTTTGAAGGAGGATTTTCCGGAGATTAGTCAAACTTGCCGCATCGGAAAACAACGATCAGCATTTATAGCGGTGCAGGATAAGGTCATTGAGGCTTCACAAGCTTTGAGTGTGGATCATTCATTCTTTGAACTTTTCGATTTTGAGCTTATCCGGGGTGACCGGACTACTGCCCTGCTTGAACCCGATGATGCTATTCTCACAGAAACAATGGCTGCTCAATTTTTTGGAAAGGACTGGAGCCTAATGGAGGATTTAATAGGTAGAACATTTATGCTCAATGAAAAACGCCCTATTACCCTTGCAGGTATAATCCAGGACCCACCCGAACACTCGCATCTTCAGTTTGACCTTTTATTGTCCTTTCAATACGAGGTTAATAACAATAGTAACGGTTATAACTGGCAAAGTAATAATTATCACACGTATGTTTTGCTTAATCCAGCGGCTGACGAGACCGGACTCAATACTAAATTGTCGGCCTACCTTGAATCTAAGAAAAAAGACCTGGAAGGAAACAACCTGTATTTGCAACCCTTGCTGGATATTTATCTGCACTCCGACTTTGCCTTTCAAACGGACTTTGCCAAGACAGGAAGTTTGGTTTATATCAGAATCTTTTTTGCCGTTGGTCTGATCGTCTTGTTGATTGCCTTGTTCAATTTCATCAATTTATCCACTGCAAAAGCGATCAAAAGAATGCGTGAAGTCGGTGTACGGAAAACTATAGGAGCAGGACGGGCCCAGTTGATTACCCAGTTTTTTGGAGAATCCCTGATGATGTCCGGCATAGCTATTTTTATAGCTTTTGGTTTATTATTAATTTTTGTCCCTGTATTAAATTCAATATCCGGTAAGGCATTGAGCCTGCCTTATAACTTTACTTTTTTTTCTGCACTGGTTGTATTTGCCATAATATCTGGCCTCTTAGCAGGAATTTATCCCGCGCTTTATTTATCTGCATTCAAACCGGTGAAAGTATTAAAGGGGATTTACAACCAGCAATCCGGCAGATTTTTCAGGCAAGCACTCGTCGTATGTCAGTTCAGTTTATCTCTACTGCTGATTCTCGGTACTCTGGTGATCTATCAGCAATTGGGTTTTTTACAACATAAAGATCTTGGCTTTGATCAATTCCAGTTGATCAATCTTAAAATAAAAAATAACACAGCCCATCAGGGGAAATTAATAAAAGAAGAACTATTGAATCATTCCAGTATTGCTGCTGTGGCTGAAAACTCGACCACCATGATCGATGTAACCAATTCAACTGGAAGGGTCAAATGGCAAGGGCAGGGCGCCGATGAGAAAATTATGTTTACTACAACAAACGTTGACCAGGATTACCTGACTACTGCAGGTATATCACTGATTGCCGGAAGAAATTTTGATCTCCGTATGCCAACAGATACCGGCAAGTCTTTTATCATCAATGAAACTGCTGCAGCTAAAATAGGCTGGTCACCGCATGAAGCAGTTGGAAAATCATTTTCCCTTTGGGACCAAACCGGCCTGATTATCGGCGTGGTCAAAGATTTTCATTTCAAACCCCTTACCGCCCAGGTAGATGCTTTTGTATTCAGGTTTTGGCCCAGAGAACGGTTTCAATACCTGCTCGTGAAGGCCCAATCCGGCAGGGTAGGGGAAGCTATCAGCACGATTGAAAAAGTCTATAAAAAGGTTGATCCCAAAACTTCGGTCCAATTTGATTTTGTAAATGAGATGGTGGAAAATCAATACCGCACCCAACAACGCTCAGGAAAGGTCATTTTATATTTTGCTATCCTGACCATTTTCATTTCTTGTTTGGGTTTGTTTGGCCTGGTCACCTTTGCGACGGAACAAAAAGTTAAACAAATCGGTATAAGGAAAGTCCTGGGAGCCAGTGTAGCTTCTATTGTTCATCTGTTGTCTGCTGATTTCATCAAATTAGTTTTATTGGCCATCGTCATCGCCATTCCGTCTGCTATATATATCATGGGGCGTTGGCTACAAACTTTTGCTTATAAAATAAATTTGGAATGGTGGATGTTCGCAATGGCATCCTGCCTGGTCCTGGTGATTGCCGTCCTTACGCTTTCTTATCAGACTGTCAGATCTGCAACGGCCAATCCCGTCCAATCCTTACGTTTAGAATGAATGATATGACTCCTTCCTCCTCCTCCTTCCTCCTTTACCTGCCGAAGCGCTTACATAAGTTGCAACCTCAATCAGCGTGAAGGCTGGTTAGTAAATTCGCCAAGACTCTTCTACGGCGGATAAATCAGCGAAGTGCGTCGCTACAGCCTTCCTCCATCCTCGCACCTCTCACCTCTTACCTCTTTCCTCTCACCTTCCCTGTATCATTTCCGAACACTTTAATTTAATACTTGCACTTATCATAATATGTAAACGTATGATATCAAGCCATATAACCAGAATGTAACCTTTTATTTCAAAATCAGTATTACTAGAAGTCCGGTGTAGTTCATTTTAAAAACCATTGCCATGATTAAAAACTATTTATTGATTGCCTGGAGGACGCTTCTTTCCAATAAAACATTTTCATTGATCAATATATTAGGCCTGGCACTCGGCTTAGCCTGCAGCCTGGTCATTTTGTTGTGGCTCAAAGATGAGCTGGCTAAAGACCGGTTTCATGAAAACGACAGCCGCTTGTGCCGGGTTATGGAAAATCAATATTATTCCGGAGACATCTCAACCTTCCCATCCACACCCGGCATATTGGCGGAGAATATTGTAAAGGACATTCCTGAAATTCAACTAGCCAGTCAAATGCTCTGGGAGGAACAACCTTTATTTACAGTCGGGGATAAACTGGACAAAGAGAAAGGAAGATATGTGCAAAAAGATTTTCTGAAAATGTTTTCATTTAAACTAAAGGTCGGTGATCCTGCTACTGCTTTAGACAGGCCGGATGGGGTTGTACTTTCAAAAAAACTGGTGGATAAATATTTTTTCGGAGAAGATCCCATGGGTAAAATTATACGGATTGATAATAAAGAAAATGTGGTGGTCACAGGCATATTGGGTGAAATACCGGAAACATCTTCGTTGACCTTTGATTTTTTAATGTCTTACGAACGATGGCTAAAACAAAATGATTGGGCTAAAGAATGGGGTAATAACGGTCCACGATGTTACGTACTCCTGACAGCACAAGCAGACATCCAGGCAGTCAATGCTAAAATTAAAGATTATATCAAGACGAAAAACAAAGACAGCAATGTTGAGCTTTTCCTCCAGAATTATGGTGAGTCTTATCTCTATTCCGATTGGAAGTCTGCAGTACAAACCGGAGGGAGAATAGAATATGTAAGGATATTTTCAATCGTCGCGATCATCATCCTTATAATTGCGTGCATTAATTTTATGAACCTGGCCACTGCAAGGTCACTCAAACGAGCCCGTGAAGTAGGAGTCAGAAAAGTAGTAGGTGCAAAAAAATCCCAACTTGTTTTTCAATTCCTGAGCGAATCAATGCTGGTCAGTTTTATCGCCCTGGGCCTTGCCTTGTTGATGGTGTTTTTATTTTTACCCTCATTCAATACACTCACGGAAAAAAAACTTAGTATTCAATTGAACCAACCTGTATTTTTAATTACGTTGTTCTCGCTCACAGTCATGACGGGTTTGTTTTCCGGTTCATATCCGGCGTTGTATATGTCTTCCTTAAAACCAATCACCATACTTAAAGGTCTGCTAAAATTTAATCCGGGGGCTGCCCTCTTCAGGAAGGCTCTGGTGGTTTTCCAGTTTGCCCTGTCCATATTTCTAATCCTGGGTATGATCGTGGTCTATCGTCAAATCGCTTTCATCAACAATAAAAACCTGGGATTCGTCAAGGAAAACCTTTTGTTTATGCCCCTGGAAGGAGACCTGACTAAAAACTTTTATACTTTCCGGGAAGAACTTTTGAGGCAACCCGGCATCAAAGCAGTCACCAGCGCACAAAGCAGCCCCCTTGAAGTGGGCAGTTCCACACAAGGTGTGAGATGGCCGGGTAAGGACACGACTAAACTGACGTTATTCGGCAACAATCCGGTCACCTGGGATTATATCAAAACCATGGGGATTGAGTTGGTGGCCGGTAGGGATTTTGACAAATCCTTTGGCACAGACTCGGTCAATTATCTTATCAACGAAGCTGCAGCCCGCAAAATTGGTTACACGGAGCCTGTCGGCAAAGAACTGACCATGTGGGGTGTAAAAGGAAGTATAATCGGCCTGATGAAAGATTATCACCACAATTCTTTACATGTACCGATTGAACCGTTGATCATCCGTTTATTTAGCCCCAATTCGCAGTCGTTGTGGGGCAATATTATTATTCGTACCGAAGCTGGTCAGACCAAACAAGCCATTGCAGGCATGGAAAAGGTATTCAAACAATTTAATCCTGCGTTTCCGTTCAAATATTATTTTACCGATGATGAGATTGGAAAAAATTACCGGGCAGAACTTACCGTTGGTAAACTTTCCAGGTATTTTGCTTTCCTGGCGATCTTTATTTCCTGTCTTGGCTTATTTGGTCTCGCTGCATTCACGGCGGAACAACGCACCAAAGAAATCGGTATACGCAAAGTACTCGGTGCGGGTGTTGGAAATCTGATCGGTATGTTGTCCAAAGATTTTATGGTCCTGGTTGGTATCTCCGCCCTCATAGCTTTCCCATTAGCCTGGTATTTTTTAAACGATTGGCTGAAACAATATACTTTCAGAGAAGATTTTCATTGGTGGTATTTTGGATTGGCGGGATCGCTTGCATTGATCATTGCATTGGGTACAGTTAGTTTTCAGGCTATAAAAGCGGCGCTGATCAATCCTGTATCCTCCCTTCGCTCAGAATGAGCTTCGGAGGATAAAGCCAGCCTTCGCTCAGAATGAGCGCCTCTTAGCGGCGTCCCGCAGCAGCGGGATCAGTCGCTGGATCCTGATTGGGAATAGTTATATATTCATCACTTTATTTTGGTAGATCGAATTCAGACACTGACGCCAATAGTTATACATTCACTACTTAAGTAATCGGAAAATTTGCGCCTTTCAGACTACTTAGACCTGTTAAATAATCCAGCTTCAAATCTCATGTCTTCAAGTCTGGCTTCCTTATCGCTCACCATTATCTATTCTTAAACCCGGATACCTGAATCTATACTCATGGTTTAACAATTCATCTTCCAATATTGTAGCCTATGCAGGACTTTCAAAATGTGGGAATTAATTGGATAAATCTTGTGAACTTCATGGTGAAAACTATAAAAAATTTCAGTGGCTAACATAGATTAAAATATTTGTTATGAAACCATCAACCTTGCTTTCGGTATTCAGACTTATAGTGCTTGTTGTTCTATCACGAACCGCTTATTCACAAAATAACGAGACACAGAATATTAAAATGGTTGAAACGTACTGGACTGAAGTGTGGAATAAGGGCAACTTGCTGGCAGTTTCTGATTTCTATCATCCTCATGCCAAACACGGTGAAGGCTTTACGATTGAAGGATTTCAAAAAAACGTAGCATCACAACGGGAAGCATTTCCGGATTTCAAGGTAGTCATCAATGAAATTTTTGCAACTGGAAATAAGGTGGTCTGTGAGGTTACTCACACAGGCACTCACACGGGTAGGAAAATGTTTAAACAAGAACCATTGGGCAAAGCTGTATCGGTTCCCGGAATAGATATTTTTACATTTAAAGATGGAAAATGCATACAGCATCAACATGTAGCTGACCATTTGGATCTGGTGTTGCAAATGGGAATTCAATTAACTCCTACACCACCAGACAAGAAAGAATGAGGTCGTAATTCTTAATTCTTAATTCGTAACTCGTCAATCGTCAATCGTCAATCGTCAATCGTCATTCGTCATTCGTCAATCTTAGGTGACGGAGAGTAAGGCAAATTTCATGAAATAGAATTTATTTGTAGATAAAACTTCTAAGGTAGGGAAATTTAGAATTTTTTGATTTTAAATTGATCTCATGGTGAACTTCATGAAATCCTGATAAAAAGTACTCACCATCTGCAGACCCACTGGATTTGGAAAGTTCCATGACAAGGTATTTAATAGGAGTCCAATTCCTGGATCTTTAACCTCGCTAACAGTAGATCATGGCAGAGAATTAAAATATTCCTGTGACCTAAACTTGAATTAAAATAAAGAAAAATTTATTTAAAGATTTCTGACAGGGTTAATTCAATACCCAATATCTCATCCTTTAGCAGCATATCAGCAGAATAAAAAACATATGAATCCAAATTAGAATAAACCACAACTGCTTTCAAACTGGGCATGACCAACCAGCAAGATTTTATTCCCGCATTAAAATATCGTTCGAATCTGAAAAGCATGTCATCGTTGGATTGGGAAGGCGACATAATTTCAATGACCGTCATCGGTTTTTCAGTCATCACCGGAATATCGTGTAAAAAATCGACGTCCAATATTGGATAAATAGAAATATCCGGTACAGCATCCGGTTTTTCAAGCAATTGAATATGAAGTTCAGGTAGAAATCTGAATTTATTTCTATAATGAAGATTCAAATGAAAATTGATGTTTCCCTGCAGGATAGCATGATTAAAACTAGGCATAGGTTTGT
>Ga0138256_10001758_pt1 | contig 23346 bp, 21 predicted proteins | sample KNB2016incub_MG_FD_105486 | JGI IMG/M metagenome (GOLD analysis project Ga0138256, IMG submission 105486) | Active sludge microbial communities from wastewater in Klosterneuburg, Austria - KNB2014incub_MG | ecosystem: Engineered > WWTP > Activated sludge > Unclassified | place: Austria... | reverse complement strand
TAGCCGAATCTGGAAAGAATATTCCCGGCATAAAGGATCATATTCTGGGTCTTCTGATAATAGTAAGAAAGGCTAATCCGTAAACAAATCCCGATGCCGCCGTTCTCATGGCCGCATGTCCTAAAGTTACAAACACAAAGCCTAGGCACATAATCATTAATATCTTATCATCAATTGACTTTAAACCAAAGAAATACTGCAGCGGAAAAATCAATAAGATCATAATTGCAATAACACCGAATAATCCGTGTTCCGCAAGCATTCGCGAATACTCAATATGAGCAGCCGCATCTATTCCAAGCGTTTGGCTTCTGACCTGGTGAGACATTCCCGGTCCCACTCCCGTCAAAGCATTATCACTGAATACTTCCAGATCAGCAAGGAATATTTCATCCCTGCCGCTTAAAAGATTACTTTTTTCAGCATTGTACATTGATTCTCCCTTGAATCTCATTTCAAGCAATCCACCGCTTACGTCATTTACATAATTGAATCCAAGAAATGCCAGAACGAAAATGATCAGAAATGCGTAAACAACTTTTCCTATTCTTACTTTAAAGCTGCTGTCTGTCAAAGCCATAATTATTATACATAAGATAATAGCAACCATCGGCGCAAGCATACCTCCCCGCGAAAATGTAGCAAGTCCTCTTATCAAAAAACCGACCAGCAGCAATATGTTTATGAACTTTAATTTAAAGAGTTTAATATTTAAAAAATAAGCTAATGCAATAATTAATATTCCTAAACCAAAAACCGTGGAAACCTGATTTGGACCAAATCCACCGCTAGCATCAAAGTTTGATTCTGTAGTGTACTCAAGTTCATCCAGTGAACCTGATTTGAAGTATACAAATATCGACATGGCTGCGATCGGATACAGCATTGCAAGTAATAACTTTCTTAACTGAGCCGGGTTTAATCTTCTCTTATAAAAATATATAGTTGCTACTCCTAAAGTAAACGGACCGGACAGGTTAAATGAAACCATCTGCCTGGTCAGATCAAATGTCTCGAAATCAGCGCTCGGAATTGAAGGAAGAAACATCAGAAGGAAAAATAGAAATATATAAGGTAATTTTTTATTTTTTGACTCAACCAAAAACCCAACAGTCAATAAAAACATAACGGCATACTTACCGTATTCGTATCCGAATCCACCTGAATTCATCCTGAATAATACTTCTATTCCAACTACGTATGCGGCGAAATAATGAGCAGATCCGTCAGCATTTTTGTTTGACATAATCTTGTATAACCCGACCAGTACAATAATTACTGAATAGCCTGTACTAAGTTTTGAGTTAAACAGCATTATCATTGCAACTGCTATGTTTAATACTAAATATATTTCCGCTTTATATGGAGAGTTTTTCAAAATAAAATTATGATCCTTTTACAAAAAAAAATTTCATTAATGTAGTGACTAAATATATAAGTGATTTTAAGGTAACTATATATTTAAAAAAATTAAGCTCAATAATATTACTACAGGGATTTCAATAAATCCCATATCTGAATTTTAACCGGGATTAGAAATAAATTTTCAGATATTTCAATTGTCACTGAATAAGATCTTTTCTTTTAAGTTTTTATTGTAATTCTCAAATGTAAATAATTCTGCAACCCTGAGACAATTCAAAGACTTCTTTTTTAAACTTGCCCTGTCAGTTAATGCCAGATCAATTGCCGCTGATACTTCATCCGGGCTTATATCTTTCAACAGAAATCCGTTCGCTTCATTAAAATACTGACCAATGGAAGAGATATCCGATACAACAGGTACACAGCCGAATGCAGCTGCTTCTGCTATTACCTTGGGAAATCCCTCTGATTCACTCGGAAGAATGATCAGATGTGATTCTTCATATACTTTTTCAAGTCCTGCTCTGTTAAGCATTCCTTTGAAAGTTACCTGTAAATTTAATTTTGCTGAAGTCTCTTCATAACTCTTTCTTTCAATTCCGTCCCCTGCTAAAATAACTTCCTTTATATTTTCCTTGTCATTAATTTTGTCCAGTGCTTCCATTAATATTCCAACTCCTTTATTTTGTGTAAGAGTGCCGGCAAAACATATTGTCAGCTTATTATCAAAATCTTTCTTTAAAGCAATTTCTTTAGCTTTGTTAAGTTCGTTTTCATCAATGCATGGATTCTGAAAATTCAGAATGTGGGGCTTTTGATATTTCCATTGACCGTTAATTGTAACTTTTGATCCCATAAAATTCCTTTCAAGCCACCATTTCTGAAATCTGTATGATAAGGGAGGATCTTTCATCTGCCAGTTTCCTGCGTACTTGACCCACTTCTTTGGTTTATTTTTTAAACTGAGATAAGGCAGAACGTACAAGCCCATTGCCGTAGGTGCTCTGAACTGCACCCAGTCAACCTTTTCCAGTATAATCCTTATCTTGTTTAAATTGTAACGCGCAGTGGAGAATATTGAAAACTTATCACTAAAACTTTCACCTCCGTATGGTTTTAATGGTATGAAATTTATTTTATTGCTGTTATAGCTGACGGAACTTTCCGGTGACATCTCCTTATGTAATGGTGCAATGTGATATATCTCATCAAAAATTTCTGTCAGATGATTTATCTCCCTTACTGTTGGTCCCCATCCTGTTATTATACCATCTTTAAAATAATGCGGAGTGTGTGATATTATTGCTAGCTTCATTTTGTATTATGCCACAGGTTCAGACTATAAAGCATAAGTATCCTCTGATATACACCTGCTCTGCTGATTTCTGTTTGAGCAAGCTTTCTGTCTTCGAGAGACCTGAATAAAAACTCACTATAATCTTTTCTAATGTATTCGCCTGCAAAATTATTTTTTCTTAACAGTTCTTCTTTTATAACTTTAAAATCATCTTTAGCCAATGACGTATCCAAAGGAATCGTAAATCCTTTTTTGGCTGCACTGCTTGTATGACGTGGGAATATTTGGCTGTGAATTGATCTTAGTATCTTCTTGGATACTTTCAGAGATGATTTTTGCTCAAATGGAATTGTTAATGCATAGCTTATCATATCTTCATCAAGGATCGGCACCCTGTACTCAACTCCGTTTAGCATGGACATCATATCGGTCTTTCTTAAATAATCGCTCAGCATTTGCTTCCGGAAATAATCATAAACTACATAATTCTTAAACTCAGACGGAGCTTTGTCCTGAAATATTTTCTTGTATGTTTCAGGTCCTTCAGATGCATCAAACAAAAAAGGACTTCCGTTTTCATATGTAGTTTTCCTTGGAAACCACGAATGCCAGTCATATAATAATTCGTGAGGTTTATCAGTCCAAAGGTCTGAAATTCGTTTGAGCATCCTTCTCTGAGAAACACCTGTGAATTTTTTTGCCATTTGAAGAAAAACATCACCGCTTTTCTTAGCGATATTGCTTCTGTTAAACTTTTCAACATAAGTAAGCCAGGTCATTGAAGGATAACCGTTGAATAATTCATCGCCTCCGTCACCTCCGACGAGAACCTTCGTAAGTTTGCCGGCAGCTTTTGTCAGATAATAAACATTAATTGCTGATGAGTCTGCATACGGCTGATCAAAGTCCGATAAAATTTTGTTTAATGTTTCAAGATCTAATACCGAATCAACTTCTACAAAATCAAGATTTCCATTTATTGTATCCGAATAAATTTTTGCCGTATCGCCTTCGTTGTATTCCTTATCTTCAAATTTTATTGTAAGCCCTTTGATATCAGAATCAGCACGGTTTGCAAATGCATAGATCAGTGAAGAATCGATCCCGCCGCTTAATGCAACCGCTACCTCCACATCTGCAACGAGATTTCTCTCTACTGCTTTCTTTAATCTTTCCTGTGCATTTTCTGTATTCTGTTTGAAATTATATTTGTTTTCATTTTCAAAATTAAATGCAACGGAATAGTTCTTTTCACATCCATCACTGCTGATAGTATAAATACTCCCCGGCTCAACAGCTGAGATCTCATTATATATTGTATGCGGTTCTGAACAATAACCTAAATTCAAATAACATTTTAGTATGCTTTCATTTATTGTCAGGTCATTTTTTACTACCGGGAGCAATGCTTTTATTTCACTTCCGAATATGTAAAAGCTGTTCCTGTTATAGTAATATAAAGGCTTGATACCTGAAGGATCTCTTGCCATAATGATCTTCTGCTCATTCCTGTTATCATAAATTGCAAAGGAATATATTCCCCTGAGTTTTTTAAAGTAACTTATTCCCTCGTTTAGATATCCTTCAAGCAAAACTTCTGTATCTGAATTTGTGCGGAATCGTGTATTCTTAAAATCTTTTTTTAATTCTTTATAATTATAAATTTCTCCGTTAAAAATTAAGTATGCTTCAGCATTTAAAGACTTCAGCGGCTGATCGGCATCCGAAGAAAGATCTATAATACTGAGCCTGTTATGTCCCAGATAAATATTTCTTAAATGTTTTTCTTTACTGCCGTCAGGTCCTCTGTGAGCAATATTCTTCAATCCTTTCTGAAGAAGAGGTAATATGAGATCTATACTTTTACTGAAATCAGCAGCGCCTAAGAATCCGCACATATTAATTTAATCCTTCAATTGTTTTTAAATATCTTTTGATAATATTTGACCAATGATGCTGTAATGCCCATTCCCTTGCATGCTCACTGAATTTCCTGTAATCCCCGGATATTTTTTTTAATGCTTCAATGATATCTGATGGATTATTCGGGTCCACAAGCACCCCGCTGTAACCGTTTTTTATCGAATCTTCAAGACCGCTTTTTACAGAACCAATTGCAGGGAGACCGAAATAATTAGCTTCCAGTACCGCTATTCCGAAACCTTCAAAATCACCGCTTGACTGGCTTTCACTTAACAATATAAAAATCTGGTTTTGATCCAGCATTTCATTCTTTTGTTTGTCCGGAACAGGACCAAGTAAATTAATGTGAGCTTTGTATTTATCATTTTCCGTAAACCTATTTATCCGGGACAGATCCGCAAGCCTTCCAACGATGTTGTATTTTGTATCTGGAAACAACGCCAGGATTTCAGACAAAGCATTCAAGACATTGTGATGTCCTTTTCTTGGCCAGACAGTTCCCACTGTGATCAAATTCAGAGACCCGTTTTTTAAAAATTTTTCACTGATCTTTAATTTTTCAATATTTTCAAAGTCAAAACCGTTTGGAATGACTGTGATCTTTTCTCGACTGATTCTTTTATCAATAAATGAACCGGAAAAATTCGATACAGGGATTATCAGATCTGATTTTAAAAGTGCTTTGTTAATAAAATATTTTTCAATCGCATTATTTGTATTTATATCTCCGCCGTGAACGATTGAAATGAATTTAGATTTTTTATGATATTTTTTCAGCAGAACCGAAGTCATCATCGGAAATCTGCCGGAGAAAATTATATGAGTAAAATTCTCATTATTTAAATATTTTTTAACAGCTTTAAGTCTTCCGGCTGCTGTTTTTAGTTTACTGTCATATCTCTTAAATCTGAATATTTCAAACGACTGTGACCTGTCAAATATTTTTATTTCTTCTTCACCGGCAAAATCTGAAACTGAAAGTACTTTTATCGGCACATCGTTAAGTTTCAGATACTTCGCAAGATTATATGCATGATTACCAATTCCTCCCGGTCCCGGCGGAAATTCAGAAACTATCAGCATCATATTTCTATAACCACTCAATCTTATTTCCTTCCCTTAACATTTCAGATGCTTTTTTCCATGATATGCTTAACTGAAGTAGAAGAACCGGCAGTATAAAAACAGAAAGTAGTGCACTCAACGGATATAGATATTTTTTTCCTTTCCACCTGTACGGTATCAGCGAAGGTAAAATTCCTATGATCATTGCATTAATTACATATCTGACAGGATAATATTTTCTGAAAAAATATAACACACTCGGAATTGGTCTCGGCGCGAAAAATTTCTTAGGCCTGAATGCATCCCATGAACCCATCTGACGCAAACCGCCTGTTCCTATTTTCAGATGTAGACGTTTTGCATTTGGGTTCGAAATACTTTTGAACCCCGCAAGATAAGCTCTTAATCCGAACTCTCCGTCGCCCATTCTCTGTTTGTCAAACTGCCTGTCAAACATTCCTGTTTTTAAAAAAACTTCCCTCTTTACCATTGCATTGCCTGAATCAAACTGATCTGCCCATCTGAAAAAACTGTAATTCTCCGGCACTGAATCTCCTGTCTTTGAAATGGATACTCCTGCCGATATATCAGCATTGAAGTATTCGATGCTCTTTAAGTGTTCGCTGATCCAGTCCGGATCTACTCTTGAATCGTCATCGAAAAAAAGCAGATAGTCTCCTTTCGATTTCCTTATCGCTTCATTCCTTGCCAGCCACTGTCCTTTACCTTCCTGAAAAATGACAATAAGTCCTGATCCGTACTTTTTGTAAAATTCTTTATCGGGATCATCTGTCTGATCTATTATTATAATTTCATTATGGGCATAGTTCTGTTTTTCAAGATCACCCAGAACATCTTTCAGATACTCATACCTGTTCAGGGTCGGGATAATAATGCTAACCAGCGGATTTGCTTTAACTAGTTCAGAAATAAAATTTTTGTATCCTTCATATTCACAGTGATCTATTATTATGTTAACATTCTTAATTGTTTTGGTTCTGATAAAGGATCTTAATTCAGAAAAAGGATTTCTGAAGCTCAGTATATTTTTTATTAAAAAAAAATATGCTATGTGCCGTTTGAAATATTTTCTTATAAAAATGTAGTTGTCGGTAAGATCCGGTATCTCTTTATGCATAAGAGTATCTTCAATAACTCCGTCAGCAGTTAACATAACTCCTTTATTCCATAGCTGATACCCAAGATCAAGTTCCCTTGACGCTTTATTTGAATAATTTTTATCTTCAGTTATATAATTTATGTATTCCCCGGGAATTTTTACCGCATCGGAATTATAATAACATGTTGAGAATGATTTTACATTCTCAGGAAAAAGATTAAAATACCAGATGGGATTCAGATCTTTCAGAATTTCAAAACTTTCAAAAACTTTCAAATTGTTTTCCGTAAAATAATAATTTGTTATAAATTCAGATCCGTATCATAAAGTGTAAAATAAAAATACCCGGTCCCGGGAAATTTTACTGTCGTTGAATAGTATATTATTTTTTCATTGTTTCTTGATCTTATAAATCCAATGCCGGACAATAGCTGTCTTTCTTTATCATTGTTAGAAACTATCTGGACTGTTAAAGCTTTCTCATGCGATGCAATATTCAAAAGCTCGGAGAACATTGATTTGAAATCGTTTACATTGGCGCAATACCATTCATATATATTGAAATATGGTTTGAAAAATGAAAATAAAGCATAACTTCCTGATGAAGTTCTCAATGCTCTTACTTCAGGAAAATAGTTCTGAAATCCGGATGCCCTCCATTTCAGAAAATTTCCATCATGAAGTATATGAATGTCTTTATTTTTTTGCTGTCTTCGTATCAATAATTCAGCAGCTTCTTTCCAGCTGCAAATCTCATATTCTCCTGATGATTTTTTAAGATTATTTTTTTTATAGCTGAAATATGGTTTAATTAATTTACTTACCGGTAAAACAGCGAAAGAATATTTTTTGGGTATTGCCCAGCTTACTACCTGCAGGGGATCAATTGGAAAGACCATCAGTCTTCCGCTGTTTATGGGTTTGAATCCGGATTTCAGCATCAGGGCTTCAGCATTTGGACTTGGGTTATTACCTAATGTTATCTTATCCCGTACAATTCCAGCCTCGAACAATTTCTTCCCTGTTCCGAGTTTTCTGAATTCAGGATCAACTATCAGATCACATGCCCATTGTGCTTCGTATAATTTATCTCCGTGTTTAAGTGTCACCGGAATCAACCCTAACTGACCGATTATCTTATCGTTAAATCTAGCAAGCAGCAGCCCTTCGACAATTCCTGATTCCGGTCCTCTGAATTTCCATCTGTTATATACATCAGAACTTCTTCGTTTCTTATTTGGCCATACTTTTCCGGTGAATTCCTTATGAAGCTTTACTAGCTCGTCTGAATATGGTAATATCTGAATGTTAATTTTTTCCGACTCCCGCAGATAAAAAAGTATTTATATAACCAGTAACAGTCAACACTTCAAGCTGATTACTAAGAATTTTCATTTTTATTATATCCATAAATTCATTAAAATATTTTATACTCTCGGATTTATCCCTGCTTAAAGCTGCCGGATGCCCTACTATTACAAACGTTTCATTAAGTTCAATTGCTTTATCAAGATACTTAATCGCAGGTTCATCAAAACCCGTGTAATGCTGAGGGACACAAACTATGCCGTTTTGTATTTCCCATTTTCTGAAAATTATCTCATCAGGATTTTGTTTTGTGAATATCTTCTTCCATACAGGATCAAATGACTTTATTACCCTGCACCATTTATAATTTAATAATGACATTTGTCTTAGTATGAAACCAGTATCAGCTCCTTTATGAATGGGATAGAATCCCCTGTCTCCCAGGCTGACCGAAAATTTTTTGTACCAGCTCATCGGTCTGCTGTGCGGAGGTACAAAACCTGTTACGCTTCCTTTTTTGTCAGTGCATTCTTCAAGAGAATATTTACTTCTTTCAAGAGATTTATATATCTGTTTGTCAGTAAGATATGGGAACCATTCATGCTTCCAAGAATGTGATGCAATCTCATGTCCTGAATCGCTGATCTTTTTTATCTGATCAGGTATATTGAAAGGGGGTATTCCTTTTTCAGCAGCAAATCCAAGACATGCAAAAGTCATTTTTATTTCTAACTCTGCTGCTTTTCTTAAAATATATTCTACATTTTCAATCTCCTGATATATCGGATCATACTTGAAATTATAAGGGAATGAAGAATTTATTTGTCCCAAAGCCGAATCATAGTCCCATATTATCATTAATTTAGCGGACATTCTTTTGTTTTATTTCTTCAGTATTGGTTTCAGTCTGTACGTCTTTCCTCACATTTAAAGCAACAGCGAATAAAGGGAAAAGCAGATAAGGGAAATTGTATCTTGCTCTGGTTTCAGAGATCGGAAATAGAGCAAGCGAATAACTGAGATATGCCCAAAGAATAAAAACAGAAAGCGGTGATAAATTTTTATTCTTATACAAATATATCAGCGGGAAAAGTAATATGACCCAGAAAAATAAGTTTTCTACTGACTGAAAAAATCCTTCGAGAAAATCTGCATAAGGATATTTTGTGTATTGAAAAAAATAGCTTATCGTCCAGTCCTGCCTGCCTGAATACTTTATCATTTTAAAAGGAAGACCCTTTGCTATTATGTCAGGGTTTCTTTTAATAAAATCAAATGTCTCTTTCTTTAATGCATTATCAAACTCCACTTCGGATAGTTTACTGTATTTTTTCATCACTGAATCGGGAACTCCATTATAATCTCCGACTTTTTTTGGATCCGTTGTTACATTACTGCTGTATAGACCGAGACCTGTTGTAGGCATAAGCCTGATAGTTCCGTATATCTTGTAGTTTCTGTAGATCCAGGGAGAGTAAAAAATTAGAAAGCTAATAAAAATAAATCCAAGCCTGCTTAGAGAAAAAGAAATATTCCTGTCATTGTGTTTTTCGAATATGAAAGGAATTAGAATGAATATCATCAGGAAATTAAACCTGATGTACATTTCTGCTGCAAGTAATAAACCAATCAGGATCAGCTGATAAGTTTTTCCGGTATAGTTTTTAAGGAGAATGAAAAGTAATATCAGGAAGAAAAAGAATGATAACTGTGTATTTGAGTTTGACGCCATGAAAAGCATATTAGGCGAGACAGATAAATAGGCGAAGCATAATAAAGCCGAAATGTTTCCGGGATCTTTGAATAGATAATATCCGGAAATTAGTACTCCAAAAGAAAACAATATCATAATCAGAGAATATGTCACAGGATGATCATATATAATCAGACCTGCAGCAAAAATTGCCGGCAAGCCCGGCTGCCTGAAATTTCTTAACTCAACTCCTGCAAAATCATAGAACTCACCTTCTTCTGCCATTCTTTGTCCGAGTTTTTCATGCTTTTCATAATCACTGTCCTGAACAGGTCTGTCATAGAAATCATGTATTGCGAAAATAATTCTTAATACAATTCCGGTTAATAAAAGTATTTTGAAAATTTTTTGCCTGCTTACTACGAATTTTTTGTTTTTGAAGATCTTGAAAACTAAAAATATCGCTGCTGCAATTAAAAAAAGTTCAATTACATAATCAGCTTCCCTGTATTTTACAACCATGAAAACTCTGTTTAAAAATCCTGACAATATCAGCAGGCTGAGAAGTATGATATTTCCCCATCTTCCTGTTGAATTATAAATCCTGAGTAACTTATCCATTATCCCTGTAGTATGCTTTTACATTCTCAACTACATAGTTGAGATCATCATCAGTAAGTTCATAATATAAAGGAAGCCTCAGTAAATGATCAGTATAATAGTCAGAATTTTTCATTTCATGATTAGCTGTCTTATCCCTGTAATACGGACTTTTGTCAAGTGAGAGATAATGAAATACTGCATAGATTCCTTTTGATTTCAGAAAGACTATAAGTTTATCTCTTTCTTCAGGACTTCTGCACAATATATAGAACATATGTGCATTATTAGTAGCAAAGTCGGGCAACTTCTGAAATTTAAAGTATCCTTTCTCGGAAAATTCCTTCAAATTTTTGGAATAATAATCCCAAATGTATTTCCTCTTCATTTGAATGTCATCAAGGTTTTCCAGTTGTGCGTAAAGAAATGCCGCTATAATATCTGACGGTAAAAAAGATGAACCAATATCAACCCAACCGTATTTATCCACTTCCCCTCTGAAAAAAGCTGAACGGTTTGTTCCCTTCTCTCTTATTATTTCAGCCCTTTCAGAAAATCTTTCATCGTTTATTACAAGCATTCCCCCTTCTCCTGATATCACATTTTTTGTTTCGTGAAATGAAAAAGCTGCAAGATGCCCGATCGAACCGAGTGGTCTTCCTTTGTAATATGAATCTATTGAATGTGCTGCATCTTCAATTACAAAAAGATCATGCTTCTGTGCCAGATCCATGAGAGGATCCATATCAACAGCTATTCCTGCGTAATGAACTATTATGATTGCTTTTGTTTTTGGTGTAATTAGTTCTTCTATTTTACTGATGTCAATGTTTGGTGTATCGGCTTCACTGTCGCAGAAAACTATTTTCGCGCCGCGCAGTACAAAAGCATTTACCGAAGATACAAATGTATATGAAGGAGCAATGATCTCATCCCCTGTATTCGTGTTAATTAATATTGCTGCCATCTCCAGAGCATCTGTGCAGGAAGTGGTCAGTAATACTTTGTTAAACCCAAATCTTTTTTCAAAGAAATCATGGCATCTTTTTGTAAACAGACCATCTCCGGAGATCTTCCTCGTCTCAACAGATTCTAAAATATACTTCGTCTCTTTACCTGTTAAGTATGGTTTGTTAAATCCTATATGGCGTTTGGTCAAATCGTTTATGGTATTAAGTATTAAGTATTAAGTATTAAGTATTAAGTATTAAGTATTAAGTATTGTGTGCTTAATATTTTTGAAAATATTTTAAAAAGTTTAATATTCACTATTCATTTTTAATAGCTCATTGTTCATTATTCATTCTTCATTAAGCACGGCAAGTCCCAGACCTGTTTTGCCGTAACTATTACCGTTATACAGCATGTATCTCTTTCCTTTGAAATCATACAGATATGAATATTCTATCATTTCAGAGTCCCATCCTGTTTCTGAAACATCCAAATTTATTTTTTCATCAAGTCTTTTCCAGTTCATCCCGTCGTCAGATTCTGCATAACCGATTCTGTAAGAGCTGATGTTTTCACCTTCTCTGTATGAATACCACATCTTATAAATTCCGTTTTCTTTAATTACAAATGGACGGGCAATTGCATATTCAAATTCATTTTTAAAATCTATGCATACTTTGCCTTCTCTTTTGAAATTAATTCCGTCATCTGATTCTGCATATCTGATGTTATAATAATGCTTCAGATTTCCTTCTTCTTCCGTCCATTTAATCAAAGATACATACCAGATTTTCCATTTATCAATATCCTTCATTACATACGGAGCAAAAGTTGAATAAGGATCAGTTTCATTAGAGAAAAGAACAGCGGGACCTCTTGATCTTTTTATAAATAATTTCCCTTCATCATCACTTACTGCAACTCCATTGAATGAAAAGAATGGTACGTTCATTCCGAGTGTCCATCCGTTGTAATAAAGATATTTTTTTTCCCCGTAGGTCACTATACATGTAGGCATAATTCCGGAATCATCAAAAGCGCCAAGCTGTCCGAGCTTTAATACAGGTTCCTGACTGACTTTCAGAATTTTGAAAGGATCATTGAGTTCTATTTCTATGAATGCTCCCTGTGATCGCCCCCGGTAATCTCTTGCTGAAAAATAAATTCTTGCAATATCATCTTTAAGTATGTCTATGACCGGCATCATTGCATGTGTCTGCATCCATTCAGGTTTTCCATCAGGAGAATAAATCAAGCCCAGTTTTTTCCAGTTCTGCATTTTCCTTCTATGATATTTTTATTTCGTCACTTTTTTTATCAAACAGTGTAGATCTGGCAGGAAGGTAAACTCCCTTTTCCACTGTATCTTTCATGATTATTGCGCCCGCTGCGATTAAAGTTTCAGGTGCAATTGTAATTGCATCACGCAAAGTTGCATTTACTCCGATGAAACAGTTTCTTTTTATTGTAACGAAACCGGATACAACTACATGAGAAGAAATAAAATTATGATCTTCTATCGTTACATCATGACCAATGTGATTTCCGCTCCAGAGGACTACATTGTTTCCTATCCTGACATAAGGCTGGATAGTATTATCTTCAAGAATGAAACAATTGTCACCCGGCTGGAACTGCGACAGGTATGAACAATGCGAGCTGATATAATTTGCCATCCTGTATCCATTTGATTTGCATTCATTATAAAGATTTTCCCTGATCTTATTCATATTATTATATCCGACAGCAACGAATGCGTCAAATTCCGCAGGAGGATAATTAGTTTTAATTTCTTCCAGAGGAGTTAAGGGCAATCCTTCAAAGACCTGCGAAGTAATATAATTTTCATTCACTGAGAATGCAGATACTTCATAGTCTGAATCTGTTTCAAAAAAATATTTTGCCAGTCTGGCATTGGAAGTATTTCCGATTATAATTAGTTTTTTATTTTTTTTAATCATAGTTTAAAATGATTTCATAAATTTAGTTGAATTTGGACCTTCATTAAATATTAGATCAATGATACTGACTGCATGCGTAAAGTCTCCGTAAAGCTGATTGTATTCCGGATATCCGGTATAGTCAAAATAGTGGACTTTTATATTCTCCCTTTCAAAAAGTTCCTCGTTCATATACGCTCTTGCGGCAGGACCCGAATAATATTCAGTAGCTCCTCTTTTCCTGCAGATATCAACCAGCCTTTCGGTCTTTTCTTCAAGCAGATTGAATTCATCCGACCAGATCATTTTTGTTTTGATCCCGAGTAATTCACAGACTGCCTTAAGAAAATTAAAATTTACTTTACTTAGATATTCTTCTTTATTATTAAGATAAAGATCTTCAAAAAGCTTTTTGTATTCATTGAAATATTTTGCTTTTGAATAATTATGAAGGATCGTATTCCAGTGCTTTTCACCCCAGTCAGAATCACTGATCTTTGTTTCGTTTATCTTTTGGAAATATTTTCCTTTCACTTCTACAGGAATTGTCAGCCATTTGATTCCGTCTCTTGTCTTTATTTGATTTCTGTTGCGCCAGTCCCTTCTTGTAAACTGCATGTCGTCATACAGAACAAATTCATCAGCAATATTTATTGAATCAAAATATCCTTTCCATGGAATATAATTCGATTGAGTAATTATTATCTTTTTCAATTTATAAATTTAATTTTTCATCAATAATATAAAGAGGTCTTTCTTTTGTCTGCTCGAAGATTTTGCCTATATATATTCCGGTTATTCCGATGCTCATCAGGATCAAACCGGTTGAGAATAAAATTGCAACTATCAGACTTGGCCAGCCGGGCTGATACTTCAGAAGAAAATAGCTTAAAACTATGCTCATTCCTGCAAGCAGCGAAAGAAAAGATATTATGAGCCCGGAATATATTGACAGTCTTAATAGTTTATCGGAATAAGATGTCCATCCCTGAATTGCTGTAACAAAAAGTTTTGACATTGAATATGTTGAAGTACCTTCGTATCGCTCCCTGTGCTCTACCGGTACATAAGTTGATCTGAAACCTACCCACTTCAGCAATTGTATGTATAGCCTGTCCTGATCCTTGAGTTTTAAAAATTCATCCCTGACTCTCCTGCTTATCATTGTCATAGATCCTACATCCAGATCATAATTCTTATCTGAGAATATTTTGAATAAGGAATTATAAATCTTCGCCGTTACCATTTTAAAAAATGAATGTTTCCTTCCTATTCTCTTTGTAAAAACGACGTCATATCCATTGTTAAATTCATAATATAATTTTTCTATATGCTCAGGATCATCCTGCAGATCACAATCCATGATCACAATAATTTCACCGGATGCTTCATTCATCCCTGCAGTGATCGCATAATGCTGACCAAAGTTTCTGCTTAGTCTTATCCCCTTTATCTTTTTATCTTTTATGCAGTTTTCCTCTATCTTCTCCCAGGATTTATCCCCGCCACCGTCTTCAACAAGAACGATCTCATAATTGTCTGTTATCTTTGACAGAGATACGGATAATCTTCTTATAAGCTCATCAACTATTCTTTCGGCTTTGTACACAGGACTTACTACTGATATTGTTCTTTCAGTCTGAATCATGAATTAAAAAATTCCTTAAATAATAAATTTTGATTTTCTATTGTGAAATTTTCTTCAACTCTTTTTCTTGCATTTATTGAAATTTCCTTTCGCATTTCTTCGGGCAGATTTATGACATATTCTATTTTTGATGCGAACTCCCCGGGCTCTCTTCTTTTTACTACCCAACCTGTAATACCGTCTATGACATTTTCTTTTAATCCGTCCGCATCACTTACTACGCAAAGTAATCCCGATGCCTGAGCTTCTAGTACTGATACACAAAATCCTTCCTGAAGACTTGTCTGAATATAGATGTCAGATTCTCTCATCATGTGATTTATTTCTTTGTGTTCCTTCCTGCCTGTAAAAAAAACATTGTCCTGCAGTCCGCATTGATAAACAGCAAAAGAAAGTCGTTCGAGCTCAGTTCCTGAACCTACAATATTGTATATAAAATCTAACCCTTTCTCTTTCAAAATCTTCATTGCTGATATAGCTGTTTCAAAATCTTTTATCCAGCTGAGCCTTCCTATTGTAAGAAATTTTATTTTTTTTCCAATCTTACCCGGATTTACCTTTTCCCTGAATGATTCAACATCAATTGCCGGTGTGATCTTTCTGTAAAATTTGTCAGGAGATAATCCGTATTTCAGTGCTTTAGAATAAAGATAGTCGGAAATTGAATGAACCTTATCTGTTTTTTTCCATAATAGATCATAGCATCCGGGATTTTTTAACGGATAGACATTAATATCAAATCCTCTTAAGCTGACACTCATTTTTGAACTTATTGCTTCTGCGGTATTCTCCCTCTTTAGTGCCATTGTAGCAAATCCAAAATGCAGATGATCCGGAACATATGTAAGAATATGGGAATTAATATAAATTGATTTTAATGACTCAGTTATCGTTTTGCCGGATTTTCTCTCAAGCCTGAATAATTTAACTGATCTTTTAAATGCTTTAATGAAAGTCAGGTTCATTACCCATACTAACATTACCATTTGTTTTAAAATATTATTTTCATATACCGGATAAGCGCTTCTGACCTCGTATCCGAATTTTTTCTTTTCCTTTTTATTACTGAAAACTATTACTTCAAATCCGGATTCCTTTAATCCCTTTATCTTATAATTAAAGAATGTTTCTGAATATTGCGGCGCTTCAGGTAATACTAACCCAATTCTCATTTTTATTTACCGAGAATTGAATTATAAAAATCAGAAAATTCACGGATCTGTTTTTCCTTGCTGAATTCCTTTGCAATTACTTCCTTCGCCTTTTGAGTCAGGTTTTTTTTAAATTCAATATCCGTACTTATGAAAGACATTACCTTTTCAGCCAGCAAATCCGGATCTCTTACTTTTACGATGTATCCATTGATTCTGTCTTCGACTACCTCAGTCATTCCACCGCAGTCAGTTGTCAGAACTGGTACTCCTATCGCCATCGCCTCCAGTACTACATTGGCAATTCCTTCCTCTACACTCGGAAGGATAAGCAGATGAGAGCTCTGAAGTTTTCTTATGAGTTCGTCGTGCTTCATTCCCTGAATTATCTTTATTTTTTCACTAAGTCCATATTCATTTATAAGAAATGTGATCTCTTCAGGTATTTTTCCCTGTGCGATAATTGTATAATTAAAATCCACTCCTTTCTCATCTAAAATTCCCATTGCGTCAAGCGCATAATGATAGCCTTTCTTCCAATGAAATCTTCCGACGGAGATAATTTCCAGTTTGCTTCCTTCTACATACAAATCGGAGTTCATTTTCATCAGTTCATCTTTTATACTCGAATGAATGACCCTGATCTTTTTTTTATCTGCACCGTACTTCATGGCTTCCCTGCCTATCTCTTCGGAAACAGCGTGGAATCCGTCAACACCGGGAAAATGTTTTCTGTACGCATCGGCTAAATTAATGTCCAGTATCGGGGAATAGTTAATATGCGCTCCTCTTAAACTCACAATGAATTTACAGTCAAGAATGTCAAATAGTTCAGGATGTTGTTCTACTGTCTTCGCCCACTGTATGTGAAATATATCGGGCTTGTTATTTATCATTGGAAATATAACACCTGCTTCTTTAATGACCTTTCTGATTTTTTTTTTTTTATTTCTAAGTATTCTGAAACTTCTAAAAAACAGATTAGGATTTTTATAGAACAAAATTACTGACTGTTTTATAAAATGAAATAGAAGGGTAACTCCTTTTGAAGGAAGAGGAAATATTTTAACTTTTCCTTTATATCCTACATCAGCTGTCTGCTTACCGAATAATAAAATCTCTATTCCGGATTGAGATAATCCGTCTATTAAATTCTCTATAAAAGTGGTTGATGGTATGTTACCGGAATAAAGTGCTACTTTCAAATTATTATCATGTTTTAATTATGTCGTATCCCTGAAAACATTGACAAAGTTAATAGAATACTTACTGAATGTGAATAATAAACAGGGTTCTCATTCTTGAATTTGGAAAAAAATTCACTTACTATTGAAGAAGGTATCCATGTGGAAAAAGTCTTTTTATCAAAAAGATGCTCTTTAAGTTTGTTTTCATTATCTTTACCTAAGAACTGTATTTCCCAGTTGCGCAGTATCAATTTTCTGCCAAATACTTTTTCATTTACTTCTCTGATGCCTTTCTTAATTGCCCTGCCGGGGATTCGTGACTTCCTGTTAAAATTCGTGTAATTATACAAATTGAAAGGAGCATAATCCTGCCATGCGATCCTTGCAAGTCCGGGATTTTTAATTTTAATGTAATTTATCTGTATCTTTCTTCCTGAAAGCAGATTTTCAGGTATCCTGCAAATGAACTTGCACATTTCGTCATCGTAATAAGGTAATACCAGAGGATGATAACAACTGAAAATATTCATATTTGCGCTTGTCCATCTCGGTGCCCAGTACATTGACTTAAAAGCCCTCAATCTTGAATTTGCATTTTCAATTTTTATGTTATTCAGGAGATAAGATATTCTTTCCTCAAGATAAGTTTTGAAATCTCCTTCCAGCCCCCAGACTTTCCATAAAGTTTCTGCCAGTTCGGTCCCGCTGCGTTTTAGTATTTTTTTTATTATAACGTTTTTTTGTTTTTCAAAATCTATATTATCATCAACTCCGGCACCGTCAAATAATACATCTCCCCAATGTCCCAGAAAAAAAATATTTCCCAATGAGGCGATATCTTCTATCACCGCCATCTGTCGTGGATTTGTAAAATCGGCATAACAGTTATTTATTTCTGAAAGCTTATCAATTACATTCCACAGATAACCTTTGCTTATGATATATTCATTGAAGGGAAAAGATCTGATCTTTGAGATCTCCTTTCCGTATTTTGTCTCATCAAAACTGTTCTCGAATTTATAAGAATAACTCCTTACACTTGCACCTTCATTCAATACGGCTGCCTGTGTCCTGCTGTCTAGTCCTCCTGAAAGCGGAAGTATTACATTTCTATCTTTTAGTTTTTCATTGCAGATTTTTTCAAATAAATGAGCGAACTCTTCCGTAGCCTGCTTCAATGAAATATCCTCGGGAGAGTAATGCCATTTCCAGTATTCAGCTGAACTTTTGATCAGATGATTTTCATCAAAGTGATATTCAGTGGCAGGCTGAAGAGCTTCAAGATCTTTAAAGTATGTATCTTTTTCCAGAAAAAAACCGGTTGCGGCAAAAATGCATATTGCTTTTAAATTAAGATCGGATTCGCTTTTTATATTTACGAATGCCTGCTTTTCAGGAATGATAGATGTTTTCAAAATTTCGTTCAGCTTTTTTTCAGCCAGTCAAATCTTAACTTTGCAGATACTTTTGTGGCAATATCAAATGGCATAACCAGGTCCAGAAGAAAATCTTTCCTGAATCTGTTTTTCAGTTCGGGATAATTATCTAGACCTTCTTTCAGCTCTCTTCTGCTGTCAAAATATTTTTTTTTGCCTGCCATCCTTTTAAGGCAGGTATAGTATGAAAATTCATATTCATCTTTAAGGCTGTTATCAAAATTATTTTTGTTCAGAAATTCTATCACCCACCTGTAAAATACTAAATTCCATTCGTTCATTTTCCCGCTTTGAGCTGCCTGTCTTAATGTAGAATCAAAGTGTTTTCTGTATTTGACAATAATTTCATCATCGTAACATATCCTGAATTTGCTGGCAAGCTTTATCCATAACACTATATCTTCAGAACCTTTTACTGATTCTTCAAACCCTTTTACATCATCGAATTGCTTTCTTCTTACCATGCTTGCGCTTGGTAGAGGAGTGCATCTGAGATCTCTAAGAAAGTTTTCTACCAGTTGCCGGGGTTCGTAAATTCCGCTTTTAAGTCCTTTTCCTCTTTCTCCGACCGGCTGCTTGAATGACCGCTCTTTATACCAATATAATGCGGGGCTCCATATCATTGCACAGTCTTTGAGACAGTCAAAAATATCAAGATGGTAAGACAGTCTGTTGCTATACCAGATATCATCCTGATCTATGAATGAGATTACCTCTCCGCATGATCTCTCTATGGCTCTGTTTCTGGTAAATGCAGTACCGAAATTCCTGTTGTCCTGATGCTCGAAATAAAATATTTTTTCCTTATGCTCAGCGGCAATTGCTTTTGCAATATCCTGTGTTCCGTCAGAACTTCCGTCATCAAACAAGATCCATTCCCAGTCTTTATATTCCTGAGCTATTACGCTTTCAGCTGTTTCTGAGAAAAGTTTCGCGCCATTAAAAAGTGTGGTAATTATTGAGATCTTCGGCATAAATCTATTTATTCATATATAACAGTCCGTTACCCATTATCCTGCTGCCGGGTTTAATAAACTCTTCGTATTTATAATCTTTTTTTATTTCATTCCAGTACTTATAAACTTCATGACCGTCCTTAAATGTATTTATATCATGAAAACCTATGAGTCCGTCATCCGACATTAAATAACTGTAAATTTCAAAATCTTTTTTTATTCCTTCATATGTATGGTCACCATCCAGATACAGAAAATCTATTTTATCATCACCGAGAATTTCCTTTAAACCGGTTAAGGACTCCGGAGATTTTGAATCCCCTCTTATGAAATGCATAGCTGTATTTTTTCTGTCACTGATAAATTCCCTGAAAAATTTAATTCGCTTTACATCATATCCGCCGCCGTATTGTCCGTCCGGTAGATCAATACTGATGATCTTTCTTGCATCGGGAAAAATTCTGCTCCATACAAAAAATGTTCCACCGTTCCATGTACCTATTTCTACAATAACTTTAGGTTTGTGTTTTATAACTCTCTCGCTCAGACTTTTAAGTTCATTATTCTCCTGAGCTAAGCGTATCTTGTCATAAAATCCTCTCCCTCTGTATTTTTCTATCGAATTTAAAACAGCATCAATATCATCTGAAGGTAAAATCTTCTTTAATTTTTTCTTTGAAATCCTGAAAGCAATTTTATCTTTCAGTTTTTCATAAAAGCTGTTCTCTTTTGTCATAAAAAATTCACTTTCTGGCAATTGAATAAATAGTGGTTTCAGGCATTAGACGGGAAATCTTAAAGATACCTTTTCCGAAATACTTTCTGTGAATTCTTCTTATCATATATCCTGTATTACTTTCATCCTCGTGCTTTTCCGAAAGCAGCTGTGGGAGCGGATACTTCAGAGGAAGCAGTCTTTCCTCTTTATCTCTTGTGAGAGATATCATTGCTCTATCATCAATGAAATTAAGTCCGGAAAATAATTCTTTAGTTCCGTCATAAGTGAATCTCCAGAGATCAACCGGCATTTTTGAAATTTTTCTTACATAGCATTCTGACATTATTGAGGTTCCTCCCTTTTTCATCATCGAAATTATATTTTCAGAAGCTTTGAAAGGATTCTTAACATTTGTCAGTACTTCCATGCAAATAACTGTTGAAAAAAATTCTTTGTGCTCTCTGACAAAATCAGAACTGATGTCAGTAATGTCTACGGCATAATCAACTCCTTCTCCTTCAAACAGATCTATTCCCGTAATATTTTTAAATCCCATTTTGATCAGACTGGTGTTGAGATTTTCCTTGTCATATTCGTATTGTTTTGAACCTACAAGAAGAATGGGTTCTGATATGAATTCCTTGTTCATTTCTATAAAACTTATCTGGTTTCTTGTTGCCATAAAATATCATTTAATTTTTGTGTATGTATGAATTTTGCGCCCGGCCACCTTTGATATATTTTATCCAGCAGCAGATTCAATTCTTTTATTGTTGCAGTTCTGTATTCAGGCGCATATGTTCCTGCAAAATTGACTCTGTGAAAATCTATTATTGCCGGTACTTTATTTTTAAAAGCATTTTCTATTGAAGATACACATTGATCGTGATAGAATTTATAATTTTCATCCGGGTCTAATCTTGCATTTCTTATTGACCAGTATAAACCCTTGCTTTTCCTGAAATAAGGGATACTCATTCTTTTATCTTCTGATGTCTCAAGCCTGTTAGAAGCCTGAACCAGTGAGATACCGCTCTCTTTTAAAATACCTGCTAATTCGTTGTCAAAAATAAATGTCGGAGGGATTATGGATTTTGAATAAAATCCGAAATACTTCCTGAATTCTTCGGAAGCTTCAATGAGCTTTCCGTTTTCCGGGTTATTAATGCTGAGTTCTCCGTGAAGAAAGCTCAGATTTCCTTTTACTGTCGATCTTGCAGCAAGAAATTTATTTTCAAATGATTCTCTTCCTTCGTTTGTATAAAAATATTCTTCGAGTGCTTTTAGATTATAATGACTGTAACCGTGAAGCTGAGGATAAATAAGCTCACCTTTTATTCCTTCAGAATATTTTTCTTCTAATTCCTTGTTCTCTATATTAAATCCTTTTGAAAGAGGAATAAAGCTTAATTTTTCCCTGCTTGTATAATCTACGTTATGTGTTATAAAATTAGCTGTGACGACCGGAGGAAATTCGAATTTGGATCTGAATTTTTTTAAAACATCATACAATTCATTAAGATCTTCAGGAGATTCAAGTGAATCATAACTCCATCTGCTCAGTCTTTCTTTTCCGAATTTCTTCTCCATCCATTTAACTGAATCCTGATTTAAAGCTCTTTCCATTCCCCAGTCATCACTCTCTATTATTATGTATTTATCATTGAATTTTTTTCTCAGATAATGCGGCAGATATTTTAATGAGTTAAAAGGATTCCTCAAAATTAAAATTTGTATTTTTCTTTGAATCATACACTTTAACATAAAGCTGCTGAAGTCTCATAATCTCATTTTCTATTGAATAATTTAATCTTATAAACTCCTTTTGTATTTCTATTCTTTTATTCTTTTCTTCCTTATTCATTTTGGAAAAATGCAGGATCTTATTTGCTATTGAACCGGGATTTTCAGATTCAAACAACTGATCCTGAAACTCTCTGAACTGATCTCTTATTCCGGGCACATTGCTTCCATAACTTAATACTCCGCTTGCCATTGCTTCAAGTACTGATATGGGTCCTCCTTCCCCGGTTTTCATAGAAGACAATATGAATAAATCCGCTATGCTGAAGTAAGATCTTATATTGCTCTGTTTTCCGGTAAAAATGATTCTGTCATTTAATCCCATTTCAATTACCTTCCTCTTCAGCATATCTGCATACTCAGTTTTATCTTCCCCGACAATTATTAATTTTGGATTTTCAAAATCTTCATTTATTAAATTGAACCCGCTGATCAAGTAGTCAATACCTTTTATAGGGATTATATTGGCTATTGTAAGGATGACCGGGAACGAATTCACCAGGTTGTATTTTTCGATCAGCGTTTTGTCTTTTTCAATATTCGAGAATTCATCAAGATCAATACCTATTGGAATCAGAGAATATTTTTTTAATCCTTTAAAAAACACTTCAACCATTTCCTGATTTTGAGGGATGATTGCATTTGCTAACTTTGTCCTGATCCTCCAGGCATTGCTTCCCCATCCCATATTCTTCTTTGTATAAATCCACTTTATCCCTGACAGTTTAGCTGCAAGAGCTTCAGAGTAATCATCTGAATAATTATATGAATGGATTATATCCGGATTTATTTTTTTAAAAAAACTGGTTAGCTTATATACGCTTTCCATTCCTTTTAACCTTGGCTTCATAGGTGCCGAGAATTCTGAAATGTATATGGGAATGTTAAGTGATTTTGCAGTATTAAAAAGATCTCCTCTTTCATGACGGCAACATATATACGGATCAAATATATTTTTATCAATTCTTGATATGACATTTATGAGCGCTTTGCCGCTTCCTGCCGTATTAAAATTTGGTATGGTATATAAGATTCTTATCTTTTTTCGAGATTTCTTCTTCATAAATTCACTGATATACTAATCTTATACATAATTTAATTTAAATAGAACTGTAAAGATCTTTGTAAGATTTATCAACAATTTCCGTTGACCATTTACTGATAACTTTATTACGTGCTTCTTCT
>Ga0138256_10001757_pt1 | contig 23350 bp, 17 predicted proteins | sample KNB2016incub_MG_FD_105486 | JGI IMG/M metagenome (GOLD analysis project Ga0138256, IMG submission 105486) | Active sludge microbial communities from wastewater in Klosterneuburg, Austria - KNB2014incub_MG | ecosystem: Engineered > WWTP > Activated sludge > Unclassified | place: Austria... | reverse complement strand
TTATTTACATGGCTCTGTGTTCTCTGTGTTCAGATCTCTGTGTTCCAATCTCTGTGTTCTCTGTGCTCAATCATCTCTTTTTCAACACAGAGGTCACGGAGGTGTATCACAGAGGTCACGGAGGTTATTTACATGGCTCTGTGCACCCTGTGTTCCAATTCTCTATGCTCTCTGTGTTCAATTCAAGGGAATCTACAACTCACCATTTATCACTCTGGTGATCCCTTGTTTTAAAAACTTAACATGAAAGTTCAGCAAGAGCCCCAATTTTTTATCGGCTAACTTTAAATAAGATAATAACTGAGCCTTGTGGACCGGAAGTATATTTTCTATCGCCTTGAGTTCCAGGATTATTTTATCTTCTACAATTATATCTGCAAAATATCCATTCTTTATCTCAAGATCCTTGAAGGTTACATCAATCGGTACTTGTTCTTGAACGAAAAGTCCTACTTGCCGCATTTCCCAAACGAGCGCTTTTTCATATACACTTTCAAGCAATCCTGGGCCAAATACTTTGTGTACTTCAACAGCAGCATTGATTATGCTACTTGATATTATATTATAATCAGAGTGACTCATGAGTAGTTGTATTACGTTATTATAATTTGGAAAGTTAAATCATTTTTAGAATTTATTAACCTTTTTAACACTGTCGTAAATTTTTAAAGCACTATCTCTGTGCTCAATTCTCAGTGCTCTCTGTGTTCAATCCTCTCTTTTTTATCACAACTTGTCCCGACTGAGCAAAGTGAACTTCGGGAGAGGTCACGGAGTGAGTCATAACAATTGACGTATTTCGATTCTTAAAAACTCCAGCCACGGTATGCCAGAACCTCCAACTAATAGCTTATTATCCGGCGGAAGTACCATATAATGAAACAATCAAATTTTCAATAATTATATCTTCAAACCATGTATTGAAACAATACCCTGACGTGGCCCCATTAAAACCTGAATAAACCTGTGGGGTTCCTTCAAGCGTGAAATAAGTGTATTTATTTGAACTCGCTGATACATATAAAATCATTTACTCAATATGCTGAGTAAAATTACTCAATATTCTGAGTAAATTTAAAAAATTATAAATAAGTCTGTTTCTTCCGATAAATCTCTTAGTAGAAAGAATTGTAAAATAGTTCACCTTATGCCCACTTCAATGCGCCAAATCTAAAGACTAAGCATCACCTCCACTATCCGTCCTGCTGTCTTGCCATCCCACATCTCCGGGATGCTCCCCTTCTTCCATTCGCCTGCAAATAATCGGTCCATGGCAGGCGGGATAGCTACTGGATCAGTACCCAGTAATTCATTAGTGCCAATGGTTATAGTCTCGGGGCGCTCTGTATTATCACGGAGGGTCATGCACGGGATGCCCATCACAGTTGTCTCTTCTGTGATGCCGCCGCTATCGGTGATAACAGCTTTGGCGTACCTGACCAGATAATTAAACTCCAGATAGCCTAAGGGATCCACCAAATGCAGATTGCTTGCCCGGATACCTGTCTGTTCCAGATGCTTCGCAGTGCGTGGATGTACCGGAAATACCAACGGAATTCCTCTGGATGAATCCACTATGGTCTGTATCAGCTTCGTCAGACCGGCTTCCTCATCAACGTTGGCCGGACGGTGAAGCGTCATGACGATGTATTCACCATTTTGCAGGCCAATTTTATCAAATAAATCCGGCTTTTTTAATCGATTCATATTCTTCATCAGCGTATCGATCATGGTATTTCCTACAAAAAACAACTGATTCTCCCGCTTACCTTCCTTCTGCAGGTTCTCATTGGCTGTTTCAGAAGTCGTAAAGAAATAATCAGTTATCGAATCAGTAACGAGCCGGTTGATTTCTTCCGGCATAGTCCAATCACCCGATCGGATGCCACCTTCTACGTGTGCCACCTTGATGTTGCCCAGTTTTTTAGCTGTAATCGAGCAAGCCATGGTTGAAGTCACATCACCGACCACCAAGACCAGATCTGTGGGATGCGCCATCAACTCCTGCTCAAACCGGATCATGATATTCGCAGTTTGTTCAGCTTGTGTGCCACCGCCTGCCTCCAGATTTGCATCCGGCTCCGGTATTCCTAATTCTTCGAAAAAGCTGCCTGACATATTCCGGTCGTAATGCTGACCGGTATGTATCAATCGGTAAGAGATATCATGCCCCTGTTCGTTCGCATTTCTAATCGCTTCAATAATAGGGGCAATCTTCATAAAATTAGGCCGTGCGCCGGCTATGATGGTTATTTTCAAAATAAATAAATTATAAAAAATTAATGAAGTTTGGGATTTTTACAAAATCTATAGGATTTAAAATTAACAACAACAGCTTTAGTTTAACCAGTCAATAAAGCTATATCCTGTATTCGAAATACAGTCCTGTTATCTCAATAAATCGCTAAGAATACTTTTCTATCCTTTTGTGAACCAATCATGTGAATTATTCAAATGTACAGTTCACAAATAGATGAATTCTCTTTATTGAAATGGATTCTATCCACACCCTGTTCGCATTTTTCTTGTGAAACTTAATTGAAAACTTCAATATTTAATCTTAAATCAATACCGTCTCCTAACATAAACAATCCACGGTGAGTAATGCTATACCAAAAATTAAAATATTGCGGTCGATGTATTGATTCGTGAATATGCACAAATGTTATAATTATACTTTAAACTTTAAGTTAAAATGCGTAAAGTTATAATCATACTTTAAATTTTATTTATTTCATCCCAATGCTAAGCGTAGGATATATACATCCATCGGGCTGGAGGGGCGAAGGGGTCAAACAAGGATATCAAATGGTCAAATTAAATTACGATTAGAATACATCGTGTTTAATTTATAAAATAACCACTATGCACTAATCACTCAGTAAATTTTATATGGGCGACTAAGTCTTTGAAGTATTGACGAGACCAGATGTCTAATTTTTGAGTGCTTGCGATGAATCGCTCAACATCTAATTTTACATCATCCATATTTACTTGATCTATTTTATCTATTATCATACCTACTATTTGTGAAGAAGTAATGTTCTTCTCCATGATGCTGCCACTTTGGTAGGCTCTTTCTGCAAAATGAGTAATATTCAAAGGTATTCTATTGAGAATATACCATTCAAAGTCATACCAATCTCTCCCTTTAACTCTTTTCTTCCAATTTCTAAATAGCAATGCATGTAATTTCCCCGCAAATAAATACTCCTTTTTTAATACATTGACATAAAAAGAATAGGGTCGGAATAACAACTTCGGTTCGACTTCAAATTTCAGCGGTGGAATGGTATCCACCTCAATTTTTATCTTGAGTGTTTTTATCAAATTATTTTTATCAAAGATAGATAAATCAGCTAACACCGTATCTGATTTCAAAAAGGCAGAATCTATCTGTCTTTCTCCATTATTTGACTTATATTGTAGGGATACATTCAGCCCCAATAATTGAAACTCATTCTTAATGTGCTGAAGAAAGCTGGCTAATGAAAAATCTTTATCGGCCTCATTTAGCGTAAAGTTTAAGTCTTCAGAAAATCGATCTAACCCATAAAATATCCTTAGAGCTGTCCCGCCATAAAAACTCGCTTTTTCAAAAAATTTGCCTCGAGATAGACCGGCAAGTGTTATTTCTTGAAAAATCTCCCTCCGTGCATTCAACTCATCTTTCGCAGAATGAATTTGATATTCCGCCATCCATTCAGCCAGCATTTTTCACTATTTTTATCAAATGTCGCAACAACTCTTTTTTCTTCCCATATGACAAACATTGCTCCAGGGTATCTACATCAAATTGACTAAAGTCTTCTTCATCAATGCGTAAGTCCTCAGTCAAAAATTTGAATACATCTTTTCGTGATCGAAGAATAATTCCGGGGGTAGACCAAATAACGTCACACAAAGCCTTAGCCTGATTGGCTATCACAAAGGAAAGCTTATCAGTCTTAACAGATTTAAGTCCGATTGAAAATACTTGTTCAGGAACATTGCGGTAATTGAAAATCCCAATTGGACTTTTTATTGTAAGAGATCGTTTCAGCGTGCCCGACTCTATAATTTTCACAGCTTCCGGAATCAATTGCCAATATTCAAGTGCAGTGTACAAAGAAATATAAGATGGTCCATATATCAGGTTTGCCGCATTAAAGTGTAGATATAGTTCTTTTTCAAGGCTCTCTTTAGTGGTGTACCAACCTTTTCGTAAATTCACCAATGCACCATTTGCTATCTCAAAGGAAATCTTATCATTGATACTGCGGTACCCGGCAAACTGGGTTTTTAATACTTCGTGAGAAAAGACACCTGAAAGCATATATTTGTTGTTCTATAACACAATAAACGGAATATTTCCGATTATATTGTATTATAAACACATATTTTTTGTATCCATCTTCTATATTATGCACAGATAAGTACAATTTTTGTACTTTGTTATGCATAAAAAGGTAATTTATTTAAACTCTGTGTTTATTAATATTGTAACTAAACTTTTAAAACCGCTCCGATAAATACTGCATTTATTCCTCCCAAAGAGCGCAAATGCTTCCACAGAAAGTACAAAATTTATTCGATGATGCTACAATAATATGCGAAAAGATTTATTCTGTAACTACTCCATCTACCATTTCTACCATAGCCAATGCAATCTTCTTGCGATCAAAATCAGCTGCCAATCGCAAGGCGCCATCACTATACCCTGTGTAATTCTCCGGCTCAATAATTTGAAGCACACTTTTTAGAAAACTGGTTTTATTTTCAGGTTCATAACACAACCCTCCTTGATAGAATTCAATGATTTGCTTCGTTTCGCCTTCCAGGCCCAACAAAATAGGCTTTCCCATCGCTGCTGCCTCAAATATCTTGGATGGAATTACATTTAAAAATGTATCGCTTTTCTTCAAATTGACCAAGGCTACATCCATTATCGATAAATACCGAATAACTTCAGTCTTAGGCACTGAATCCAACATGGTAACATTGGATATGCCTAGTTTACCTTTGATCTTTATTAAGTGATTCTTCTCCGCGCCATCTCCGATAAATAAAAAATGCAATTCCGGATTTGAATTTTTAAGTTCATTTACGCTATTCAAAATGAATTCCAATCCATGTGCCATGCCATGCGTACCTATGTATGCAAATACTTTTTTGTTTTCTAATCCCAATATCTGTAACAATTCAAGGTCTTTTTCGATTGGTTTATATTGTTCCAGATTCGCACCATTTTTAAATACAAATATTTTATCCGGATTTATTCCTTTATTTTTGATTTGTTGTTTAAATGAATCTGTCACTACCACGATTCTATCAGCACTTTGATACAACCTTTTTTCAAGCCATTCAAAAAAGCGAATGGCTACACCTCGTTTCATAGCTCCGACTGCAACAATTGATTCCGGCCACAAATCCCTCACCTCAAAGACCCACGGAATTCGCTTCCAAAAAGAAAGCCATCGACCTGCAACAGCTGTAAAAAACTGAGGAGACGTCGCAATAATTACATCCGACTTTTGAAATAGACCCACTATAAAAGCCATAAAGGCAAAGCTGCAATAATCAAGTATCCGTTTTATGGTACCTTCATTGGCGGTAATAAACGACCAAACCCGAATTACTTTAATTCCTGTAATTTCTTCCTCCTGATATAGCTTATTTTTATACCCTTCAAAAACCTTACCCTTGGGGAAGTTTGGTGCACACGTAATTACCGTGACATCATAGCCAAGATTTACCCATTCTTTGCAATGGTCACATGTGCGGTTGGCAGGTGCATTGCCTTCCGGAGGAAAATTATCAGAAAGAAATAAGATCTTTGTCTTATTCACACACTTAGATTTATAATTGTTTCTAATTGCTCCTTAAAATTTACTCTGACTCTTGTGGCCGGTTCCAAAGAGTTCCACTTTTCACAAAATAAATAGGATTCCAAAGTTAATGATACCTCAGGTGAAACTGAAAGTTGAATCCGATCATTTAACATCATTTTATTGGCGCTAATTTGTGCAATTCTGACCTCCGGATGTAAATGTATGTAAGCCGTAAATTGATGTCCTGTACTATTTCCTTGCACAGAATCATTAATTTCAAAGCCTTTTTGCACCTTTTTAAAACTCCGGTTTAATTCAATCCCAAACTGTCTATAACCGTCGTGGGAAGCAGATACACACTCTTGCTCATCTCTATGTAGCATGACATTCAGGCGCCTGGCTACACGGAATCCGCCCCACACATCCGAACTGTTTGTACCATTCACTTCCACCGTGTTATGACTGGAAGTGGCACGTTCTATATCTCGCCTATCACCAATATCATACGTCGAAGTGCCTGTGTCCACTATTATCGGCTTTCCATCCAGAAAAAGTACAAACGAGAATGTATCTGCATGGGCGTGACCCGGAATATAGTCCGGCCCTATTCTCCCTACATCAAAAAACAATTCAGAGTTATCAACAGTAAATTTTCTGTAACCTGAATCACTTAGACCCAAATCAAGCTGTTTGATATTCAACCATTTGGCATAGTCTAACAAATGCTCCGCCCCGGGCGCTACTTCATCGGCACTGTCATTAAAGTGGGGAAGTTGACCTGATGATGATTTCATATTTTCGATCCATGAAACCATCATTGCCGCTTTTTCTCGAAAATAACCATTGTCCCCATGTCCAATGGTCGATATATCATCGGAAAGTTGGATAACATCCAATATTCTGAATAACATGTGCAGGTGATACATCGGAGATAGTTCAAAGTGGGTACCATCACTTAGTATTTGCTCTTCGAGTTGTTGATATAGAATCTCTTTACCTTTCTCATACAATGCTCTATCATTCAGATAATTGCCGGCAAAAAATAAGGCAAATCCATTCTCCAACAAATGATTACCCAGCAGATGATATTCTATCCTGCTCAAGAGTTCATACGCATCCTGATGAATTGCATTGTTGATGTGGTTATCTTGTACGTCGTAATGGAGTACAAATTTTATCCAATTAATCAGTCTGAGTGAAGTGGGAAATGGCTCTAAACCGTCTTTGAGTGATGATCTGCTTTGAATATATATATTGATTGTTTTTAGCCCATCATTTTTTGACATTCCCGGTTGAAACAACCACTCGAAATAGTTCAGATTATAGGTCCAAAGTTTCCCATTGGCTTTATAATTCCAGTCGATTTTGTCTTTAAAATCAACTTTTATATTCAGAAATTCAAAGGAATTATTGCCCAACCAGGTATGGTACATGGGCACTAAATAAGAAAATGGAATTTGCGTGGATTTACCGGTATATTCCGGTATAAATACCTTGCTATTTACCTTATTCTTTAATAAGTAAACCAGCCGATACTTAATCTGTATCCATTTAAGGTACTTTAAGGTATGATAATATCGGAGTAATTTACGCAACAATAAAACTTGGTTAAGTAGTAAACTTAATATTATAAAAATTAAGGATTGGTTATTTTTCTCTAACCGCTACGTTACGCTAAGTACGGCACAATATACCTAAGGCAAAAAGCTAACAGCCAATCCCTAATAGCCAATCCCTAACAGCCAATCCCTAACAGCCAATCCCTAACCCCCGACATTCATCCACCGCCCTTCTTTCATCGATTCCACAGCCAATATCACCGCTCGCGATGTGTTAAACAGTTCATCCGCCGGGATAATAGCCGAACCTCCATCCCGCACAGAGGCCAGCCATTTTTTAAACTGATTAGCATGTCCCTTATCTTGCACCGACTTCATGCTGCCCCGGGAGAAGCCAAAAAATTCTGCTTTTCGGAAATTATCTATGACGATGGTTTTCTGTTGGGAGTACACCTCTATGCCCATATAGAATAAATTAATTTTTTAAAAATCTAATTGTACACATTTCAACTTAAAATTTAAAGCTCGAAATCAATTTAATAGCCATCTATATTAAGTTATTTAATTAATTCATTATACATTAAGGTAAGAAGTACGTTGTTTAAACAATTTTTAATTTTCTGTTTATTTGGACACTACTATTTATTAAATTTTAACCATTCGCTTAAATAAAGTAAATTAAAAATCTTATAAGTATTATTGATGGAGTTGGTATAGTGATCTTTTAAAATATCATCTACATAGTTTTGATTAATGTAATTAAATAATCCATTTTCATCCATAAACAGAAAGCATTTTTTTTGCCCAAGATCTCTTATAGCTTTATCAAGAGGAGGATTAAATCCCGTCTTCCTTCTATCAACAATACCCTTGGGCAAAATTTTATAGAGTATTTTCCTTAATGGCAACTTTCCTTTTTTAAAATTAACAAGTTTGCAATCAGGCAGATTAAAAGCAGCTTGAAATAACTCTTTTGTAGCTAAAGGCACACGAAGCTCGACTCCCTCAAGCATACTCGACTTATCTGCCACTAAGAAATTATGAGAAAGAAAACCATACCGATCCAACAACATGGATTGTTTCATTTTAGAACAACTCTTGTATTCATTCAATATTGATGTTAGTTTTTCATGGTATATCTTAAGATTAGGCGGTACTATTAGCATCTTCCGCACTTCCTTTAATGAAAATACGCCTATTAATTGTGTATAACTAAAAATAAAATCTGTTTCATTTAAGAAGGAATTAAATCTTTCAACTTTCTTAGAAAAGAATTTGGTTTTAGAAAGAAAAACATTTATAATCCATTTAACTTTTTGGTAAATACTTTTATATCTAACCATACGATAACGAGAATATCCTGCAAATATTTCATCAGCTCCCATTCCGCTTAGTATTACTTTATAACCTCTTTCTCTTGTAGCTTTAGATAAAACTTGAGATGCTATAAAAGTAAAATCTGCAACAGGTTCCTCAGTAACTGTACTTAGTATTTGAATGTAATTTAATAACTCATCTCCACTTAATTCTTGATTGTCAGCAATTTGAATTTCATTCAAATTAACATTTAACAAATCTGATATTTTTGTAGCATACATATAGTCACTGCTCATGCCTGATTCAAAATATTCTCCTTCTGATGATTTAAGAACAAAAGCATCTATTTTGTCTCTCAACGTACCTAAAATGATGCTAGAATCAACACCACCGCTAAAAAAGAGTCCAACTGGAACATCACTTATTAACTGCTCTTCTATTGATTTAAATAAAAGTTGCTCATTATAAATAGTATTTGAAGAGACAGTTGGCATCCAGTAGCATTTGTTCTTTGTGGTTAAAACATTATTACTAAAGTTTATTTCAATATAATGTCCAGGCAACACCTTTAATATATTTTCAAACCCGGTATGCGGTTCGTAAACAAACCCATTTAAAAGAAATTCAGTGATTGAATAAGGATCTATTTGTCTAATCACACTCGGGAAACTAAATAATGCCTTAATTTCAGAAGCAAAAAAGAGCGAATTCTCAGATACAGAATAGTATAAAGGCTTAATACCTAGCTGATCGCGCGCAACAAACAAGCTCCCTATATTTTCATCAAATATACAAAATGCAAAAATACCACTCAATCTATTTAGCATTTCCATACCATATTCTAAATACATCGAAAGCAAAACCTCTGTGTCACTATTAGTATAAAAGACTCTTCCCTTTAATTCTAGTTCACACCTTAGTAATTTGTAATTATAAATTTCACCATTAAATATGATTGAGCAATTACTCCCTGAAATTCTAAATGGTTGATTAGCCCCAGCTGAAAGGTCGATAATACTAAGTCTCACATGCCCCAGACCAACATATGCACCATTGCGGAAATGAGAATATTGCCCAGATGCATCAGGTCCTCTATGTTTTATTGAATTTAAAGGTACGGTTAAGTCTTTCTTTTTATTTGAAATATAACCAACAATTCCGCACATATTTTAAAGTTTGTTTTTTCTGTTTGTCACCTCTCTAATTACATAATTCAACATAAGTTAAACTCTATATTTTTTATATCAAATTCTTTAACTTTTTCTTTCATCCTAATCTGGATATTCTCATATAGTTTAGCAGATCTTCTAAAATAAATTATCGATTTGACTGAATTGTCTATCATCATATGATCTATCTTAATTAATTCACCTAAAAAGCCCACCTCATCACAAAGTATTTCTGCATTATATTTCCAATCTGAAGCAATTACAGGCACATGGGCAATAATTGAATCTATAAGTGCCCCTGGAAATCCTTCACCGGGATGATTTGTCAGGAAAAGCATTAGGTAATACTGAGCGAGATGAATGTAACCTTTTTCATCATTAAGATTAATAATTCCTTTATAACGTATATTTGAGTGTAATTCTAAATATTGATCAAAAAATAACCGTTCTTTTTTTGTAAGATCAAAAACTCCATAGATATCTAAAATATAATTTGTATTAGGATCTTTTTCTTTCAATCTTTCCATAATTTCAAAACAACGAAAAATCCCTTTGTCGTGATTTATCCTAGACAAATATAATAGTTTCAATTCACTTCCTATATTCCTATTAGGAAACAAGAATCCTTCCGGCAAGTATTTAAAATTGGGCAGGTACTTAGCTTTTATGGATTTATTTTCAGTTAATATATAATTAACCATTTTTTGAGTTTCGCCATAAACGACACATGCCATTTTTAGTAAGGTCATTAATCGTTTATTGTACAACATTTCATGTATATCACCTCCAATAACAAAAATGGTAATTTTCTTTCTTTTCAGTAAGAAATTTAAAAAAGCAATTTTGATTAGAGCAGTACTCGGTACAGAAAACACCAATCTATTATGCAATAATATTACTCTAAGAATACCCAAGAAAGCTAAAATTGGGTTTTCGCGATTTATACTTACATCATAGTTAACAATTTCTTCACTTCCATATCTCCTTTTTAGCTCCTTTAAAAGGATTTGATTTTTTGCCTCGGCTCCTCCGCGTGGAGGATTACCAGCATTAATGCCACCTATAAAACAGATCTTATCCATAATAACGATAATAAATATCTTCAAACTATCAAATCATAAGTTCTTTGAGAGAAAAGTTTGTTAAATAAAACACCGTAATTAATCACAAAAGCTAATAATCTAAATAATTTGTAAATAAATATTGGGATTAGTCATACATAATCTTCCTTACTTATTCCCTGTTTGATCACTCGTCCTGGCACGCCTACAACTAATGAATTTTTGGGTATGCTTTTTACGACCACTGCATTAGCCCCTATCACTACATTATCTCCTATTGAAATTGGCCCTAAAATTACAGCTCCAGCTCCAATATATACATCATTAACAATTTGCGGGCTCCTAAATTTTTAGAATTTCCACCAATTATAGCTCTTGAATGTATGACGACCCCTAATCCCTCATAACCTTAAATAATATTTCTACTTAGCTTGAGTGTATAAAGCAAATAACAACCAAATATTAATCTAATAAAATATGTGATCAAATTAGGCAAAACAGGAAAATACCGTAATCTATAAGATAGCTTTTGTAATTTAATTGGATTCACAATATTTTAATTAATTGAATTAATTTTAATGGTTAATTTATTATATCTTCCCACTTTTTGATTAATATTTTTGATGAAAATAATTTATTGCTTTTTATACGAGAGGCTTCACCCATTAAACCTAATATTTCCTGTGTTAATTTTAAGGCAGAAGCAATCGCCTCTTTTATAGATTCCATATTATCCCAATCGCACAAAAAACCATTAGAAGAATCTACTAATTTATTAAAATCAGAAACTCTTGTCATTATAATTGGTTTCCCTAATATCATTCCTTCGCAAATTGCATTGGGTAAGCCTTCATACTTACTAAATAATCCAATAAAATCAGACTCCGCCATCTTACTAACTATTTCTTTTGTGTTCTCATTTAAACTTATTACATCCTGTAAACTATTTTCTAAAATCATCTTATTAGCCGCTTCAAATACTGAAATTCCATTCTCCCTAACTATACGCCCATACCAATCCACTTTTAAAATTGCTTTTTCATGACTTGATAACAACGACAAAGATTTAATTAACCCTTTAACATTTTTTATATATCGATAGGTAGCAGCAATTACTATGTGTACTTTGCCGTCTCTTAAAGGACTGTAACGTATCTTCGGTGCATCAATAGATACTGTATTGTAAATTGTGGTGAGTTTGTTAGAATACTTTGGATAATGCTTCTTCCACATAATTTCAGCATTATGCGAGTTGCAAACGATTACATCACTATAGCGTTGAAACCAAGCAAAAAATTTTCCTCTTTGACTGTGGAAAAAAGCTTCATTCGCGCTACGCTCTCCAGTTATTACTTTCCATTTTTTACCACCTATAGCAGCTATACAATTCAAAAAATTAGGAGTATCTAAAAAGGAAATTACAGCTTTAAAATTTCCGTTTCTAATAAATTGCCTAACTTTCCAAATCCTTTTAATGAAATTTGGTTCAATTTTCCAATGGATAGTGATATTTTCCTTTTCTAATATTGGGGCAAAAAAATCTTGTTCCCAGTAACATAGAACTTCCGGTTCAAAGCCTCTTTGCTTGAGTAGGGGCACGATGGTAACCAATTGTCGTTGAGCACCACCAGAACCCAAATTATCTATAAGAAAAAGGATCTTCATTTTTGCACAATGTATTTTTTAATAATACCTAAAACAAATACTTAAGTGTTTTTATACCATAATTTGGAAAGTCACCAAAAAATGAATGAATACCAATTTTCCTAATAATTAATTTTTCTCCAAAATCTATATATCATAAAATTGACACTTTTTAAAATATGAGATTTATCACAAGCGTCCAAAATAAAAAAATGACATGTTTAAGTTTTATCCCTAAATTAGGGTTGAAACAAAAACAACAACATGTCCGATATAAAAGTAAGTCTTTTCTCCCAAGTCTTAAGTCTGGTTGACAGAAAATTATTTAAAAAGTGTGTTGAAAGGTATGACACAGATAAATATAGCAAGGGTATTAATAGCTGGACGCATTTTGTATCAATGCTTTTTATGCAAATGGCAAATGCTAACTCACTTCGGGATATTAGTAATGGTCTTAGAAGTGCGACAGGTAATTTAAACCATTTAGGTGTAAAGAAAGCTCCTTGTAAGTCAGCACTTAGTTACCTTAATCAACACAGGAACTATGAAGTATTCAAGGAATTATATTTTGATCTTTTAGATCAGTTAGAGCCCTCCTTACAGCGCAGACGTCTATACGCAAACAAGCTCAAGCGTAAAATATTCATTATGGATGCTAGCATCATCCCTTTGTGTTTATCCTTATTTGATTGGGCTAAATTTCGTACAAAAAAAGGAGCATTAAAGCTACATGCCGTGTTAGACTATGATACCGGGTTGCCGGCATATGCTGTGATGACTGATGGCAAGACGGCTGACATAAAAGCCGCCATAGCCGTTTCCTTCCCTTCGCAAAGCGTACTAGTTATTGATCGGGGCTATGTAGATTTTGCCTGGTTATATAATTTGGACAGCAGCGGGGTTTATTTTGTTACACGGCTCAAAAGCAATGCAGACATTGAAATAATAGAAAAGTTTCTCACCCCTAGCAAACACGACCACATCCTGAGTGATGAAGATATTGTTTTGACGGGCTTTTACGCATCAAAGGACTATCCTAAAAAACTCAGAGTAGTGCGAGTGTACGATGAAGTAAACCAACAATATCTGACATTGCTCACTAACCAATTAACTTGGACATCAGATACAATATCTCAATTATACAAAGCCAGATGGGCCGTAGAGGTGTTTTTCAAACATTTAAAGCAATTGTTTCGAGTTAAAACCTTTGTTGGCACATCGGCCAATGCAGTACGGATACAAATGTGGTGCGCTATGATAGCTATGATGCTTATTTCTTATTTGAAAAGGAAAGCATCATTCAAATGGAATTTATCCAATTTGATTACTTTCTTAAGAATTAATCTCTATGTAAAAATTGATATCTGGGAATGGGTAAATAACCCATTAATTACTAAAAATAACTCACCTCCACAACCTAGTTTATTTGAATAAGGGGGTCAATTTTAACTAGTGTGCTCAAAAAGTGATAAATATCTCATTCTGAGGCAATACTTTTATACTTAAAATTTATTTTGGACACGTGTGGAGATTTATATATATTAAATTTATTTATTGTTGGATTTAATTAACCATAAATTTATCTCCAAGGCTTCTTTTTAGTGCCGTCAGTACTTTCAAATTATCCTCAAAAGTCCAAGACGCTATGCGAATAAAATCTTCATCTAATCCAATTTTATCTTTACAATCCCGAACATAAATACCATCATTCACTAATAATTCCATAGTGAAATCAAACGAGCTCTTTCCATTGAGAAGCTCAATGAGTGCAAAGTTAGCCTTTGAAGAATAACATTTTATACTCGACAACGTGTTTAATTCAGAAAGAAACATTAAAATATTCATAATATATTTTTTCCGTACTACTTCATATTGTCGTTGGAATTCTCCTGAACTATAGATTTTAAAGAAATAATCCGCCAAGCCTGAAACATTCCACAAATATCCATTAGACAATAGTTTATCAACCTTTGATTCATTCATTACAGTATCCCCTGCTCATAATCCAGCAATCCCAAAATCCATTGACATGCTTTTTATTATAGTAAGATTGGGGTTATTAGAAACCAGTTCCTCGGAAGTTATATGAGATAATGTTAAGTCTGCATAAGCAAAATGAATAAAACTTTCATCAACAATAATATTATCAAGGTTTTGACATTCTTTTAGCTCGACCCCCTAAATATCCGCCACTTGGGTTATTTGGATTGACTAATACAAGATTTCTTAGATACTATATCAAAAAGTTTGGAATCCTCTAATTGACCTTTACTAAACTTAAAATTAGGAAAATCTCTGCTTTCAACTTCATCTCCCTCAATAACATTGTCAGCGCGAATTCCTTACTCATTTAATCAACCATACTTTAAATCAACATCATAATAGTCATTGATGCTATCAAAGCCCCATACCTCGTAGTCTAAATTCAATTATCTTTTTACTAAATCTAAACCAATAAAGCCTGCGCTCCCTGTTACAAAAATTTTCATTCTCCTTTAGCTAAAATATTCAAATTTTACAAAACTGTATTCAACACAATAGTGCATTTAGTCAATTCCTCTATTTATTGAGCATTTTGGAAAAGCTCACATATTTGATCTATCACTCATTTCAACCTGCTCAATTAAATTCTCGATCATCCACTCTTGTGGATTAAATTGACCCTCATGCCAATTCAAGTTTTTATCCCAATATCCGGGACATTTATCATATGCCTCAATAGCATAGGCATAACTTATCTCTACAATCAATGGCTTACCATCATCCAATATAAAATCAAAAGCAATACTCTGAGTCTTCAGTTTATCATTAACATCAAATGCTATCTTAATCATTTCAAGATCAACCTTTGCAGGGTCATAGCTAATTTTACCACTTCCAGAAGCTCTAAAATCACCTTTGCGCACTCCGCGAACAATAGCAAAAGCTCGTTCACCTATTACAATGATTCTTGTATCATAATCATTGTTTGGAATAAAATCTTGAAAATAAACATATCCTTTTTCTCTTCCATGCATTCTCCCAAATTGTGTAGTTATAAAGATTCTGGCAATACCTTTAAGTACTCCTGTGAAAGTGTCAATACCTGATTTATACTTATTGTATCTGTCCTTAAAATATCCTAACCGATCAAAACCAGAGAATCCTTTCCCAAATGCTATATTTATAGTACCAAAAGCTTGTTTCTTACTTTTGATTAACCTTACATTCGCAGACCCGGCCCCTCCCCGAAGTTTAAATACTTTTGGGTAAGAAGTAGAATTTGCCCATTCAAGTGCTTTCTTTTTTTCGTAAAACACGTAACTAGGAACAAGGGGCGCTCCAATCCCTTCTAACAGATATTTTTGGCTAACCTTATCATCAAAATGCCAACATGTATTATAATCCGGAAATACAAAGATTCCAGAATTTTGAACTGAATATAATAAATGTTTAGCAAGTAAAATGTCCGGATACGTCCCATGTGCATGATGCCAAAGCAATGCATCACAATCTTTAATTTGCTCTATTATATTTGAATCACAACAATTCACTTCAATGAAGGGGATGTTTTTACTTTTACAAAAAGCAATCCACCGATCTGAAAAACTCCCTAGACGAGGATGTATGGCTATTTTCATTTTAATAAATACTTTTTTATAACTTCTTTAGATATATCTCTGTGTGCCTCACATCTCATCATGTTAAGTAAAATTGCGGTTCCTTTTTTGTTAAATAACTTAATATTCATTTTTTGTATAATAGCTCTAATATATCTATTCCCAATAAAAGACAATGGGGAAAGATAGTTTAAATAACTATTTTCCACTTTTAAAATAAAATCATCCCACATCTTCTGTAGTTTAACCTTATCATATATAATTGAATTTATATAGTCAATTTTTTCTTTAAATTTTTCTAACTCAGAATTATTTAATAAATCCAATTGATAAGTCTCTTTACTTTGCTTAACTGGGATAATTTCTGTTGCTATTAGGCCATTTTTTATATTAACTTTCAAACATCCTCCTATATACCACTCAGTGAATTCACTTTTTCTTGTAAATAAAAAATTTCCTAAACTATAATAAATAGGTACTCCTTTATATATCTCACTTCCACTAACACAATGTGTATGATGCCCAACCACAAGACTTGCCCCCTGATCAACATAATATCTATATTGTTTTTGCATCCTTGGACTTGGATAAGAGAAATATTCATTGCCTCCATGAACAATTACAATTACAATATCTGAATTAACCTTAGCTTCAATAATTTGATTAACATTTGAAATTACATCCATTGGATTTGCGCCTGGGCTATCTTCTGTTGCAATACACCATTCGTTCTCACAAAAATTTACTATAGCTATTCTACCTACATCAGTATCAATATATAATGTTTTCCCAGCTTCAGAAATATTTAAGCCAGCTCCCACATATTGGATTTTATTATCACTACAAAAATCAATAGTGTCATTCAACCCCTTACTACCATAATCTAAAATATGATTATTAGCAAGAGTTACAATATTAATTTTTAATTTTTCAAGAATCTGAAGAGTACTTTCTTTATCACCTTTTATATGTGGTCCTGTTTTTAAATGTTTAAAAACTGAGTCTGTAATTGGAGATTCTAAATTTAAAATATTCAAATTTGATTGCAAAAATAAATCAACAATCTCCTCGCTAATATCTAAAATATTATAGCTTTTTTCCACTACTAAATCACCAGCAATAATCAAAGAATATGGCGCTATATCCATTGTTTTTAATATCTTATTTAAATTTCATAATAAATTGCTTAGCAATATTCTTTATCTCTATCAGACAATGAACATTAAAAATTATTGACAAAATGACATATGTCATAAAAAATAATGAAAACAATATACTTATCTGGGAAAAATCATTTAATTCATAAATTTTATTTAATACAATATAATTAGCTAAATAAGTTATTAAAAAGCTAACTGTACTTACAATTAATGTAGGTAACAAATTTTTAAATTGTTCCCATAATGGATAATTAATAATCTTACCGCTAAAATAAGAATTTATAAAAGCGTGGAGTAACATACTGAAGGCAGCAGCATAAACAACTCCATATATTCCATACGGTATAATAAGGAATAGAAAAAACACAGATCCTACCTTCTTTATTATCTCTAATTTAAAATGTAATCCACTTCTTCCTTTAACCAACAACAAATTTAAATTGTATATACTTAAAGGATATACAATCGCACTTAAACTTAAAATTTGAAAATAAGGAACTGCAGGGAGCCATTTCTCAGTTAATAATATTCTAAATAAAGGACTTGCTATAATAATTAAAAATAACATTAATGGAGAAACAATAAAAAAAACCAAAAAAGTAATTCTTTTGAACACATTCTTCAACTTTATATTATCATCCTGAAGAGTTGAAAATAGTGGATATGTCACTTTTTGTAAAGAAACTGTCAGATTTTGCACTGGAAACATTCGTAAAGTATTAGCCTGATTATAATAGCCTAATTGCGTTACAGAGAATAATTTGCCAATAATTACAGAATATATATTAGTATAAATACTTGTTAAAATAGCTGAAAGAGTAAGTTTATAACCAAACTTGAAATGATAACTTAATTTTTGCTTACTAAGGACAAAACTCGGCCTCCAATTTGTTCTAAACCAATGTTGCAACATAAATAATATTGATGTTACTAATTGCATCCAAACTAAACTCCAAACACCCAGTCCTTTCAAAGCTAGCCATATACCGACCAACCCACCTATTAATGTGGATGGTATTTGCATATATGTTTGAAGCTTAAAATTCATCTCTACTGTCAATCTAGTGGTTTGTACTCCAACAAATGCTTGAATAATAAATGAAACCGCATAAACACGTATTATTAGCATCAACTCTGGTAAACTAAATGCTTGAGATATAAGAGGGGCGAATAGAAATAGTATTATATAAACTATTATACTAGCAATAATATTAATAAAAAATACACTAGAATAGTCTTCCTGGCTTGGGTCTTTAGTCCTAATTAGAGATGAAGTCATTCCACCATCTAACAAAGACTGACCTATAGCAAGAAAAATCTGAATCAAGGCTATTAAACCAAAGGCTTCGGGAAGAAGTAACCTAGCCAATAACAATTGGACAACAAAATTAATTCCTTGTACACCTACCTGTTGACCAAATGTCCAAAACAAACCACCTAATGTTCTTTTTTGAAGACTCAAAATACAATACAATTAGTAGTTAGGTTAAATAAAAAAGAAATATAATTAAACACCTCATACACAAATATATCTATTAATTAAAACTAATAATCTTTTTTCAAACTATAATAATTTAACTTTAATTTATTCAGCTGCTTATCATCAATAAGTTCATATTGTTTCTTCCTTATCGAAATACCCCAAAACAAAATAAAAAATGGAGTAAAAGGGTTCAATTTTGTAAGTGATATAATTATAAACAAGATTAGTTGCTTAACTCCAAATCTACTTTGTTTATAACATAGCCAGAGAAAAAGAAATACTCCAAAGTAACCAAATTCTAGCCAAAGAAATACCATCATTCCTGAATCATTTATTGAAGCAATCGTACTATTACCAATACCAGTAGTAGACCGTGCAATATCTTTATCAATAGCAAATGGTCCGAAAGCAAATAATTCATTTTCTATATCTCTGTTATACACTTTTGAAACTAAATTCTCTCTTAAGTCTGACGTTTCATCAAACTTATCTTGCTGGAACAAATACAATTTAACAATTGATGATCCACTTGAAAATAAAATACCTAATCCAAGGATAAGAAATATAGAATAATAGAAAAGTCTAACCTTTTGTACAAAAAAAAGATATATTACAAATATTGTTGCGATAATAACAGCAGCCGTAGAAAAGGATAAATACATGGAGGCAATAGTCAAGATAAGTAATAACCTGTTTTTCTGAAAATCTTTGTTAATTACAATTAAAGCAGCAAAAACCAAAACTACAAAAAAATAAGTTGACGGTTCAACCAACAAACCAGTTGGTCGGAAGGAACCTACACCTGAAATTGGTAACTGAATGAAAGTATCAAATCTTGATTTTATACCAGTAAATGGCTCAACAAAATCTAAATAAAAACCAGATAATAAAAATATTACGGTCTGTACGTAAAATGCAATTACATGTACCCACAATAATTTAGGCAATATTTTGATTAACATGTAATTTTTTTTATCTAATGTAATTGATCTTAAAAAAAGCCATGCAATAACACATAAAACTAATATTGAAGCATTGCCCCAAAATGCAACTGAAAAAACTGGCAATACTTGATTGATTAAAAATAGCTGAAACCTAAATATTGCAAATATTAATAAAACTATAAGCAAAAAACTCTCTTTTAATGCCTTTTTATTTATTTGAACTTTTTCTAATAATGCAAACAACCCAACGAGAAGCAATCCCAATGACCAAGCATAAATAGTAAGACTAACCAGACTAAAAAAAAGTAACCCAAAGAAAAGAATTGGGGTTGAAAGTATAAACCTATTTTTGTTCACACAGTGTAAATTGGTATATAATTTAATAGACAAATAACCTTAAAATAATGACTAAATTAATTAAAATTTATGTATTTTATTATATGATAACTTAATACCACTTATTCAATTGAATATGGTGTCTTATTATTTAATTAACTATTAGTGATTTTTTTATACCATGGTATTGGCTTTTCCACTGTATACCCATATCCATATCCATATCCATACCCATATCCATACCCATACCCATAACTATCTTTTGCATCGATATCATTGAATACTATACCCATGTGCTCAAACTTTTTCTGATCAGCCATTTGCTGGAGCATTGTTACCTGTGATTTGTAAGAATAATTATGTTTGACGAGGAAAAGTGCCTGATCTACATACGGCGCAAATAAAAAAGCATCTGCAACCATACCCACCGGAGGTGAGTCGATAATCAGGTAGTCAAAATCTTGTTTCAATTGATCAAACAGTGCTTCTGTAGCGGACGAAAGTATCAGTTCTGCCGGATTGGGCGGTATGATGCCGGAGGGTAGAATAAACAGTTGTTCTTCTATACCTGATGGAAGAATAATCGAATCCAGGCTGTCCTTACTCTGTCCACTAATGTAGGTAGAGAAGCCTTTCTTCGCACTTAATCCCAATTTTTTAAGTATGGTAGGTTTACGTAAGTCCAGTTCCATGAGTAGCACCCGTTTACCGAGCAAGGCAATGGTAATCGCCAGATTCAGCGCCACAAAGGACTTGCCTTCACCCATGATACTGGATGTGGCGAGGATTGTCTTTGCTCCTTGCTTTTGTTGTACAAAATCCAGATTGGTCCTCAAAGCGCGAAACTGTTCAGCAATTGCCGTACGGGCACTGTGCCCAACGACCACTTCCTCCTTGCCACCTGAGCCAATCTCACCATAGATGGGCAGTGATGTCAGTGAGGTAACGTCTTCGCGGCTACGTACCCGGGTATTGAGTAAATCTCTGATATAAAATATACCCCCGGGTACAACTAACCCCAATAAAAAGGTCGCCAGATAGATTATCTTTCGTTTTGGACTGACCGGTTCATTGGTGGCCCGCGGGCTATCGATCATCTTGATATTAGATACATTGGAGGTACGGCCAATGGCGGTCTCCTCCCAGGCTTGTTGCAGGAATACGTACTGTTCTTGTTTAATTTGCTGCATGCGTGACATGTCAGTGAAACCACGCTCCATGGTGGGAATCCGGTTTATCTCACTACCCAGGCGGGCATTGCGCTGAGTGTATTTTTGTTTGACGAGCTGAAGCTGCCGGATGTTATTGGCAACATTAACGATCATATCGCCTTTCAGGCGGGTGATCTGTGCTTCCATACTCTTTACTGCCGGATTCTCTCTGGTACTACTCACACTTAATCTTTCATGATCCAGGAGTAACTTATTATATTGTGTTATTAGATCCCCTATCACCGGGTCCTGCAACATACTGAGTGCCGGCACCACCCGACTGGTTGTATCATTTTTCAGATAACGCTCTATCTGTTGCAAGGCCTGCAACTGCACTTCAGTAGATGCCATCTCCTTGATGGCTTCATCACTGCCACTGATGAGTTGTGCCGCCTGTGTGGGAATGTCGATGAGGCGATTACTGCGCTTATATTGGCTAATGTTGTCTTCCAGCCCTGCCAGTTCCTTGGTTACCATTGTCAAGCGGTCAGCGATAAAGGCAAGAGTACTATCGGCTACTTCATTTTTATCATTGATATTCTGTCGGATATAATTCAGTATCAGACCATTGAGGATATACTCACCTTTTCTCTGAAGAGGATATTTCAGACTGAGGTTGATAACACTGGATTTTTGACTGGCGATATCCAGGTTCAGTTCATTCTGATAGGATGATGTAATATTATTGATAGTGTTGAAATTAATTAATAAATCGCCACCTATAGGTTTTGAGAATTTATCCGTAGGCACAATACAGATTTTGCCTATTTTTTTAATAGAAAAAGTATCGCTAAAATGCGCTTTTATCGTAGTGTCTTCATTAGAAAGCTTAAAAGAATTATTTTTATTAAAATCTACTTCGAAGATGGCATTTTTCTCAATCGAATCTACATTGGATAAAAACAGGACATCAACCGGTGCTGAACCGCGCTCAATCTCACTGGTTTTGACATTTCCTTTGGCATAATATCGGATATAACCCTTTTGTTCCAGTACAACCGAGCGCATCAGGTCAAAGGTATTCAGTACCAGTATCTCATTGTCCACCTTACTCTTGCCGCCCATGAGGTCATTGAGCATGGTCAACTGCGTATTATCGCCACCCGACTTATTGTCATCGGTAATCAGGATCTCCGCATTGATCTGATAAACCGGTGTCGAATAGCGTAAATAAAGGAAAGCACCGGTAAGAAACAGGATCACCGACAATGCCAGCCAGTACCAGTTATTGAGCAAGCGCCGGATAAATAGAAATATAGCTCTGTTGCTGTCTTCTCGCTGATCGTTTATATTATCCATAGATGTGTATTAATACTGTGGGTATGAAATTGGATTATTTAGTGCTGTTCAGGATTACGGTGGTGATGAGTGCTGCAGTCGAGGCGATGGAGGTGATAATACTGATTAACTGTATCCTGTCGGCATTGCTGACGACAGCCCTGGAGTTGCTCGGCGACACATAGAGTATATCACCCTGCTTTAGATAAAAGTAGGGACTACTCATGAAAGCTGATGAATTGAGGTTTAGCCGGACATACTCGGTGTGCGTGTCATCTGTCTTTCGTATCAATAAGACATTATCTCTGCGGCCTTGTAGTGTCAGGTCTCGCGCCATACCAATTGCTTCCAACACAGTGACATTCTTCCGGGGGAAGACTAAGATGCCCGGTGAATTGACTTCTCCCAGTACGGTAATGCGGAAATTAGAATAGGTGATGTTGACTACGGCGTCTTTAAAGTATATGCCAACCTGCTTTTCGACCTTCTCCCGGGCTTGAGCGAGTGTAAGCCCTTTTACTTCTATACGACCCGTGTAATTCATGGTAATAAAGCCGGCATCATCCACTGGAAAGCCGGCAATAGCTTGTTGTATTGATGCAGCACTGTTACTCGATGAATAACCAATCGCAGGCACCATCATACTCTGATTGATCGCCGCTGAGTTCTCCGGATCAATCGTAGTGACATTGATACTGAGTATGTCACCGGGCTCGATCACCGGTTCAGTAAACTTTGCTGTCTCCAGTACTGTCTGTTTCTGTCCTTCCGGTAAGTCC
>Ga0138256_10001756_pt1 | contig 23353 bp, 12 predicted proteins | sample KNB2016incub_MG_FD_105486 | JGI IMG/M metagenome (GOLD analysis project Ga0138256, IMG submission 105486) | Active sludge microbial communities from wastewater in Klosterneuburg, Austria - KNB2014incub_MG | ecosystem: Engineered > WWTP > Activated sludge > Unclassified | place: Austria... | reverse complement strand
TGTACAGGAAGCACTAGTGCAACAACAACAGTTAATTCAAATCCTATACCATCTATCAGCGGAGCAACATCATTCTGCTTAGGCAGTTCAACAACATTGAATGCCGGTGCAGGCTTTAGTGCCTATCTATGGTCAAACGGAGCAACAACGTCATCAATCAATGTATCAACAGCAGGAACTTTTACAGTAACTGTAACTAATGCCAGTGGATGTACAGGAAGCACAAGCGCAACAACATCAGTAAACCCACTACCTGTTGCAACAATTACACCATCAGGAAATATTACAACATGTAATTCATCACAATTATTAAATGCCGGAACAGGTATAGGGTTTAGCTTTCAATGGCGACTTAACAGCAACAATATTTTAGGCGCCACTGCCGATAATTATACAGCCACCGTATCCGGCAATTACGATGTTGTGGTTACTTTAGCAGGTTGCTCAGCAACTTCATCACAATCAATACTAACGCTTGGCACCGGATCACCACAAATTGCTGCTAATGGTTCTACAAACATTTGTTCCGGAACAAATGTTCAACTATCTGCTCCTGCAGGGGCATCTTCCTATCAGTGGTATAGAAATAATGTTGCCTTAGGAGCTTCAGTCAATCAGAATTATTATGCAAGCAGTGCAGGACAGTATTATTGTAAAGTAACAGGTACTTGTTCAGGAAATTCAAATGTAATTGTGGTTAGTGTTATTAATAACCCAACACCAACCATTAGTTCGTCAACATCACTTTCGTTTTGTGTACCCGGCTATGTTACACTCACTGCCAATACTTTTGCAGGCGTAAATTATCAATGGCAGTTTAACAGTGTAGATATTCCCGGAGCCACTTCACAGACTTATAATGCAACACAAGCAGGTGGGTATAGAGTAATTGAAACTGCAAACGGTTGTGTTAAATCAAAAACAATTAGTGTTAAAAAGGCTACAGGTGTAACAGCTCAGATAAACACCAACGACCAGACAACTTTATGCTCACCTACCGGAACAGTAAATATGGCACTGGTAAATCCTATTCCGGGTTATTCTTATCAATGGCAAAAGAATGGTGTGGATATAAGCAATGCAACAGGTACAACTTATGCAGCAACTTCCAGCGGCAGTTACTCATGTAAGGTTTCAGCATCATGTGGTACAACAATTTCCAATGCAATACCGGTATCAATTGGTTCATTCAGTGCATCGGTGCTTCCTGCAGGAACAGTTACCATTTGTACTGGTGCTTCTGTAGTTTTATCGGCAAGTACGGGCACAGGTTTCACCTATCAATGGAAAAATAATGGTGTTGATATTAACGGAGCAACATCACCGACTTTGACTGTAAACACTGCAGGCAGTTATTCAGTTTATATGACATCGCCTTGTGGTAATGCAACGTCCAATGTTGTGACGGTAAACAGCGCTACTGTTTCTGCTGTTATTTCTCCTTCAGGAACAGCTACAATCTGTGCCGGACAAGTTTTCCACTTATCGGTTACTTCAAATCCTATATACACTTATCAGTGGTATAGAAATAATGTTGCCATAAATGGTGCTGTAAATCCATCTTGTAATGTTACATCAGCAGGTACTTATTATGCTATAGTTTCTTTAAATGGTATTTGTCCAGTTACAACAGCTAATTTGGTCTTGACGGTAATTAATAACCCAACACCTGCAATTACAGCATCGGGTCCAACAACAATTTGTAATGGTCAGAATGTTGTTTTAAGTACTAACTCTTGGCCGGGTGTAGTTTATCAGTGGACTAAAAACAGCGTTGATATTACCGGTGAAACAGGTGCTTCTTATACTGCAAATACAGCAGGAGGATACAGAGTTCGCCAAACCGGTAATGGTTGCTCCAAACTGTCTCCATTAGTACAGGTTAAAGTTAATCCTTGTCGCACAGCCGGAGAGAGTAATGTATTTGAAACAGAATCTACTCTATCTGTTTTTCCAAATCCTGTTTTCCAAGAGGCAACAATAATAATAAGTAGCGACCTTACAGTTGATAATGGCAGTATATTAATTTATGATGTGCTGGGGAACTGTGTACTAAAAGAAGAACACCTGCAATCAAATGCTTTAGAATTCAGAAATGAAAATTTGAAACCGGGAATATATTTTGTTTATTTCACCAATGGTGACGGATATAAAATGACATCAAAGTTTATTGTTCAATAAACAAATAAACAGTTGCTACCATCAATCCTATTTGAAGACTATTACCTTGCCGTGCTGCATAAGCCGGCAGGGTTAATGGTCGAAGATGATAACTATGGAAATCCTTCGCTGCAAAGCTGGTTTCTGAATCATCTTCAAACAAAATTCCCAACCAACAAAAACTACTACATCAGCTTTCCGCATCGTATTGACCGTGTGACAGAAGGGTTGATTATTATAGCAAAAACAAAATCTGCTTTGCAAAATCTCAACCAACAGTTTAACAGTAGGAGTATCACAAAGGTTTATCACGTGCTAGCAGAACATGCTTTACCTACTGCAGAAGGCACACTTACAGACTATCATCAGAAAAACACAAAACTTAAAAAAGCAATTCTTTCAAATAGAAAGAAGGAAGGCTTTGTCAGAGCAGAGTTAAAGTATAAAGAAGTATGTAACACAAGGTCAAATGCGGTTCTCTATAAAGTTGAATTAATTACCGGTCGCTACCATCAGATACGTGTACAATTTTCTTCAAGAAATGCAACTGTTGTTGGCGATTCATTTTATGGTGCAACAACTGAATATCAGCAAGGAGCCATTGCTTTGATAGCAACTGAAATACTTTTTTCCCATCCCAAAACAAATCAAGCCATGCATTATAAGATACCATTGCCGAAAAATTCAAAATGGCAATGTCGTTAGCGTAACTTCCAATAAAAGATTCAAATTAAAAAAGCATATAAAAACATTAGCTTTGCACAAATGTTTACTTTGTCATAAGAAACAAGTAAATTGTATTCGTAATTTTTACTTTTTCGTGTTTTGTTTCTTTTCCATTGAATCGTAATTTTAAAGACATATCAAACCTGCTGAGTAAGTTAACTTTCAGACGACTGTTTAACTTCAGTAAAATTCTTGGTAGCTATTATTTGTCGCGCATAACCGGGAAGGCAAGTGTCAGCGGAATGCCGGTGAGTATTTCAATGGAGCCTACAACTTCTTGTAATCTTCGTTGCCCTGAATGTCCGAGTGGACTGCGCGCATTCAGCAGACCAACAGGTATGTTGCAGCCCGACTTTTTTGAAAAAGTTGTTGATGAACTGGCACCTGACTTATTGTACCTCATCTTATATTTTCAAGGAGAACCTTTTCTCAACAAGAATCTATTTGAGATGATACGTTATGCATCACAGAAAAAAATATATACTGCAACATCTACCAATGCACATTATCTGGATGATGACAATGCACGCAAAACCATTGAGTCGGGTCTTGACAGACTAATTATTTCAATTGATGGAACCACTCAGGAAACCTATCAGCAATATCGTATAGGCGGATCTTTAGAGAAAGTAATTAAAGGTGCCCAAAACATGGTGAAATGGAAACGACAGCTTAAATCCAAAACACCACATCTCATTTTTCAGTTTTTGGTTGTAAAGCCTAACGAACATCAGATAAAAGAGGTACAGCAATTAGCCAAATCCATCGGTATTGACGAAGTGGTTTATAAAACAGCCCAACTCTATGATTATGTTCATGGCAATGAATTGATGCCAAACGATCTTACACATTCACGTTATAAGAAAAATAAAGACGGTACCTACAGTATTCGCAATCCGTTATTAAATCATTGCTGGCGGATGTGGCATTCATGTGTCATCACCTGGGATGGAAATGTGGTTCCCTGCTGTTTTGATAAAGATGCAAGTCACCGCCTTGGGCAGGTTGCAACTTTGGGGTTTAGAAAAGTGTGGCAAAGTGAACCTTATAACCGTTTTAGAAAGTTGGTCCTCAAATCGCGAAGTAATATTGACATTTGTACCAATTGTACCGAAGGTACTAAGGTTTGGACCTGAAAGGTTTCTAATACTTACATAAACAGTTAATTTTCAGTATTTAGATTTTTTGAAAAAGTGATTTTTTCTTTTCAAAAATATGCTATTTTTGCGCCCTCGTTTGTCCGATGGTGTAAAGGTAACACTGCAGATTTTGGTTCTGCCTTTCTAGGTTCGAATCCTAGTCGGACAACATTACAAAAGGTTGCTTCATCATAACGGCAACCTTTTTTTATTTCTTTTGTATGATGAATACCACCTCCATTACACGTATTTTCGTTGTAGAAGATGACGACTGGTACAGAGAGTTTCTGCACTATGTGTTGTCCTTGAACCCCGATCATGCTGTAACGGTTTTCAGCACAGGTAAAGAAGTACTGAAGAACCTTCATCTGCACCCCGACATCATTACCATTGATTATCATCTTCCCGACACTGATGGAAGTACTTTGCTCGGACTCATTAAAGAACAATGCCCTGATGCCGATACGCTCATCATCTCCGAACAACACAACATTGACACTGCTATAGAATTGTTAAAATCAGGAGCAGTTGACTATTTTGTTAAATCGAAAGATATACGAGAGAAACTGCTCAATACGGTAGAGCTGATAAAAGAGCGACAGGGGTTGAAACAAAAAATTTCACGCCTTGAAAAAGAGGTGGAGAAAAAATATAATTTTCAGGATAGGTTGATTGGCAGTAGCAGCAATTTTCAAGCATTGTTTCCGCTTATCGAAAAGGCAGCGGCCACCAACATCACAGTAACCATATCGGGTGAAACGGGTACAGGGAAAGAAGAAATTGCAAAGGCTATTCATTACAATTCGTCAAGGGAAAAGTCGGGATTTGTTGCCATAAACATGGCTGCTATTCCTATTGAACTTGCCGAAAGTGAATTGTTTGGTCATGAAAAGGGTGCGTTTACAGGTGCACTTCAAAGCCGAATTGGAAAATTTGAAGAGGCCGATGGTGGCACCTTATTTTTAGACGAAATTGCAGAAATGGAGCTATCCCTGCAGGCAAAACTCCTTCGTGTGTTGCAGGAAAAAGAAGTGGTGCGTGTAGGAAGTAACAAGCCTTTAAAAATTAATACACGCATAATTGCTGCTACCCACCGTAACCTGCTTGACGAGGTAAAAAAGAACAGATTCAGAGAAGATTTGTATTACAGACTTTATGGACTTCAGATAAACCTGCCACCTCTTCGTGAGAGAGAAAAGGACATTATTCTACTTGCTAAATATTTTATCACTCAGTTTTGTAAAGACAATCAACTGCCTGTAAAAAAAATGTCTGCTAAAGCTCAGAATAAACTTCTGGCTTATCATTTTCCTGGCAATGTCAGAGAGTTGAAATCAATTATTGAACTGGCAGTTGTGATGAGTAACAATGATATGATTGAATCCGATGATATCTTGTTTTCACAGAGTAATTTTGAGACAGAACTTCTGTCGCAAAACCTCACAATGGAGCAGTTTGAGAAGAAAATCATCCTACATGTATTGTCTCAATGCAATGGTAATGTTATTCAAGCTGCCGAAAAATTAAACATCGGTAAAAGCACTATTTACAGACTGTTAAATAAAGAAAAAAGCAATTCTGAAGATTAAGTATGCTTTGGAAATTGAGTTTGAACAGAGCCATCTCTTCATTACCTTTGCCGCTCCAAATAATGACGATTAATAACGTATGAAAATAATTATTCCAATGGCTGGCATGGGCAAACGCATGCGCCCTCACACTTTAACAGTACCTAAACCGCTTATTCCTGTTGCCGGAAAACCTATTGTTCAACATCTTATGGAAGACATTATTTCCGTTTGCCCCGAAAAGGTTGATGAAATTGCATTCGTTGTAGGTCGTTTTGGTAGTCAGGTAGAAAAAACGCTGACAGATATTGCCGCATCATTAGGTGCTAAGGGAACAATACACTATCAGGACGAACCCTTAGGAACTGCCCATGCTATTTTATGTGCGCATTCTTCACTGAAAGGAAAAGTTGTTGTTGCCTTTGCCGATACTCTTTTTAAAAGTAATGCCAAAATTGATTCTGAGAAAGATGGTGCCATCTGGGTCAAACAGATAGAAGACCCACGTCAGTTTGGTGTTGTTAAAGTTAATTCCGAAAATATCATAACAGACTTTGTTGAGAAACCTGCACAGTTTGTCTCTGATTTGGCAATCATAGGTATTTACTATTTTAAAGATGGCGAAAATCTGAAGAATGAACTTCAATATTTGATAGATAATAATATTAAAGATAAAGGAGAGTTTCAGTTAACCAATGCCATGGAGAACATGAAAAACAAAGGACTAAAATTGGTTTCCGGTAAAGTAGAGGAGTGGCTCGACTGTGGTAATAAAGATGCTACAACCTATACCAACGGACGTATGCTCAATATAAAATACCCGGAAAATTATATCTCACCTTCAGCAAAAATCACAAATAGTGTAATCAATAAACCGTGTTTTATTGCAGATAATGCAGAAATTATTGGAAGCATAGTTGGCCCCGGAGTGAGTGTGGGCGCAAAATCAAAAATTGAGAACAGTGTTATTTCACAATGTATTATTCAAACCAACAGCAATATCAGCGATGCCATTATCAGTAATTCAATGATAGGAAACTATTGTGTTTATAAAGGTAAGTCCGATGATTTGAGCATGGGTGATTATTCAACACGGGCATAAATAATAAGTTAAGATGAATAGGTTTTTATCAGTACATAAAGTTTTGGTTTTTTTGTTGATAGGTGTATTGGCCACATCTTGTAAAACAAGTCAACAAACAGCTTCCGCAGGCAAGGACACCAATCTCTCAGAAGAGAATAAAACAAAACTTATGTACTTCTTTGTGAATGCCAATAAAGAAAAAATATTGGGTAATGAAGGACGTGCACTTGAACTTTTTGCAGAGTGTTTAAAAATTGATCCGCGAAACGATGCTTCGCTTTATGAAATGGCGCAGCTATATGCTAATCGTAAAAAATATGCTGAAGCATTAAACTTTGCAAAAAGTGCATCAAGCATTAATCCAAAGAATGAATGGTATAAACAATTGCTGGCAGAAATTTATCAAAGAACAAATCAGTGGAACGAAGCTGCCTTAATTTATCAGAACCTTACGCTTGAATTTCCACAACGAATAGATTTTTATTATCAGTGGGCTTATGCATTGGTAAATGCATCTAAGTTGAATGATGCCTTAAAAGCCTTTGATAAAATCGAATCTATTGTTGGCCCTGATAAAGAAATTACTTTGCGTAAAGAGCAAATTTATCTGAAGCAAAATAAAGTTGACAAAGCCGCTGAAGTACTTGAAAATTATATTGTCAACAATCCGGAGAGTATGGATATATACTCGCTCCTATATGAACTCTATTCAGTAAACAACATGCCCGACAAAGCATTGTCTGTAATTGATAGAATGAAGGCTGTTAATCCGAATGAACCACGCATTTATCTCAATCTCGCTGATTATTATCGCAACAAAGGTGATAAAGAGAAATCATTTGAAAATTTGCAAAAAGCATTTACCAACCGCGACTTAGATACAGATATAAAAGTTAAAATAATCTCCTCTTACATTCCATTGCTGCAACGCGATTCTTCAATGATGTTACAGTGTATGGAGCTGTGTAAAACCCTTGCAGAAACTCATCCTGATGAGGCTCGTGCACAGGCTATTTATGGTGATTTGTTAACCATGAATAAAGATTATAAACAGGCTGTTTCATTTTACAGAAAAGCATTAGACCTGGAAAAAGATAATCTGAATGTTTGGCAACAATATGTTATTAATCTTTCTGAGCTTAAAGATTTTCGTGCCATGGATACGGCAAGTGCCGAAGCAATTGGATTGTTTCCTAATGAATCTTCACTTTATCTTCTCAATGGTATAGCAAAAAGTCAGCTTAACTTGCCTGCCGAAGCAGTTACTGTTTTAAACCAAGGTGTTAAATTGGTAGTTGACAACGACCAGCAATTGATACAATTTTATTCCAACCTGGGTGATTGTTATAACAAGACAAAAGAATATTCAGCCTCTGACAGTTCGTTCGATAAGGCTCTTGAAATTGATCCCAATGAACCTTTTGTGCTGAATAATTATGCCTACTATCTTTCCGTTAGAAAAGAAAAGTTAGATCAGGCAGAAAAGATGTCAAAACATAGTAATGAACTTCAACCCAACCAATCTTCATTTTTAGACACCTATGGATGGATATTGTTTCAGGAAGGCAAGTATGATGAAGCAAAAAAGTGGATTGAAAAAGCCATGGAAAATGGTGGTGAAAACAGCGGTACAATTCTGGAACATTATGGTGATATTTTGTTTAAGCTGAATCAATCCGAAAAAGCATTTGAATACTGGAAAAAGGCAAAGCAATCAGGAGATGCATCGGGACTGTTAGACCAGAAAATCAGGGATAAGAAGTTGTATGAGTAAATTTCTTCAGATTACTTTATGTGTTTTGATGCCAATGTTGGTGTTTAATGCCTGTAAGGTTACCAAGAAGTCAGAAAAGCCGATTGTAATTAAGCCAATAACAAAACTTGAAGAGCAAGCAGCAGAAACCTTATTGAAAAATATTGTTGACAGTGCTTTTTATGGTAAATGGATTAGCGGTAAAGCAACAGTCAATACAAATATAGAAGGTGATAAAAATAACTTTAATGTTTCATTGCGTATATGCCGCGACAGTGCTATCTGGATTTCTGTTTCACCACTACTCGGTATAGAAGCCGTACGCATATTGCTGACACAGGATACGGTTCGTTTTCTCGACAGAATCAATAAAGAGTATAAAGTTTCCGGCTACAAAGAAATTAACGATTTGCTTTTTGCAGGCAACCTCGACTTTGATATTATTCAGGGTATTCTGACAGGAAATCTTTTTGTTTATAAAAGAAATAAGTTTCACTCGGTTTATCTTGAAGATCAGTATTACATCCTCAGTACACTCAGTAAGCGTAAACTAAAACGGTCACTTGAAGAGAAAGACCCGAGCAAACCCGTCATTCAGGATTTTTATGTTGACGGAAGTAACTATAGGATTATGAAATTAGCTATTGAAGACAGCAGAATTCAAAAATCACTGATAACAAAATATTCCGGTTATTCAGACACCTCTGCAGGGTTTTTTCCTTATCATTCTGTAACGAATATTAAAGCAGAAAAAAATATTCTTGTTGACATAGAATATACAAAGGTATCCGTTGAAGACACGTTGGAGTTTCCATTCAACATACCCAAAAGCTTTAAGAAAGCACGCTGATTGTCGTGCATAAATGTGTCAATAATTAATTTGTTTCATCAGAACTAAAGGAAGCACTAAACCTAATTTTGCTGCAATGAAAATTTTCCGTTTCGGTTGGATTTATTTTATTGCTGCATTCTTATTATTGGTTGTGTGCAATAATGTTTTGGCACAAGGTAATAAACGCGAACTGGAGAAAAAAAGAGAACGCCTTCAGCATGAAATCAATGAAACCAACAAGTTGCTGAAACTTACAGAGAAAAATAAAAATGCCACACAAGCACAACTTGATGCCTTGAGAAAAAAAATATCGCTTCGCAATGAACTCATCAACTCAATTAATGTTGAAATTAAATCACTCAGCGGTGAAATTGATAAAACCGGAAAATCAATAGATTCTCTTGAACACCAAATGAAGCAATTGCGCGAAGACTATGCAGCAATGATTCAGTTTGCACAACGCAACAGAAATAAATATCAAACCATGATGTTTGTTTTTGCAGCTGACGATTTCAATCAGGCCTACAAGCGACTTAAATTTTTAAAACAGTTTACGGAAAACAGACGTCTTCATGTTGAGCAGATTGCAGAAGTGCAAAGCAATCTAAACAGTAAAAAAGCCGACTTGCAACAAAAGAAAAATGAAAAAACCGGACTCAAACAAAGTCAGGAAAGCCAAAGAAAGAATCTTGAAAGTGAAAAACAAGAGCAGGATAAAATGATGGTTAATCTTCAGGCAAGTGAAAAGTCATTGCGCAAAAAGCTTGAAGCAAAAATCAGGGACAAGGCTAAGTTAGACAAGGCCATTGCAGCATTGGTGCGAAAAGAAATTGAGGCAGCAAAGAAAAAGGCAGTGAAAGCAGGTAAAAAGAATGTTACCAACGAAAACGTATTTACATTAACACCTGAAGCACAGCAATTAAGCAATAGCTTTGCCAAGAATAAAGGCAGTTTACCATGGCCTGTTGAAAAAGGGAGAATATCTGAGACTTTTGGAGAACATCAGCACCCATTATTGAAAAATGTGACAACTAAGAATGATGGGATAGATATACGAACGGCCAAAGGTAGCTCTGTACGTAGCATTTTTAGTGGAGAAGTTACAGGTACAGTCAATTTACCAAATGGTTCGGCAGTAATTATCAGACATGGCGAATTTTTATCTGTTTATTCCAACCTTGACGAAGTGTTTGTTACTAAAGGTGAGAAAGTTACAACAAAACAAAATATTGGACGTGTCAGGACCGATTCGGATTCCGGCAACGCAGATCTTAATTTGCAAATTTGGAAAGGATTTACCAAATTAAATCCCATTGTGTGGATTGCAAAAAAATAATTTAACGATTATTTGTATATAGCATTAAATTTCTTGTATATTTGTACCATATATTTAAATAATGAGTTCTGTTACTTGTTTACTGCTTTGGAGTTTAGGTGGGTCCGAAATATTACTGATTGTTTTGGTCTTGTTGTTGTTTTTCGGAGGAAAAAAATTACCTGAATTAGCAAGAGGACTTGGTAAAGGAATAAAAGAATTTAAAGACGCATCATCCGGAGTTGAAAAGGATGAAGAAAAAAAAGAGAATAAATAAACAACGATAGTTTTCATGGCTTCGGGACGTTTGCGCAAGCAGCGTCCCGTTTTTCATTTCAGATTGTTTTGATTTTTTTAGTTTTATACTTTTATAGTTTGTTATGAAAAACCTGCAAATATTTTGGATTGTATCAATTTGTTTCATGACATCTTGCAGCAATCCGTCAAAGACTGTTCCTTCAATCGGATTTTTAGATATTGCAGAAGATGCAACTTTAGCTAAAGCACGAACAGGGTTTCTTGATGCTTTGGCAAAGAATGGATTTTCAGAAAAAGACAAAACACTCAAAGTTTATTTTTCAAATGCACAAGGAGAAATTGCCGTGTTAAATCAGGCTTGTGATTATCTTATTTCAAAAAATGTAAAGCTCATTGCAGCCAATTCAACACTATCAACAATTGCAGCAGTGCAGCACACAAAAGAAATTCCTGTTTGTATGATGGTTGCACCACGCCCCGATCTAGCAGGACTCACAGATGCTCAGGGAAACTATCCTAAAAATCTGTTTGGTGTTTTTGAAACATTGGCATACATTGACAGCTCTGTAGCATTGATAAAACGTTTCTTTCCCAATGCAATCAATGTTGGTACTATCTATAATTCCAGCGAACCACAATCAAGAGATGCCCTTGAAGAATTACAAAAAGCAGCAGCTGCATCAGGGATGAAGATAATTGCATTGCCGGTTACAAATTCTTCAGAAACACAATTGGTAACACAATCGCTTATTGCAAAAAAACCTGATGTTTTTTTTGCGCTGCCCGACAATGTCATTTTTGCATCGTTTGAAACTGTGGTTAAAGCATGCAATGAAGCACAACTTCCTGTTTTTACCAGCGAAGCAGGTTTGGTTGGCCGTGGTGCTATTGCATCATACGGTGCCGATTTTTATCAATGGGGTTTTCAGGCAGGTGTGGAAGCTGCAAATTATCTTAAATCGAATACTGCGTTAATCCCCAAACCGGAGCTTGTTCAGGTCAGGCAATATGTATTCAATAGTAAAGCAGCAGCACGTTTCAACCTTGTTGCCCCCAATGGTTTTATAGTAATTAATACACCCTGATGGAAGTAATTATTCCTGCAATAATCCAGGGTTTGTGTTATGCTGCCATGGCATTCGGCATTTATCTGACTTTGCGGATTTTTAATATTCCGGACATTACCACCGATGGCAGCTATACTTTAGGTGGCGCTGTCACTGCAATTCTAATTTCAAATGATTTGCCTCCTGCTGCTGTATTGCCTATTGTACTTGTTGCAGGTGCTTTGGCAGGTATTGCAACAGGTATCATTCACACACAGTTAAAGTTGCATCCGTTGCTTGCAGGTATTTTGGTCATGACATCACTTTATTCCATAAACCTGTTTATTATGGGAAGGCCTAACATTCCATTAATCAATGAAGCAAATATTTTTAATGAAAACATGAGTTATAATATGTTACTTGCATTGGTGTTTTCAATTGTTTTGTTGTTGTTGTTATGCTGGCTTTTGAAAACCGATTTCGGTATTGCAATGCGGGCAACAGGAAGCAATGAGTTAATGGTTAAAGCTATGGGCATTAACACTAATTTTATGAAAGTTGCCGGTTTGGCAATTGCCAATGCACTGACAGCATTAAGCGGTTATATGATGGTGCAGTATCAGGGATTTGCTGATATCAATATGGGTATTGGAATTGTAATTGCCGGATTAGCTGCTGTTATATTGGGCGAATCTTTTGCGGTATTTTTCAAATCCACTTCTATACTAAGTTCTTTAATTACGGTATTATTAGGCTCTGTATTATTCCGATTGCTATTAGCATTTGCATTGCTTGCCGGTGTACCTCCACAAATGCTTAAACTGCTTACGGCAATTCTTGTACTACTGGCAGCAGGAGTTTTTAAATTTGTTTTTAAGCCTGCGCAATGATCGAAATTTCACAAATAAGCAAAAAGTTTTTTGATGGTGAAAAGCCTGTCATTGCTTTGCAACCTACATCTCTGCAAATTAAAGAAAAGGAATTTGTGATTGTTGTTGGTGCCAATGGCTCAGGAAAATCTACATTGCTGAATATTATTGCAGGAACTTTATTGTTTGATGAAGGTAGTATTTATGTTGATGGTAACGATATTTCTGCACTTAAAGAACATGAACGAAGTCGTTTTATTGCCAGAGTATTTCAAAACCCACAATCAGGTACTGCCTCGGATCTTACTATTATTGAAAACTTCCGGCTGGCAACTTTGCGAACTCAATCAAAGAATCTGAAATTAGGTATTGACAGAAAATTTATTGACTCCATCAGAGAAAGAGTTTCATGGCTTAACCTTGGTCTCGAAGACCGGTTAAATCGTAAGATGGGAGCACTTTCCGGAGGACAACGTCAGGCATTAACAGTATTGATGTCAACTATGGATGACTTTAAATTGCTGCTGATGGATGAACCCACGGCAGCCCTAGATCCTAAAAGTGCAGAACTGATTATGAAATTAACCACACGGATTTTAAATCAAATGCAGGTTTCTGTGTTAATGGTTACACATCAGACCAAACAAGTGCTTGATTATGGAAATAGAGTTATTCAAATGGCATCAGGCCAAATAATTAGGGATTTAGATAATGTTTCAAAGGAGAGATTAACGCTGAACGAAATAGTAAATTGGTTTGATTAATCTGAACTGTCTGTCAAGGAAAAACCTTCTTTTGAGGGGTATTTATCAACCTTTTACCAAATAATAAGCTGTTTTCATTGGTAATTGAGGTTGTTCCATTCATTATTTGTAAGTTTGCATGACTATTTGCTGTATGGAAATTAAAGCAGGAGAGCTTCTTAGTAGAATTAACACACCTGACGATTTAAAGAAAATTAAACCGGAGCAGCTCGAACAGGTTTGTAAGGAACTACGACAATTTATAATTGATATTGTTTCTGTTAACGGAGGACACTTTGGGGCTAGCCTCGGTGTTGTAGAATTAACAGTGGCACTACATTATGTTTTTAATACACCCAACGATCAGTTGATTTGGGATGTTGGCCATCAGGCTTATGGTCATAAAATTTTAACAGGCAGACGCGATATTTTTCATACCAATAGGATTTATAAAGGCATTAGCGGTTTTCCCAAACGGAGCGAAAGTATTTACGATACTTTTGGAGTAGGTCATAGTTCAACTTCAATTTCTGCAGCACTGGGAATGAGTGTTGCAAGCCGATTAAAAGAGGATAAAAGCCGGCAGCATATTGCTATAATTGGCGATGGTGCCATGACAGCAGGAATGGCATTCGAAGCACTTAATCATGGTGGCGTAGAAAACAGTAATCTTCTTGTTGTACTTAACGACAATTGCATGAGTATTGACCCTAATGTTGGTGCATTAAAAGAATACCTTACTGACATTACTACATCACCAACTTATAATAAAGTAAAAGACGAAATCTGGAAAGCATTAGGTGTCATTAGTAAGTTTGGCCCCAATGCACAGGCAATAGCACAAAAAATAGAGAATGCTATGAAATCGGCTGTGCTCAAACAAAGTAACTTATTCGAATCACTTCGCTTTCGATATTTTGGCCCTATTGATGGCCATGATGTGAACCATCTGACCAAAGTACTTGAAGATTTAAAAAATATTCCCGGACCAAAAATTTTACATTGTCTTACTGTAAAAGGAAAAGGATTTAAACTAGCCGAACAAGATCAAACCAAATGGCATGCACCTGGTTTGTTTGATAAAATAACAGGTGAAATTTTTAAGCCGCAAAACAATACCCCTCAACCTCCAAAATATCAGGATGTGTTTGGTCATACTATCGTGGAGCTTGCAGAAAAAAATTCAAAAATTGTTGGCGTAACACCTGCAATGCCTTCAGGTTGTTCTTTAAATATTATGATGAAAGCAATGCCGGATAGAGCATTTGATGTAGGTATTGCAGAACAACATGCTGTAACATTTAGTGCAGGCATGGCTACGCAAGGGCTCATACCTTTTTGTAATATTTATTCTTCATTTATGCAACGTGCCTACGATCAGGTGGTGCATGATGTTGCACTTCAAAAATTAAATGTGGTCTTTTGTCTCGACAGAGGTGGGCTTGCAGGAGCTGACGGACCCACACATCATGGCGCATTTGATATTGCCTTTATGCGATGCATTCCCAATATGATTGTAAGTGCTCCAATGAATGAAGAAGAGTTGCGTAACCTGATGTACACTGCTCAACATGATAACTTAGGTCCTTTTTGTATTCGTTATCCAAGAGGAAATGGAGTATTGACAGAATGGCGTACACCATTTAACGCAATCCCTGTTGGAACAGGTCGCAAATTGAGAGGAGGCGAAGATGTTGTTATTTTAACTTTCGGACATCCGGGCAATTTTGCAGTAGCAGCATGTGATGAACTTGCTAAAGAAAATATTTATCCAGCACATTATGATTTGCGATTTGTGAAACCGCTTGATCAAATGTTGCTTCACGAAGTCTTTGCTAATTTTAAAAAGATTATTACAGTTGAAGATGGATGCCTGCAAGGAGGAATGGGAAGCGCAGTTGCAGAATTTATGATTGATAACGGCTATGCTGCAGAAATAGTAAGGCTGGGTATCCCCGATCAATTTATTGAACATGGTGAGCAAGCTGAATTATATGCAGAATGTCATTTTGATACACAATCAATAATGAAAACGGTTAGACAGCTGGTTACTGCATCACATCCCGGTATTAAATCTCTTAAATAATTTTTTTCTGTTAGTTTAGTAAGTCACTCAATGTTAATTGTTGAGGCTGGTTGAAAATTATTTTAATCATCAAAATTTTCTGAGTAACGTAAATAAAGAAACCCGACTTCTCGAGTCGGGTTTCGGGGGGACATACACAATGAATAATTTAATTACTCATCGACTTCTGTTTCTGTAGCATTGCCGGGAACTGTTTTAACTTTTTCCCATTGGCCGGTGCCCCAGTTATATTTTTCTATTTCATATCGTTCAACTCCTGTATCCCATTTATCATATTTAGTCCACCACAATCTGCTGTTTGCATATTCCCATTTCGATTGTAACAATATTGAAGAACTGTTGCTGCTTAATTGACCTGCCATGTTACAATCACTGATTACTTCAATCTTGTAGTAATAGTTTTGTTCATTAACATTTACTGCAAGGTCTTCATAGCTTGTAACATTTGCTGAAACTGTTGCCAGTAGTGAATAGAAATTTCCTGTCGTATCTGTGCTGCGATAAATGTTATATTCCATTACTCTTTCAGGATGTAATCTTGGTTCAGACCATTCAGTAAGCACAAAGTTGTTGTTAACAACTGTGGAACGAACGATGATAGCTTGTTGCTCCTGTAAATTGTAATCTGGTTTTGCTGCTGCTGTATCACTATATGATGTGTAAGTTGTTCCACAGAGATCGTAAGCTTTTATTCTATAACTGTAGTCATCAGGACAAATCATAGTTGAATCAAAGTAAAACAGTGTTGATCCAGGAACAGTAGCTATGACTGCACTGCTGCCATTACTCATTTCAGTTCTGCTGATTTCATATTGCGATACCGGGCAACCTTGATAGGGCGTCCATGTAACATTGATACCATTACTGTTCTTATTTGCACTTACGTTAATTGTAGTATGAGCTTTCAATACATTTAATGGAAGTGCAAACGAGCACCTGTCAAGCGTCTGAAGCTTGTAGGTATAGGTGTTGCTCAATGTATTTAATCCATTCTCAGTATATTTCGACTCCGGATTCATTGTAGAGTTACTTGGATTATTGTCTGTATATACATTCACATAATTTCCACTTGAAGGATCCAATCGCCACAATTTATAAGAGCCCAAATCTAAAGCAGCACTGTTAGCCCATTTAATTTCTACTTGCGTATCAGACAAAACACTTACACTATAAATAGGATCTTGTGGTGGAGGTAAAGTGTCAAATACCTGAATGTAATTTGCTTTTACAATTGAATCAGCACATCCATTACTATTAGTAACTGACAAAGCCACAGTATAGAATCCGGGTGTCAACAATGGTATGGAGAATGATGGATTGTTTGTACTGAAACCACCAATTGTCCATTGATAAACCGGTGACAATGTATCGGAAGACAGATTACTGAAAGTAAAGTTGGTTCCTGAACATGATGCAGTTTGGTCTGCAGCAAAATTTGCAACAGGTGAAAGTTTAACACGAATTGTTTTTGGAAGATAGAAAGTATCTGTACATCCTGTAGAATTATAAGCAATTAGGTAAGGTTGATAAACTCCGGGCTGCAAATAAGTTGCCTGAACATTATTTCCGGAAGCTGTTGTTCCGTTACCAAAATACCACACCACAGAGTCGCTGTTTGTTGACAGTGATGTAAAGTTGGCAGTAAATGGTGAGCAACCTGTTGTATCATTAGTGAATGCATTCGCTGTTGGTGTTTGCATCACCTGAATATTATGTGTTGCAGTATCCTGGCATCCATTTGCATTGGTTACAGTAAGTGTTACAGCAAATGTTCCTGAGCTTGCAAATACATTTGTTGGATTTGTTGCATTTGAGGAAGTTCCATTTCCAAAATTCCAAGCAAAGTTTGCATTGATAGTGTCAGAAGATTGATTGCTGAAGTTAACAGACAATGGCGAGCATCCTGAAGTTATTGATGGCGTAAATGCCGTCACCGGTGTTTGGTTAACCTGTATTGTTTGTGGTAACAACAAGGTGTCTTTACAACCCGCTGCATTACTTACAATTAATGATACAGTATAATTTCCGGCATTTGCATAAGTGTGTGTTGGATTTGTTACTGTAGAAGTAGAACCATCACCAAAGTTCCAGATATATGAACCTGCATTGATGGAATTATTGGTAAATACTGCAATATGTGGACTACAACCTAATGTATCTGTTGTCGCTGCAATTGCAGTAGGCGACAAGTCAACATGTATTTGCTGTGTTGTACTGTCCGAACATCCGCTGGAATTAGTTGTAATTAATGTTACTGTATAATTTCCGGAATCTGTGTATTGTACACTTGGATTGGTTTGTGTAGAAGTAGTTCCGTTACCAAAGTTCCATAGGTAAGAAGCATTGTTAGTTTGTGTTGAAGTGTTGTTTAAGTTTACCGTTAATGGCGAACAGCCTGATGATGCAGATTTTGTAAATGAAGCAACCGGAGTTTGATTTACCGTAATATTATTAGGTAAAATTAAAGTGTCCTTACAACCGGCACTTGATGTAGCTATGAGTGTAACGGTATATGTTCCTGCATTGGTATAGGTGTGGTTTGGAACTGCTGTTGTTGAACTTATTCCATCACCAAAATTCCAGTTATAGCTAGCTGCATTCAATGAGTTGTTGCTAAAGTTTACATTGTAAGGTGTGCAACCAATGGTATCATTTGTAGCTGCAATCGCTGTTGGTGTTTGATTTACTCTGACGGTTCTCACGGTATCATCCATACAACCATTGCTGTTCATTGCCCAAAGTGTTATTTGATAAGTACCACTATCAGGATAAAATGTAGTTGGGTTTTGTAAGGACGATGTTGACCCGTTTCCAAAGTTCCAGTTCCATACAGTTCCTGATATATTTGAAGAAGTATTTGTGAAAGTCACTGCCAAGGGTGAACAACCGGTTGTAGCAGATTGACTGAAACCAGCCAAAGGCGATTGCTTTATGTTTATTTGATAAGGAAGCGTAAATGTATCACGGCAACCATTAGAAGTAATTGCTATTAATGTTACAGTATATAATCCACCTGTTGTATAAGTATGTGTTGGATTTGGAGTGGTTGATGTCAAGCCATTTCCAAAGTTCCATATATAAGAAGTTGCATTAGAAGATGAATTTGTAAAACTTACTGCCTGTGGTGTGCAACCTGTGGTGTCATTTGTTGAAGCCATAGCAACAGGAAGGCCGTTTACATTTACCGTATGCGAAGTGCTATCCATACAACCCGTTGCATTGGTAACAATCATACTGACAGTGAATGTTCCAGTATTAGTAAATGTGTATGTTGGATTCTTGGTGGTTGCAGTATCGCCATTGCCGAAGTTCCATAAGTAAGTAACTCCTGATACCTGTGTAGATATATCGTTAAAGGTCACAGTATATGGAACACATCCTGATGCAGACGCAGGTGTAAATGCAGCTACCGGTTTGTTGTTTACCTTAATAGTATATGGAAACACCAATGTATCTCTACAACCTGATGCATTGGTAGCAACCAATGTTACAGTATAATTTCCAGATGTGTTATAGGTATGTGTTGGTGTTGCAATCGTAGAGGTACTGCCATCACCAAAACTCCATTGATATGAGGTAGCATTAAGAGAATTGTTTGTAAATGTACTGGTATAAGGAGCACACCCTGCAGTATCTGTTGTAGCAGCTATTGCTGTTGGTGAAAGATTAGAACGAACTGTTCGTGTCGAGTCATCAAAACAACCGTTGCTATTGGTAACTGTTAATGTTACAGCATAGGTGCCAGAGTCTGAATAAACTGTTGAAGGGTTTGCTATCGTTGCTGAAGACCCATTGCCAAAATTCCAGTTGAAAGTAGCACCTTGCATATTTGCAGTTGTATTGGTAAAGTTTACATTCAGAGGTGCACAACCAAGAGTCGGACTCATATTAAATCTCGCTCTGGGAGATTGCTTTGCATTAATCTGATAGGGTAAAACAAATGTATCACGACATCCGGCAGAATTGCTGGCAATTAATGTTACATTGAACAATCCACCTGTTGTGTAAGTATAGTTAGGGTTTACTGCTGTTGAAGTTGCTCCATTACCAAAGTTCCACTGATAACTTGTAGCATTAGTAGAATTGTTAGTAAAGCTCACAGCATGAGGTGTACAACCTGCGGTGTCAGCAGTTATTACATTTGCTGTTGGAGAAATGTTAATGGTGACTAGTTGCGAAGCCGTATGAGTACATCCATTTCCATTGTTTACATTCAACACAACCTGATAAATACCTGAATCAGCAAATACTGTAGATGGATTGGCAGATGTTGAAGTATTGCCATTTCCAAAATCCCAAAAATAGGTAGCTCCTGATATAACGGTTGAGGTATTGGTGAAGTTAACATTTAAAGGCGAACACCCTGTTATTGCTGATGAAGTAAATGATGCCAATGGTGTTTGATTTACCTGAATGGTATTGTTAAACACGAAAGTGTCTTTACATCCTGCTGTATTTGTTGCAATAAGTGTAACTGTAAAATTACCTGTTCCGGGATAAGTGTGTGTAGGATTTACTTGCGTTGATGTTCCTCCATCACCAAAATTCCAGCTATAAGATGTTGCGTTTATTGAGTTGTTTACAAACGTACTTGTGTATGGATTACATCCTGTTGTATCATTTGTAGATGCACTTGCTGTTGGCGATAATTTTACAACTACGTTTCTTACCGAATCATCTGAACAGCCATTAGCATTTGTTACTAATAATGTAACTGCAAAAATTCCGGAATCAGGATATACGGAAGAGGTATTTGGCGTAGATGCAGTATTTCCATTACCCAAGTTCCAGTTGTATGTTGCACCGGAAGTATTAGCAGAAGTGTTTGTAAAGTTAACGGTGAGAGGAGAGCATCCTGTAGCCGGACTCATATTGAACCTTGCCCGTGGAGTTTGGTTAACAACTATCTGAGATGGGAACACAAGTGTATCACTACAGCCTGAAGCATTGGTTGCAATTAATGTTATAGTATAGTTGCCTGCATTAAGGTAGGTATAATTTGGATTCGCAAGTGTTGAGGTAGCACCATTTCCAAAATTCCATAGATAACTTGTTGCATTCAAAGATGTGTTTGTGAAGTTCACAGTATGTGGACTACATCCAACAGTATCTGTTGTTGATGCAATAGCTGTTGGTGAAAGAACAGTTGTAATTTGTGTAATTGCTGTGCCTGTACATCCTGCAGTATTTGTAACTATAAGACTAACATTAAAGCTTCCTGAATCAGCATAAAGTGCAGTAGCATTTGAAGTAATGGCTGTATTACCATTTCCAAAATTCCATAAGTATTGAGGGGAGTTTAATTGAGTTGATGTGTTTGTAAAGTTTACAGTCAAAGGCGTACAGCCATTGGTTGCAGAAGAACTGAATTGTGCTGCCGGTGTTTGATTAACATTTATTGTCTTAGGCAACCACAAAGTATCACTACATCCAAAATTATTGTAGGCAACAAAATAGGGTTGATAAGTACCGGCTAGAGTGTAGGTATGTGTTGCTGTAGATGCAGTGCTAGTATTTGATGCACCTGAAGCAGGGTCGCCAAAGTTCCACAGATACGAAGTTGCATTTGTTGAGTTTTGCGTAAATGTTGATGTTAAAGGACTACAACCAACGGTATCTATAGTTGTTGCAGAAGCTGTTGGAACAGGATGAACTACTATCGGATTACTGAATATATAGTGTGAAGAACATCCAAGGTTATCACTTGTAATCAGTGAAACGGTGAAACTTCCTGTTGTTGAATATAAGTGTGTTGGATTTTGTAGGGTAGAGCTGTCACCATCACCAAAGTTCCATAACCATGTTTGTGCATTCAATGAACTGTCAGTAAACTGAACTAAGTTTCCTACGCAACTTTGCAGACTCACAAGGTTAAAATATGAGAAAGTTCCCGGTACATGAAGGTAGTTAACTTTCGTCATTGTATCACGACATGTTCCATTAATAGCTATTAAAGTAATAGTATAATCACCTGGAACGTTATACACATGCGATGGCGATGTGGCAATAGAATTAGAGCCATCACCAAAATCCCAATAGTATGTTGTCGCATTAGTTGAAAGATTGTTGAAATTTACTAATGCCGGTGCACAAAATGCCTGCGTAGGCACATTAAAGTCGGCAGAAGGTGTTGAGATAGTAACAGCATTCGTCATGACTAATGTGTCTTTACAGCCTGTGGAGAAGGTTGTTATCAAAGTCACTGTATATACTCCATCAGTTGTATAAGTATAGCAAGGATTAGTTTGTGTTGATGTGGCACCATTTCCAAAATCCCATTTCCTTGAAACAACAGTAGTATCACTGGCGTCAGTAAAACAAATTGTTGTTGGATTACAACCTCCGGTTGCTGACATGGTAAATTTTGCTTGTTTGTATTTTATTCCTTTAAGTCGTTTTGTTGCTGAACATCCATTTGTATCTCTAACCCAAAGCGAAATTGTATCAGAGGTTGGTGGCGCATAGAATGTGTAAACCGGATTTTGTGTTGAATCTGTTGAGCCGTTATAAAAATTCCAACCCCATTTAATAGCAGGTGTAGGTCCGGTAAGATCAGTTAATGTAACAGTAATAGGAAAACATTGCGAGCTCTGTGTGAATGAGAAATTCGGAGCAGCTCTGTTAATTCTTATCAATGCTGGATAAGTAACCGTACGCGAACAGGCACCATTGGTTGCTGTTAACGAAATGGTGTACGCTTTTGGAGTAGTAAAATTTCTTGATGGATTTTCTAAAGAAGAAAATCCGGTAGATGATGTTGGGTCACCAAAGTCCCACCAATACGAAGTTGCACCTGTTGAAGTGTTTGTAAAGAACACAAATTGATTCGTACAACTTGATGTAGGTCCATTTATGACAAACGATGGCTGTGGATTTGTTGTTGTAATACTATCAGTATAAGTATTAACACATCCATCACTGCTTGTTACATTTACAGAAACTATGAAAGTTCCAGCTTGATTATAAGTATATGTTGGATTAGCAGAAGTTGACGTACCAACGCCATCACCAAAATTCCATTGTATGTTTGTCCAAGGTCCTCCTGTTAAGCCAAAAGTAAATGGATCATCATGACAACCGGCCTTTTTGTTTACTGTTATCGGATTAGGATAACCTAAAGTGATTGTAGTACTTAAACTAGTCATACACCCACTTTGCAAAACTATATTCAATACCACAGTATACGTCCCGGGTTGTGCATAGGTATGAGAAGGAAACTGTGTAGTAGCATGTGGTGAACCATCACCAAAATCCCAATCCCATGAAACTACATCCATGGTGGTATCGCTAAAGTGAATCAGGTAGGGTGCACAAGGGGTAGCTTGAATATAGGTGATCGGTGAAATTAACATCGGAAACACCTGTACTATGGCAACTGGATTAAAAAATTGCGAACATCCGGATCCATTATTTCCTGGCATGAACGAATTTAATGTTATTGTATAAATACCAACAGAGTCAAATGTAAAAGTTGGATTTGCTACATTACTTGTATCATTAGTTAACCAAGGTACACCAAAATCCCAATGGAAAACAGTAGCTCCCAGTAATGGATTGGAGAATGATACTGGATAAGGTTGACAACCCTTAATTGTATCAGGTACAGTATAAAGAACAGAAGCATCCCTGACTTTCACAAAGTTTTTTATAAGCGTATCTTTACAACCTGCTGATGATGTAACAATCAGTTTAGTTGAGTAAGTTCCGGTGTTATTATAAAGATGTGTTGGATTTGATGCTGTAGAAGTATTTAATACTCCTGATGCGGGATCAC
>Ga0138256_10001753_pt1 | contig 23389 bp, 18 predicted proteins | sample KNB2016incub_MG_FD_105486 | JGI IMG/M metagenome (GOLD analysis project Ga0138256, IMG submission 105486) | Active sludge microbial communities from wastewater in Klosterneuburg, Austria - KNB2014incub_MG | ecosystem: Engineered > WWTP > Activated sludge > Unclassified | place: Austria... | reverse complement strand
TTCATGGCATCGATCATACTGTCTCTCAATGCACGGTTGCTGTAATCCAATTTCCGAACATCGGTCCAGTCGTTCGGGGCGATCAGGTTACCGGCTGAATCTTTGGCGTAAAATTCCGGGTGGCCTGCCAGCCAGTGATTATCCGGAGCCGAATGATTGGCTACCCAATCGGTAATTACTTTAAAGCCCATTTCATGTGCATGTTTTACAAAAGCTTTCCAGTTACCCATGGTGCCAAACTCCGGGTTAAACCCTTTATAATCCTTAACGGCATAATAACTGCCCAATTCTTTTTCAGTCATTTTTCTTCCTTCAACACCAATGGGGGTTATGGGCATGAACCATAAAATTTCAACGCCCATCTCCTTTAACCTGGGCAGGGCTTTTTCAAATTCCATAATGGTACCTGCTGCAGAGAACTGTCGCAGGTTCACTTCATAAATATTGCTTTGCGCACTCCAGGCTGCATGCCCGCTTATATCTGCAGGAACCGTTGTTTCCTTTTGCTTTTGATCATTGCAGCTTACGTGTACACATAATATACATGCCAGGTATAAAATATAAGCCAGGTATTTTTTTTGCATATTTTTATTTGAAAGGTAATATTTTTATCAACATCCAAAGGGATCTTTAATAAAATAAACTTGCTTTTCCTTCAATAAACTGCTTATGTATTCAGGGGTTGAAAACATTATTTTACATGCCTGCTTCTCAATATGGTAATAACATCTTCCAGTTTAAAACCCTTTGCCTGCAACAGGATCAAATAATGAAATAAAAGATCGGCTGCTTCATCTTTGAACAGATCATCATTGTTGTCCTTGGCTTCAATAACCAGTTCAACAGCCTCCTCCCCTACTTTTTGGGCAATTTTATTGATCCCTTTTGTAAATAAAGAACTGGTGTAGGATCTTTCGCAGGGATTTGTTTTTCTCTCAGCAATTATATTTTCAAGTGCTGCTAAAAAATCATTAGGGGCATTTTTTTCGTTCCAGCAGGTATCAGCACCGGTATGACAAACTGCCCCTGCAGGATCTACTTTGATCAATAACGTATCTTCATCGCAGTCAACTTTTATTTCTTTTACAAAAAGATAATTACCGCTTTCTTCACCTTTGGTCCACAATCGGTTTTTACTTCGGCTGAAGAATGTAACTTTTTGCAAGGCCTTTGTTTTTTCAAATGCTTCATCATTCATAAAGCCAAGCATTAATACCTTATTGGTTTCAGCATCCTGGATCACAGCAGGTACAAGCCCATCGGAATATTTATTAAAATTGACAGTCATGATCTTACCGGTATTTTTTGCTGTGATAAATATTGTTTTAATACAGGGATCTCAATTTCCCTGAAATGAAAGATACCTGCAGCCAAAGCAGCATCAGCATTGGCAGTTTGAAATACTTCTTTAAAATGCAATAACGTTCCTGCCCCGCCTGATGCAATAACAGGCACCGGCAAGGCTCCGGATAATGTTGCAGTTATATCCAATGCAAATCCATTTTTTGTGCCATCATTATTCATGCTGGTCAATAATATTTCACCTGCCCCTTCATCAACTGCCTGCTTTGCCCAGTCGGTTGCTCTGGTCCCTGTTCTTGTTCTGCCGCCATTCAAATACACATACCATTCACCATCTGCTTCTTTTTTTGTGTCAATGGCCAGCACCACGCATTGACTTCCAAATGCATTACCCAGTTCCCTTATTAAAGCCCGGTCTTTAAAAGCTGCCGTATTTACCGCAATTTTATCAGCGCCATGTTGTAAAAGAACAGCCACATCATCCACCGAACTGATACCTCCTCCAACAGTAAAAGGTATATTGATGTGGAAGGCAATTCTTTTCACCAGTTCAACCATTGTTTTTCTTTTTTCAACCGTTGCGGTTATGTCCAGGAAAACCAGTTCATCTGCGCCCTGCAGTGAATACAGTTTGGCCAGTTCCACCGGGTCGCCGGCATCACGTATATTTTCAAAGTTTATTCCTTTAACTGTGCGCCCGTCTTTAATATCCAGGCAGGGTATAATTCTTTTTGTAAGCATTGCTTTACGGGTTTAGTGTCATAAGTTCATCCAGTGTTATCCTGTTTTCGTAGATCGCTTTGCCGATGATGACTCCGGAACACCTGGTATCTTCCAGTTTTTTTACATCATCTATATTACTTACACCACCGCTGGCCACTAAATTAATTTCAGGATGCTGTAAGATGATCTTTTTGTAAAGATCTATTGATGGTCCCTGCATCATTCCATCTCTCGAAATATCCGTGCAGAAAATCTGGTTTACCCCCAGACCGGTCATCCTGTCAACAAAATCAAAAATATTGACACCCCCGTCTTCCAACCAGCCGCTGATCTTAATATTTTCATCCAGCACATCGGCGCCGATCAAAAAATGTTCCGCACCAAATTCCATCAACCATTCTTCCAGTATTTCGGGATGCTTTACAGCAAGGCTTCCAATAGTAACTATTGAAGCACCGGCATCAAGAACAGATCGTACATCGCTGACCTGTTTTACACCTCCTCCAAAATCGATGACCATATTGACAGCTGCTGCAATGTTCTCCAAAACAGCCATATTGCAGATCTTACCGGCTTTGGCCCCGTCCAGGTCAACAATATGCAGGCGTTTAAAACCCGCCCCAGCAAACTGTTTGGCAACCTCAACAGGATCTTCGTTATAGATTGTTTGAAGAGCGTAATCACCTTTAGTTAGACGTACACATTTACCGTTGATGATATCAATTGCAGGTATGATGATCATGTATTTTGTATAAAGTTTTTTAATATAATTTCTCCAACTGTCCCTGATTTTTCAGGATGAAACTGTACTGCATAAAAATTATTTTTTTGCAGTGCAGCACTGTAAGGAAAGATATAATCCGTCTTTGCTACAGTATATGCAGATAATGCCGCATAGTAACTATTCACTGTATACACAAAATCACCTTCATGCAGTCCATCAAATAAGACCGACCGGTAATCATAAATATTATTCCAGCCAACCTGGGGTACTTTACAGGCAGCCGATTCAAAAAGTTTTATTTCACTGTCAAATATGCCTAAACATGCGGTATCTCCTTCAGCTGAATGGCTGCACATAAGCTGCATCCCCAGGCAAATACCCAAAACAGGTTGTTTTAAACTGACGATGATCTTATCCAGCCCTTTTTCCTTTAAATAACTCATAGCCGGACCTGCATGCCCTACTCCCGGAAAAATAACTTTATCAGACATTTGAATTGTAGCAGCATCATCAGTAACTTCCGCGGTTACCCCAATTCTTTGCAATGCATACTTCACACTCTGCACATTACCAGAATTGTATTTTATTACAGCAATCTTCATTTATAAAACTCCTTTTGTTGATGGAAGTGAATTAGTATTGATATCTCTTTTAACTGCCATCTTTATCGTTTTGGCAAAAGCTTTAAAGATGGCTTCAATTTTATGATGCTCATTTTCTCCTTCAGCTTTAATGTTCAGGTTGCATTTGGCAGCATCACTGAATGATTTAAAAAAATGAAAGAACATTTCGGTGGGCATCGCACCTATCTTTTCTCTTTTAAATGAAGTTTCCCAAACGATCCAGTTCCTTCCCCCAAAATCAATGGCCACCTGTGCCAGGCAATCATCCATGGGCAATACCTGCCTGCCGGAAGGCACGGAAAAACCATAACGTTCAATCCCCCTTTTATCGCCCAATGCTTTAACCATGGCTTCTCCAAAAGCTATACCGGTGTCTTCAATGCTGTGATGTTCATCAATGTGCAGGTCGCCAATACAGGTTATGGCCAGGTCTATATTCCCATGCCTGGCAACCTGGTCAAGCATATGATCGAAGAATGGAATTCCGGTATTATTATCTGCTTTACCGCTTCCATCCAGGTTCAATGCAACCCTTATTTTTGTTTCATTGGTATTACGCTGATGATTAACGATACGGGGTGGTAATTTCAAATAATGATAGATGTCGGACCACCGGGATGTTTCAAGAACAACTATTTTTTTTCTTAGATCTTCAATGGTTTCAGAGATCCCAGTTTGACCCAAAGCTGCACCTGTATTTAACCACAAACCCCTGCAGTTTAAATTCTTTGCCAATTGCATATCCGTAACCCGGTCGCCGATCACATAAGAGTTTTCCAGGTCATAATATGGACTATTAATGTATTTGGAAAGCAGGGCTGTGCCGGGTTTTCGGGTTGGTGCATTTTCTGCCGGCAAAGTTCTGTCAATGATCACTTCAGTAAATTTTATTGCTTCATTCTCCAGGCTTTTCATGACCAGGTTGTGTAATGGCCAAAAACTTTCTTCCCGAAAAGAAGCGGTACCCAATCCATCCTGGTTGGTAACCATCACGAGTTCATAACCGAGTTCTTCTGCGATCCTGCGCAGGTAGTAAAACATATCGGGGTAAAATTCCAGCTTACTGAAATCATCCAGTTGATATGTTGGTGGTGCTTCTTTGATTAAAGTGCCGTCCCTGTCGATAAATAATACTTTTTTCATGTGCTATATTTCTTTAAGGCTGATACTAAATTTTCATTTTCTTCCGGTGTGCCGATGCTGATGCGCAAACAGTTTTCGCAGCCGGTTTCTTTGCTGCGGTTGCGAACTACAATTTCATTTGCTGCCAGGTATTGATACAGCAGGTCTGCATCATCTACCTTTAACAAAATAAAATTGGCATCAGAATGATAAACCCTTTTTACAAAAGGAAAATGGTTTAATTCGTTTACCAATGATTCTTTCTGCTGCACCACTTCTTTGATCCATACATTTACCTGTTCCGTATTATGCAATGCTTCCAGCGCCATTTGCTGAGAGGCTTCATTAATATTATATGGTGGTTTTACTTTGTTAAACAGGTTTATGATTTCCATGGATGCATAACATAAACCGAGCCTCAAAGCCGCCAGTCCCCATGCTTTGGATAAGGTTTGCATTACAATAAGGTTTGGGTATTCCTTCAGCTCCTGTGTAAAAGATCGTTGCTTTGAATAATTGATATAGGCTTCGTCAATGATGACAATACCCGGGAAATTATTCAGCAGCCATTCCACGTCGGCCCGGTTCATATTATTACCGGTTGGGTTGTTGGGCGAACAGATGAATAATAATTTTGTATTGCTGCCTGTGGCCTGCATGATCCCGTCTACATCCAGTTGAAATGCATTGGTGAGATCCACTTTCCGTATTTCAACATCGTTGATATCAGCATTCACTGCATACATGCCATAAGTTGGCGGGCAAATGATCACATTGTCTTTACCGGGATTACAGAAAATACGGTAAGCCAGGTCAATGATCTCATCACTTCCGTTGCCAATACAGATATTTTCAGCAGGTATCCCTTTAATTGCTGCCAGTTTAAATTTCAGTTGCCATTGTAAGGGATCGGGATAACGGTTGAACCTCACCCCCATCCCCTTTCCTGGAGGAGAGGGGAGCGGAGAGCCGTATGCATTTTCATTCGCATCTAAAAAAACCGATGCCTTGCCGGAAAACTCATGCCGGGCTGATGAATAAGGTTTCAGGTCCCTGATATTTTCTCTTACCATTTTTTCCAAATTAAATTCCATAGTCAATTTTTTAAACTGGTCAATCTTACTGTAACCGCATTTTTATGTGCCTCCAGTCCTTCAGCTGCGGCCATTATTTCAATTGCTTTCCCAATATTTTTTATTCCCGTTTTATTGATCTGCTGAAAAGTTATTTTTTTAACGAAACTATCCAACGACACACCACTGTATGTTTTTGCAAAACCATTTGTGGGCAGCGTATGATTGGTTCCCGATGCATAATCACCGGCACTCCCGGGAGCATAATGCCCCAGGAAAACACTTCCTGCATTGATAATATTTTCTGCAAGTGCTTCAGCATTGTCGGAGGCAATGATGAGATGCTCCGGTGCATATTCATTTAGCAGCTCAAAAGCATCTGCAGTATTTGGCATAACAACAGCAAAACTGTTTTGCAATGCCATTTCCGCAATATCATTCCTGGGCAAATCCGCCAATTGCTTTTCAATTGCTAACTGCACCGCTTCAACGATCGAAAGTGAAGATGCAACCAATACCACCTGGCTGTCTGCACCATGTTCTGCCTGGCTTAAAAGATCTGATGCTACAAAAGCAGGATTGCAGGTTTCATCTGCATACACGGCCAGTTCACTCGGCCCCGCCGGCATATCAATTGCAATGCCCGAAGCATTAACCAGTTGTTTTGCACAGGTTACATACTGGTTACCGGGTCCAAATATTTTATTGACCTTTGAAACTGTATGTGTACCGTAAGCCATAGCCGCAACAGCCTGTATACCTCCTGCCTTATAAATATTTTTTATGCCTATCAGTTGAGCCACATATAATATAGCAGGATCTATTTTTCCTGCTTTACCCGGTGGAGTACAAACAATAATTTCGGTACAGCCTGCCAGCAAAGCCGGGATACCCAACATGAGCAAAGTAGAAAACAAAGGAGCAGAACCTCCCGGGATATATAAACCAACTTTTTCAATGGCAACAGATCTCCGCCAGCATAAAACACCATTAACCGTTTCAGTTTTAACTACGGGTTCCTTTTGCGCCTGGTGAAATTTGGTGATATTGCTTCTTGCCATTTCAATGGCAGTTTTCAGGTCAGCATCAATATCAGCAACAGCTTCTGCTATTTCCATTCGGGATACTTTTAAATCATCCAGGGATACGCCATCAAACAGTTGGGTGAATTTCTTAACGGCTGAATCACCATTCAATCTTACATCTTCAAGAACGGAAGCCACCTGTGTCTCCAGCTGCTTATAATCGATGGCCGGCCTTTGCAACATCTTTTGCCAGTCACTTTTCGGGGGGGTTATAAATATTTTATTCATACAGGTTCGTGTTTACCGTTTATGCAATCATCTTTTCAATGGGGAGTACCAAAATACCTTCGGCATCATATCGTTTGAGTTTTTCTATTACATCCCAAAAATCATTTTCATTAACCACACTCTGCACACTGCTCCAGCCCGGCTCTGCAAGGGGCACTACGGTTGGGCTTTTCATGCCCGGTAACAGTGAAAAGATATTTTGCAGCTGGATATTGGGCGCATTTAACATGATATACTTGTTGTTTTTTGCTGTTTTCACAGAGTTGATACGCAGCAATAATTTTTCAAGCAACGCTGTATTATCTTCAGAAAGATCTTTATTGGCAGTTAATACAGCTTCTGATCTTAAAATAACTTCTGCTTCTTTCAATCCATTGGTGAATAAAGTACTGCCACTGCTCACCAGGTCGCAGATGGCATCAGCCAAACCAATGCCGGGTGCTATTTCAACGGATCCGCTGATCTCATGTATTTCAGCAGTAATACCCTTATCATGTAAATATTTTTTAAGAATACTGCAATAAGATGTGGCGATCTTTAATCCATCCAGGTCGGCCACTGTTTGATAAGGCATGCTCTTAGGCACTGCAATGCTTAGCCTGCATTTGCCAAATCCCAGCCGAAAAACAAGGTCAATGTCTTTTGCTTTCTCCAGCAGAACATTTTCGCCAACAATGCCGATATCAGCAACACCGTCAAATACATACTGCGGAATATCATCATCCCGTAAAAAATAAACTTCCAGCGGAAAATTTTCTGCAATGGTCTTTAACTGTTTATGACCGTTGTTTAGCTGGATGCCACATTCCTTTAAAAGTTTAACAGAGTCCTCGTACAATCTTCCTGATTTTTGAATAGCGATCTTTAACATGTTTTAAATTTTTACCCGGGTTTAGTGCAATAAAAAAGGGCTTACTTTTCAGTAAGCCCTTTTGAGAATATGCTTCATTGCATACATATCAACATAACTTACCTGGTGGTAATGTATGATGATGATGTATGTTTATTATTTGTTGCATTTGTTACACAAAGTAAGGACCGATGCATTGATCTGCCAAATAAATTTATAATGATTGAACTTTAATACCCAGGCCGGGCAAATCATTAAACAGAATTGTACCAAAATCAAATTTCACCCCTTCCGCAATATCTTCAGCCAATAACAATGGGCCATCCATATCCACATAATCAAGCATGGGCGCCAGTTGGGCAATGGCGGCGGTGCCTACCGAACTTTCATTCATACAGCCAATCATCACAGTCAAACCCAGTTCTTTTGCCCGTGTGATCATCCGGCGTGCAGGTGTTATGCCGCTGCATTTTGTTAATTTAATATTGATACCATGAAAATGACCGTGGCATTTTTCAACATCCTGCTCAACCACGCAACTCTCATCTGCGAGTAAAGGTAATGGTGACCTTTCAAATAAAATTTTCATTCCATCCCAGTCCTCTTTTGCCAGGGGCTGCTCCACCAATTCAACACCCAGGTCTTTTAATACCGGTATTTTTTGCAGGGCCTGTTCCAATGTCCAGCCTGCATTGGCATCAACCCTGAAAACAGCATCGGTATGTTTGCGTAATTCGGTTACCATTTCAATATCATTCTCAACACCTACTTTTATTTTATAAACGGGCCATGGTTTTTCTTTCATTTTGGCGACCATGGTTTCAATGGTATCAATTCCTATGGTATAATCTGTAAGCGGCGCTGATGCAATATCAAGTTCCCATAATTCATGCAATTGTTTCCTTTTGAGTTTCCCGTAAATATCCCATCCAGCCATGTCCAAAGCACATACCAGGAAAGGATTTTCCGGGAATAAATGATGGAGGTAATGCCAGTATCTTTCCGGGTCGGAGAAAGCAAATTTTTCAATAAATATTTTTTTTCGTTCCAGGTCTTCCACCATTTTTTCAACTGGAATATGATAATAAGTGATCTCCGGCGCTTCACCATATCCTTTAATACCCATAAAATCCAGTTCTACCACCAGTGTGGGCTGATGTGTTTTCGTTCCCCTGGAAATGGTGAACGGGTAACGGAAAGGAAGGTTGTATGTTTTGTAATTTACTTTCATTGAACCGGGGGTCATCTTCCGCTTTTCTCAATATAATTTTTTAATTCTGAAGTGAAATTCTTCTCTTCCAGCAGATCTTCCAGGTTAATGTGCATCCTGTAATTCCAGTAATGTTCAGCTTCTGCTGGGTTATTGATCCTTTCTTCATTGGGGTCTTCACGCCTTATTTCGCCATCGATGCCCATCAGGTCCTGCAACTGAAAAATACTCCACATAGCCGGTGAATAGAGGTGCTGGAGAATTATTTCCTTATTGATCCAGGGTTCACAATAAACAGGCGGATCTCCTGCCTGCCCCATCAGGTGCTGATAAAAATGCCGGGTTCTGAAACTGTCTTCTTCCCACCATGCACGTATGGTACTCATATCATGGGTTGAAGGCGAAACCACACTTAAATAAGGTGCATCTTTAGGATGAAAAAATTCTATCCCCGTTTTTTTAGGCATGCGTTGTATCTCCAGGCTTAAAATGCCAAGCTGTTCCATCACTTCGGGAACACAATGCGGCACCATTCCCAGGTCTTCACCGCAAACCAGCATGGCCGTATTGCTTTTGAGCCCGGGCAGTTTTTTCATCGCTTCCTTTTTCCATAATTCATCCTGCCGGTGGTAAAAATAATTGATATAGATCGCTGATAATTCTTTTTGTGAATGTTTGTCGAGGTTCTTAAATGAGGATGTATCCTCCATGGAAATGCGGAAATGAAATTCCTGTCCATGCGAACCTTCTGCTTCAAAAAAGATCACATTGGTGATCAGGTCGTACAGGCCCTGTTTAACTTTGTTATCAAAGGTTTTGTCCGTTTTAAAATACGCTTCCACCTTTCGCTGGGTATTGAATTTTTCTTTGAGTTTAAGCCCGGTAAAAAATGTTTTTTTGACTGCATCTTTTTTATCTCCAAACAGTTCTATCAGGATGGCATCTGTAACATAGGGTTCGGTATAACGGTATCTTTCAAAAGTGATATTCTTTGCAAATAACTCATTGATGGAAACGGGAATGGCTGGTATGAACCTGCCCATAATGCCTTCAACGGCATGTTCCGGAATACTCCAGATGCGGAAAAAGCCAAGTATATGATCGATCCTGAAAGCGTCAAAATAATTACTCATCTGCTCAAAGCGTTTACGCCACCAGGTGAAATTATCCTTTTGCATGGCTTCCCAGTTGTAGGTGGGAAATCCCCAGTTTTGTCCTTTGGCAGTAAAGGCATCGGGCGGTGCACCCGCCTGTTCATCCATATGATACAGGCCCGGCTCTATCCAGGCATCAACACTGTTGCGGCAAATACCAATGGGGATAGCCCCTTTAATGATAACCCCGTTTTTATGTGCGTATTCAGTAGCCTCTTTTAACTGCAGGTGCAGGTGGTACTGTGTAAAATAATGCAATGAGATTTCATCATATTGTTTCCGGGAAGGGCTGATCAGTTCCTGCACTTCATGTTCATCGAAAACAGCATACATTTTCCATACATTAAAATCGGCGGTTTTATAAGTATCCCTTAAATAGGCAAAAGCTGCATATGGCTCAAGCCAATGACGGTTTAATTCAAAAAAGGCGATATAATTCAGGTCATCCCGGAAACTATCCTTTTTAAGTATAAACAAATCCCGGATAGCAGCCATTTTAATTTTCATCACCTCTTCATAATCAAGTTTACCGAGCTGGTTTAACCGCTTTTTATGAGATGCCAGTGCAGTTACCGTTGCTGCCTGTTCTTTGCCAGCAACCGTTTCAAGATTTAACAGTAACGGATGTAAGGCAAAGGCAGAAATGGCGGAGTACGGGTAAGAGTCTTTCCAGGTATAGGTTGCCGTGGTATCATTAACCGGCAACAACTGTATCATTTTAAGCCCGATTGCTTTTGCCAGGTCAACCAGCAGTTTAAGGTCAGTAAACTCGCCGGTTCCAAAACTTTTTTTACTGCGCAAACTAAAAACAGGAATAGCTACACCGGCTGCCTTCCAGTTAATATTATTGAGCATGGCAAACCCGTCGTGAATGATGGTAAAGGAATTTCTGCCCTCATCATTTAATAAGATCCGGTTGTTCCCATCTTCAAACCGGGTGAATTTTTTATCGTGGCTGTTATAAATACCATATTTATATACAACCGGGAAAGCCGCTTTGCCCAGGTTAAGTTTTATCGACCACCAGTTATCATTTTTGCTGAGTAATAAAACATTTTCCTTATCCCAGTCATTTAACGCATCAGATGAACCGCTGATACAGATGACCTCATGTTGCTGCAAAACAGGGGCTTTGATCCTAAACTCGTGTGTACCCGATTTCACAGATTTTCCGGCTGTCGTTTTTTTTCCTGTTTTACTTTTCAGCAAAACATCCCTGAAAGGTGCTGTATAAAAGGCATTTTGAAAATCCCCGGCATGATTCCAGGTATCTGTAACAACCACTTTTGAAGCAGTTACCTTATCAAAGTCAATGATACGGTCATCGCCAAACTCCGGGGCCCGCTCACCATTTTCTTCCTGCAATACATATTTATAACAAACAGGTGCTGCCTGCCCGCTTTCAGGGATCTCTATGCTTCCATGCCACAGGTGATCGTTTAAATAAGTAAGCGGAAATGCTTTTGAAATATTGTCGTTTCCCAATAATACGTTATTACCTGACACAAAAATGCTTTGACCAAACCTGGTAGAATACCTTAAATAAAAATGTAAAATCATCCAATGGGGTTAAGAACCGGCAATATAACACTTTACAGAAAAAATTTACCATCAAATCTGTAAAATGCACCGGATATTAAGTTCTGCCTTATATTTGCAAAAAATAATTAAAATGGAAACAACCAAAAAGAAAACCGGCCTTTACTGGATATTATTTTTAATCTCTGTTGTTGCTTTTTTTGCAGTATTATGGTCTCCAATAGGTGCATATTGCTCAATGGTACTGCCTTTTAACTGTACTTTTTTTGCCAAGGCGCTGGACCTGATGTAACCATTTATTCCTGATCTATACCATTCGTCCTGGAGCGGGTGGATCTTCTTTAATTAACTACGATAAAATCGGGGCGGTTGATAAAACGGCTGATGAACCTGAACCGGATATTGCTCTTTAATTCAATTTTCCACGGTCCCATATTTTCAACAACCCTGGGAAAATAGTAGGCTTTCAATTCGATGGTACCCCATATCATATTCTCATTGCGTGTACGTACACCGGCTCCAATGGCACTGAAGATATCCGTTTTTATCAGCCCTTGTTTTGTAGGTTTCATCAAAATGATATCACCGAATACAAAAGGTGCAAACCTGAAACCCAGTATTTTTTTGGTATTATAAAAAACTGATTCTGTTTTTAATGTCATCCTGATATCAGAATTGTATGTGCTGTTATTAAAATACCTGAACCCGAAATCACTGTTTAAAAATAAAGGTGAATTTAAAAACGGGTTTACCTGAACTGCAATGCCTGTATTGATGAATGTACGCTGGTACCAGGTTTGGCTCATTCTTTTTAAACGGGTAAAATGCTCCACATTAAAAAGCAGGTCTATATCCTCAAAACGCTTTTGATGATAATAGGCTCCTGCCCTGAATGTATAATTGAAGTACAAACCCCTCTTTTTAATATTGGCCAATGACAGATCCAGTCCGCTGTAGGGTCTTTTAATATTCTGTGTCATGACATATCCACCGGTAAATACAACACTGAAGCCTTCAGGTATATCTTCGTTACGGCCAAAGCCGTACACAAAATTTGTTTTATAAAAAAGCTGTCTGAAAATATTCAATGATGCGAGGATACCGGTATTGTCCTTAAAGCGGTAATCCGAAGCTGTTTTATATAATGCCGGCACAGCCATAAACTTTTGTTTGAACCCCCTGATGGCAACAAACCGGTGTACCTTGATCTCTTTATTTGCATACAGGGATTTTTTACTGTCGAGGCTGTAACCAAACCAGGCATCTATCTTGTAATAGGCATATTTTACATCACTGCTGTACACCGAATCATTATCATATACATTCCTGGTACTGAGGTACGACCATTCCAATGCGCCTGTACTGGGGATATAAGGAGTTATAAGTGGTTTTTCGATCCTGGTATAAATAACAGTTTCCTGTTTCCTTCCGCTGGTGAAGGCTTCATTGAAATCTGAATAACCCGAAACCCAGTCTATAAAGGACCCGCCAATATTCCGCCTGGCCAATTCTGCACTAAACCCGTTTCCCGGGAACCGTTCTTTTTCATAATAACCGCCCAGCTGCAGTTTTGTGCCGCTGCCCAGGAAATTCTCATCCCGCAATCTTAACCTGGCCCGGTTGGTCCCGCTGAATGAAAAATTCCCGCCAATCGAAAAAACATCTTTGGTCAATACGATCACATCTACAGAATCGGCAGATCCTTCTGCAAAGTCAACCAGGATCCTTGCGTCTTTAATAAAGATCAACTCCCTCAGGTACCTTTCGTTATCAGCAAGCAGGTAAGGATATAATGGATCCCCTTCATTAAAAAAAAGATTGCGCTTAATGACCTTGTCGGCTGTGTTTTTGTGAAGCGCTTTCCCAACCCTTGTACCAAAATTATTTTTTATGGAGGTAGTATCGTCTATATCATATTCAAATCCCAACCTGATGGTTTCAATGGAACGGATGATCAGCCCTTTGAATTTCAAATAAGGATTTACCAGTTTTACCGGAGCTTCATCAGGCGGTGTGGTTGCAATACTTTTTCCAAACCTTCCCAGAAATCCCTTTTTTTTTGCTAAAAAAAATGTATCGGCCTTACCCGGGTTTTCCTGGGCCTCAACTGTTTTTTGAAGGCAAAAAAAAGCAACAAAGAAAATAAATATAAAAAGGCGCTTATTCATCATGAAATGCCCGGATAAAAAGAATAAAGGTATTGAAATGAATGGAAAAGACGGTGTTTGATGTTGTAATGATCCGTTTATGAAGTATTGCTCTTTTGTTTCATATAAAAAAACATTGATTACATTTTCTGTAAAAAGTTACATAAAAATCACATTCCGGGTCTTTGGCATGATATTCTCAACAGGTTGCTTAAATAAACGAATTTGTATGAAAAAATCAGTTGTTATGTTCATATCTGCCATTTTATTAATGGCATTTGCTGCAAACACTGCAGAAGCTCAAAAACACAAATATTATTACTACCCGTCAAGCAATGTTTATTATGATGCCGGCCCGGGGTTATATTATTACAATCAGGGTTCTGCGTGGACCGGGGTTCGGGTACTGCCTCCCGGTATCAGTATAACGATTGGTGCGCCCAGGTATGTAATTTATCACCAGGGTCCCGATGTTTGGGTAGATAACCGGGTGCATGTGGTCAGGTACAAAAACTATAAAAATAAACCGGTGAAATACAATAAACATAAAAAGCACGGTAAAAAACATTAAAACCACATGAAAATAGACTGATGCAGTCATAATCAATGAATGATGAGACCCCGGCTAAAAGGTAGCCGGGGTTTTTATTAGTTGTTTTTCCCGGAGAGTGTGGAAACAGAAGATCATAAAATGCCCATACAAGTAACGGTCATGCTGCCGCTAAACAGCCTGTGAAGAATTAAACGAAAGGCAGGTTTTATTTTTTAACGAGTCCTGTAAAAAAGCCCGGCACAGTGATACAAAGGAAAGAGGTATCTTACCTGACAGCCCTGGCACTTTTATAACTTCTGTTTGCAGCCTGGTTCATGGTGATCGAAGGAGCGCATGATGCAATTAAACTTACAATGACCAGTAGAATAATCAGGTTTTTCATAAAAGGTGGATTTTGGATGTACAACAAAGCCTGGATAAAAATAAACTTAAAATTGCCCGAATTTATTAGTGAAACTGCCCGATTTTTTTAAGTAAATACACTTGTGGTTTATACGGCTTATGTATAACACCTTGTTTGTTAATAACAAACCGGTTTAAAAAGACAAAGGAAATTACTGGTGAATGATAATTTTGTGGAAAACTTCCAGGTGTTTTTTTAAAATTTCACGAGTATCATTATCTGTAAGGTTTCCGTCTTCATCAAATTTTTTCTGGGCCAGAGATACAAACACTTCAAATTTATTGATATGCAGCATTTTTAAAGTATTGAAAACCGGGAGAAATGCCAGTTGCATCCGTACCGTACCCCATTGCCCCTGAGTGGCCCCGATCAGTGAAACATTTTTACCGATCAGTGGTGAATCTTCTCCTCTCGATGCCCAGTCGATGGCGTTTTTTAAACCTCCCGGAATAGAATAATTGTATTCGGGCGAAGCGATTATAATGCCGTCAGCTACACTCAATGCTTGCCTGAATTTTTTTACGGATTCGGGCCTGGCAGCCCTGTTTGGTATATCCATATCGCCATTATAAACCGGCAGATCAGCAAAAGAAAGAAACTTGATCGTTACATCATCGGGGAGCAATACACTTGCCGCTTTAAGTAACATGGTATTATAAGATCCTTTTCGCAAACTGCCGGAAATACCAACAAGGTGGATAGCATTATTCATGTCTGGTTTTTTTAAGTAATAACCAAACAAAAACTATGCTACATATAAATTAACCAGGAATACCCAGGCAGTGATATCAGCACAATAAACTTTTGACAGATGATGTATACATGCGTAATACAAATTTCAAATCACTTTATTTTTTTATAATTGAAATCAATTCCGCAACCTGGTTTTTAAGTTCCTCAATTTGTTGCTGCTGTTCCTGCACGGCTTTAACCAGCGGCACAACAAATGATGCATATTGAATACTATAAAGTTTTGAATTGCCATGTGGAGCCCTTACACCGTTAAAATCAAAATTAGTTTCTTTTGCTGCCTGCTCTACTTCCTGTGCTAAAAATCCTGTTTGTAAGATCTTTTCCATGTCATATTTTCCTTCCCAATCCTGGTTATTTTTTATACCCGCCATTTCATTTTCCCTGTGAATATTTAAATGATAGGTTACCGGGTTAAGCCTTGTAATGAAAGCAAGGCCGGGTACATTGCTGCGTATATTATCTTTTATGCGTTCATCACTGTAATTAAACCAACCTGTCTGCCCTCCTATCCAGCTAACACTGCTGTTGCCTATTTCAATTTCGTTACTTTGTCCGGCTATCCAGCCTGCATAATAACCAATCGCTGTGTGGTTACTGGTAGATGCAGGTTTATTGGCCCCGGCATAGAATCCAACACCGGTATTGTAGTTGCCGGTGGTATTTGTATATAAAGCGGCATGCCCGCAGGCGGTATTATATATCCCGGAGGTATTCAGGCGAAGTGTGGAAGAACCGTTTCCGGTATTGGCAATACCGGTGGTATTGGATGCAAGTGACTCCAACCCGGTTGCTGCATTCAGGTACCCGGTTGTATTTGAGTACAAAGCAATGTACCCGTTTGCATGATTGGAATAACCGGTGCTGTTGTTATATAACGTTTGAAATCCGAGAGCCGTGTTGTTAAGACCAGTGTTTACAGTACTGTTGGCAGAACCTCTTAGTGCCTCATAACCAAAAGCAACATTATTGTTGGTGAAAGGTGTAACAGTATTATTGGCATAAAACATGGCATATGTACCTACTGCCGTTGCATAGCTTCCTGCTAGATTATTATACAAAGCAGAATTCCCGATTGCCGTATTAAAGCTTCCGGTTGTATTGGAAAACATAGATTGATTTCCAATAGCAGAATTATTGTTTCCGGTTGTATTACCATACAGCGACTGCGAACCAGTAGCCAGGTTAAAATTTCCAGATGTGTTAAAATACAGGGAACCGGAGCCATTGCCGGTGTTGGAATATCCCGCAGTATTATAAAACATTGAATTACTCCCGATTGAAGTATTGGTTGAACCTGTTAAATTTCCAAACAGTGCATTCAAACCAATGGCTGTATTGAAAGACCCGGTTGTACTATTATTCATTGAATTATTGCCAAGCGCTGTATTATGGTCACCTATTGTGTTTTTATTCAGGACTGCTTTGCCAATTGCTGTATTACCATTGCCGGAAGTATTATATACAAGTGACTGGCTGCCAACTGAAGTATTGTCAATACCGGTCGTATTATTGACTAATGCTGACCGGCCGGTTGCCGTATTATCACTGCCGGTAGTGTTCGATTGTAAAGCAACCAGACCAATCGCTGTGTTCCCGGTACCGGTAGTGTTGGAATAAAGTGCCTGGTGCCCGTTCGCCGTATTAAAAATTCCTGTTGTATTTGAATAAAGGGATTGTGAACCGGTTGCGGAATTATACCAACCGCTGGTATTGGAATACAGGGACTGGAATCCAATGGCAGTATTAGAAAAGCCATTGACATTTGCAAATAAAGATTTTGAGCCAACAGCTGTATTGCCCGTACCACTGGAATTACTGTACAAAGCCGAATCACCTATGGCAACCAGGTTACTGATGGTCGTATTGGTTCTCAATGCCTCCCGCCCAATGGCAATATTACTGTTACCATAAGTATTAAGGTAAAGGTTCCGGTACCCAATTGCAATATTATTATTCCCTCCCAGGTTAGATTCCAGTGATTCAAAACCAAGAGCGGCATTATAGCTACCGGTATTATTTTCGAATACAGCATGAAAACCTATGGCCGTATTGTTGATCCCTGTTGTATTCCAATAGAGTGCACTTGATCCTACTGCAGTGTTGGCACTTGCATTAGAGTTACTAAATAAAGCCCAGGTTCCGAAAGCGGCATTGCCCGAACCTGTGGTATTAGAAACACCTGCCTGCGACCCCATAAACACATTATTATTACCTGATGTATTATTAAATCCTGCCGACCTTCCGAAAAAACTATTATCATTACCATTGGATAACTGGCCGGTAAATCTTCCGTAAAAAGTATTACCGGATCCTGTAATGTTATCTCTTCCTGCATTATCCCCAACAAAAGTGTTTAAAGAACCCGTTGTGTTTTTCATACCTGCACCTGAACCTATGAATAGAATTCCGCTTGATTGATTTGTGCGTCCGGCATCATTACCTATGATGGTTGTCCAGGAACCAATGTTATTTATACCGGCATTTTTACCAATTGAAACATTATAGCTGGCTGCAGTTGAAATGAAGCCTGCCGAATCGCCAACGGCTGTATTGGAAGTACCAGAGCTGTTTTGACGCAATGCATTGGCTCCAACTGCAGTATTATTCCTGGCGGAAACCGATGAAGTCTGATTCAATGCTTCATACCCAACTGCTGTGTTGTCATTGGCATTATTGAAAAAAAGTGCAGATGTTCCAATGGCCGTATTCCTGATGCCTGCAACATTATTATAAGAACTGAATGCTCCAACTGAAGTATTATAATTGCCGGTGGAATTACTGATCAGGGACCCATACCCCATGGAAGTATTGTGTGTACCTGATAAATTGTTCAATTGGCTTGAGTACCCGAATGCGGCATTATAACTGACATTATCAATGATACCGGAACTTACATTATTTACCTTAAAATTCAAAACGCGGTTATCGGTGGTGCCGATAAAATGGGTGGCCGGGTTTGTTAGCGCATTGCCGCTTCTTTTCCATGACAGCGTATCTGCATTGCCGTTAATGGCTGCCACCCAGTTCCATTTAATACCATCATAATAATAAAAACCCAAACTATCGGGTGCATTTTGAAAAACGAGTAACCCGGTTGCCGGTGCCGCGATACCGGTACGGTCTGTTTTTGACATTCGGGGAATCAGCAAACCCTTACTCGTACTTTTTACATCCAGCAAGGCGCTTGCATTGGCCGTGCTGCCATCCGTATTAATGGCCAATGACTGGGCAGAAACCATGTTTGAGACAAACAAGGCTGATAATAAAAGCAGAATGATTTTTTTCATCGCTTTGGCTTTAAATAAATTATAAAAAATATACAGCTGAAAATAAATTTTCTATCCGGCCTAATTACTCAAAATGGCTTCAGCAACTTTATCAACATTCAGTGCGCCATAATTAAATGTGTGTTTTGAGTCATCTGCCAAAGTGACGATTGCTTTTTTGGACAGTAAACTTTTCTCCACCTGTACATCCCTGATATCAGATTTACAGATCTCCAGGAAACCCTCCCTTCCCCATTTTGTAAACAGTGCCTCAGATAATAAACCCCTGGCCGATACATCTAACCGGGCATCATACAAAAGCCGTTTATTGGTGATGGTTAACTTTCCATTGTACTTACCCCCATTTGGGGGAATATACAAAATGGCCCAGGTATCTATTTTTGTTTCCCCGGGCTGCATCTCTATTTTCATACTCATGTGTTTATGATTATTGCTTACCATTTTTGAAAAACAACTGTTTCCGGGCCAGGACGAAATCAATAAATCCGGTAAAGCACCACTTCCAAGAATGATGAACCAAAATAAATCAAAGAATAAAAGCTTTCCGGCCACTTTTCATTAACGGCGGCTTTGATTGTGTTTTCGGTACAGCTACCTGTAGCGTATAGCTTTATATTGCGTGGTAAGCGGGTTCTTTAAAACCGGTATGCATGCAGATTTTTTTTTCTGCTTTATAACATTAACTTTAATGCCACGCAGCAATACTTTTATATGCGCACATACCTTTTAAATATAGGTTTCCTGTTTTGCCTGAAAATAGCAATTGGTTTTTCGGTACCGCTTTATGGCCAGCCACTTTTATTTGAAAACTATTCTTCGGAGCAGGGCTTATCGCAAAACAGTTGCTATTCCATAGCACAGGACAATGAAGGGTTCATGTGGTTTGGAACACAGGATGGGCTAAACCGCTATGATGGTAAACAGTTCAAAGTTTTTTTACCGCAGAATGATATCGGGAAAGAACTTCCGTCGAATTATATTTCGGCTCTTTTTTTTGATCAGCAAAAGAACATGCTATGGGTGGGCACGCTGCTTGGTACCTGTATGTATAACCCGCTGAAGGATTCTTTATCAGCATTATCCGAATTCTTTCCTTTTGCAGCCCGGCTGGAAAACACACCAGTTAAAAAGATCATTTCCTTTAAAGCAAATGAATACTGGTTCATAACCTACAACCACGGGTTGATGCTGCTGAACACAAGTGCCCGAACGCTGAGTTCTTTTTTTGATGATGAGGCGAACAAACACAGGGTTAACAGTATTGTTGAGCATAATGGTAAACTCATCGCAGGTCTTTTAGAAGATCTTTTTTATTTAATACCTGATGGCAGGAATTACAAAACAAAACCGCTGTTGCCCGGGCATCCATTTACCGAGATCAGGGAACTGTACTCGTACCGCGGTTCGTTATGGATCGGAACGCTCACTTCCGGATGTTTTTACCTGGATGAACCTCCGGGTAAAGAAGCAGCAGTTCATCCTTTTAAAATAAAGGCCGGGGGTATTGGATGTTTTATGACCGATGCTGCAGGTAAACTGTGGATTGGAACCCGGGGCGATGGCATTATCGTGTATGACCCGGTAAGCGGCATGGCACAAACAGCTGCCCATGACCGTTATGATAGCCGTACCCCAGGAAAGAACTTTGTCTTATCCCTTTTTAAAGACAGGCAGGGCATCATGTGGTGCGGCCTAAGCGGGAGCGGCCTTGCAAAATTTGACCCGCTTAAATTCCAGTTTCATGCCATTGTAAATGAACCCTCTAACCCGGCCTCCCTGCCGGATAATATGATCTTTGATATGTACAAAACAAGGGATGGCCATTATTATGTTGGAACTCAAAACCAGGGAATAGCTGAATGGGATGTTGCCTGCAACCGCTTTCATACATATTCTGCATCTTCTAAAATTGGTGTGGTAAGCAATACCATTTATGACATCACCGAAGATGATAATAATAATTTGTGGATAGCAAGCTGGGGAGGACTGATGCAATTGGACCGTAAAAGAAAACTGATCACTTATAAAGAGAACAATGAACTGCCAGCATCAAAAAAACTCTATGGCATCATCAAACTTAAACAGGCCGACAGCCTGTTCATAACAGGAGAGAACGGCTCTGCTTTTTTTTCATTGAAAGATCAGCGCTGGGCCGCTTTACCGTCCGGTATCCGCTGGCCCTCCAGTTACCTCGGCAGGTATATGTATGAAGATGACAACCACATCATCTGGGTATGCACGGTTGGCGCCGGTTTGGGTAAATATGATTACCGCAGATCAACCTTTGAAGTGATTGAACCGGTAAAAAAATATGCCATCTATGTAAGGCACCTGCTGCCCGACGGGCAATTATTCTGGCTGGCTACCGATAACGGAATTATCCTGTACAACCATCAAAAGAATATGGTGGTAAAACACCTGAGGCTGAATACCACCGGGCTGTCGAATGTTTGCTATGCCATTCAAAAAGACAATGCAGGTTTTTTTTGGGTAAGTACCAATATGGGGATCTATAAAATAAATCCACAGAAAGATTATGCCGTTCAACATTACAATACCGGCAACGGCCTCTCTTTTCTTGAATACAATACATCCTGTACGCTTAAAGAAAATGATGGTAACTTTTTGTTTGGCGGTACCGGTGGCATCACCAGTTTCAACCCTGCTGACCTGGAAGAAAATGAGTTCAGCCCGGTACCAGTGATCACTGCCATGCAGGTAAATGACGTTAACCGGCAACTGAAAAATGCTGCTGCCGGTTTAGATCATATTTCACTAACACATGACCAGAATTTTATCACATTTAATTTTGCAGTAACCAATTTTTCCAACCAGAATAATAACCAGTTCGCTTACCGGCTCAAAGGGCTTTCCGAAAACTGGACCAACTGTGGAAACCGTAATTTTGTGAGTTATACCAGCCTTCCACCCGGTGATTATGTTTTTGAGATCCGTTCATCCAACAGTGACGGGAAATGGTGTAAAGGTATGACCACTCTGGCTTTCAGCATACATCCGCCATGGTGGCAAACCTGGTGGTTCAGGATTTCTGCACTGGCATTTCTGGCCGGCCTCATTACCTGGTTTGTACGCAGAAGGATACAGGTGATCCGAAGGGAAGCTACCTTAAAACAAAAAATAACTGAAACAGAAATGATGGCGCTCAGGGCACAGATGAACCCGCATTTTATATTCAACAGCCTCAACAGCATCCGTGAAATGATCCTGCACAATGAAAACAAAGAAGCGTCACATTTTCTCAGCAAGTTTGCCCAACTGATCAGGATGACACTCAACCATTCGGGGCAGTCATTCATTTCTTTACGCAATACCATGGAATACCTGCACCGTTATGTTGAAATGGAACAGGTACGCAATGCCGATTTTACCTGCAGGATACTGGCCGATGATGAGCTGGACCCTGATGAAACCATTTTACCGCCAATGTTGATACAACCCTTTATTGAAAATGCGATCTGGCACGGCACATCCGGCAATAAAAAGAACATCAACATCAATGTTGATTTTAAAAAAGTGAATGACCAGCTTGTTTGCATCATAGACGACAACGGTATCGGAATTAATCAATCGCTTGAATTAAAAAGCACCAATGCCGGCGGGCATCAACCCGTGGGTATCAGCAATATTCAAAACCGTATACACCTGCTGAATGAAAAATATAACCTGCACAGCAGTATTACGGTTGAGGATAAATTGAACCTGCCCGGTTACGGCGAAACCGGTACCATTGTCACTTTACGTTTACCGCTTGAAATAACAAAAAAATGAAACCAATAAAAACATTGCTGCTGGATGATGAGCCCAGGGGCTTAACTTCATTGCAGTCACTGCTGAAGATGAACTGTCCCGAAGTGGACATCATTGCCATGTGTGGCAGCGCAGCCGATGCAAAGGAAAAGATCGCAGAGTTAGCCCCCCAATTGGTATTCCTGGATATTGCCATGCCGGGCAAGACCGGCTTTGACCTGTTGAGGGAACTGCCTGAGATCAACTTCGAGATCATTTTTGTGACCGCACACAATAATTATATGACGCAGGCTTTTCATTTCAGCGCTGTTGATTACCTGTTGAAACCCGTTGATGAAGAATTATTGGCAGAAGCTGTAAAAAGAGCGGGTAAAAATATTGCTGCAAAAACCGGCAGGCGGCACATTGAAACACTGCTGCACAATATCGGGCACAAGAACGGTTCTCAAAAAATGAAACTCTGTATCCCTTCGGTAAAAGGTTTCCAGGTGATCGATATACAGGATATCATTCATTGCGAGGCAAGCGGTAATTATACCAACTTTCATTTCCTCAATCACCCGCTGATCTGTGCTTCCAAACCCATACATGAATATGAAACCCTGCTGGGTGACAGTAATTTTGTACGTATCCATAAATCATTTTTGGTAAACCTGGAGCATATCAAAGAATATATACGCGGTGAAGGCGGCAGCGTTATGCTCTCCAACGGGTATGAAGTGGAAGTATCAAGAAGAAAAAAAGATCTGCTGATGGAAAGGATGAAGGCCTATTATAAATTCTGAGGTAAGCCGCTTAATGCTGCAAATTTTTTATACTACTGGTCACAAGGTCCATTCTTTCTT
>Ga0138256_10001750_pt1 | contig 23396 bp, 13 predicted proteins | sample KNB2016incub_MG_FD_105486 | JGI IMG/M metagenome (GOLD analysis project Ga0138256, IMG submission 105486) | Active sludge microbial communities from wastewater in Klosterneuburg, Austria - KNB2014incub_MG | ecosystem: Engineered > WWTP > Activated sludge > Unclassified | place: Austria... | reverse complement strand
GGCTAAGCTCCTTGATGGCTGCTTCATCTGCACCGCAAGGAGTGTTGTATTTAATTCCTTCGAGCACATAGCCTGGTACACCGGATCCATTCACCCGGTTAATTCCATTGGTAGGACATCCATCAGGTGTCTGTGTCGCCAGGCAAAAATCGATTTCACAATCCGCGCCCTGTCCATTGCTATTGGCAAACCGTTCATTCAATCCATTGATCGCATCCAGTATCTGCGCTTCGGAAATATTACTTCCGGTCCCAACAGGTTCTCCCAGATGAATGACATGCACCACAACCGGAATAGTGTATTGTGGTGGCAATGCGCTTCGGTCATGTGGTTTGCTGTTTAAAACGGAGTCCAGTTGGTGTGTATGGAATAGAAAATTTTTCCTGTACGTGGCATCCGTGGCCATCAGGTGTTCATGGCGGTCATCCGTGCCGCAGTTGCCTTGGTCATCCGGATATAGTTGATGCGAGGTTGTCTCCCGGGCTGGCACAATGCCTTCAGGTATTGGTATTAGCTGCCCCTGAGCAAAGGATTGTTGTAAGAAAAAAAAAGTACATATGGTGATCAGGAGGGCTTGGTTCATGGTTGCGGCGGTAACAAATCGCAATGCGTGATGAGTTGATGAAAGATGACAGGACAAGAAAAAAAATGAACCTTGCGCTTCTTTATCCAAATGAATAACGAAGCCCTTCAGGCCACGGACTTAACCCGTCCCGGGGTAGTGGAAGGAAGCCCTACAAGCGTCTACGGCTTATTACACCATAAATGGTGCCAAAAATGAATGTTCGGCTGTTGCAGGGATGCGTCGCGACCTGTGCCTACTTCAGTAGTCGCTGCGGTTTCCCAAACCGCTCCGAAATACGATTGCGTCACGATTTGCCCCTAAATCCTACTTCGACTTCAGCTCATCGCCTGAAGGGGACTTCATCTAACGCTTGATCATTAAACCAACCATGAAAACCAACTTGCCTCTCCTGACCTTCATACGGGATGTCATGATGACCTACCTGATTGAAATGGATGAAGATGAGAAATTCCGTAAGTAATTAAAAAAGTACAGGTATGAGAGAAGTAGGGACGGGTCGCGACCCGTCCCTACTTCTCGATTCCACTTCGAAAATCCGTGACTCGCACCTACAGGGCATGTTCTATCCCTAACAACGGGATTCTCACGAGGAGATTCAGATCCCATTGTGATCATTTCCACCATCCATTCAGTCAAAGGCCTCGAGGCTGAAAGATATTTTGTATTGAATGTTTTCCCCGGCTCATCACCATCAAGCCTTTCCCTTGGAGATTTGGATGAGGTAGAAGAAGAATGAAGAGTCTTGTATGTGGTCCTCACCCGTGACGAAGATGAGTTGATCATTACCCGAAACATCAACGCTCTTAATGCACGTGATTGGAATTCAAAACATGCTGACCAGGTGGAGTCATATTTTTTGCATGAATTGCCTGAAGGGTTAGTCACCCAGCAGATCCAGGAAAAAAAGGAAAGGGCTGAATTCGGATGAGAAAGGAAAGGCGGATAAGGATGTGGGGTTTGGGATGGATTTTAGTTGATGGGTATCCGCTCGTTTTCAAGTGGCACATTCTGCGCCATTCCTCCATCTAGGCTGGACCCTTCTAGGCTTGAATGCAATATATCCTAGCCACAGCTGTTAGAAAATATCAACCTCGCTCTTTTCTATATCTTTAAGTTTGCGAGAAAAATTATTGATATTTAGCTCTCTACATCTATTCAATATTTCATCATTTCTGGCCTTTGTTGCATTGTCCCACTCTTCATTTTTCCAAAGCTCAGTATAACGCTTAAGTATATCATCACAACAACAGGCTTTAGGATTGGCAATATCCTCTTTACAGCATCCTTCATCATAAAAAATGCTTGTGGCAATTTTTACGGCTATTATTTCAGATTTTTTCTGCTGGACTGCCTCAGGAAGCTCAGATTCTGTTTCATTCATTGTTTTGGTCATCTCGTTTGCAGCCTCTAAAGAAATCTCCTTCTGTTCATTAGAAATACTATCAGGAAATTCCATATTCTCAATGGAAACACTTGAACTGTTTTTGCAGCCAGTTCCAAGAATAATCAATGCTAATAAGCCTTGGTAAAATGTGTATCTCATAATATTATATTCGATTATAGATGAGGTCACCAGGTGTATGATGAATAATGGATCGTGCCGTTCTCAATGTAATCAATATACACGTTGCCAAAATGACACAAAGTGAAACAAGTACTAATGGGCTAAGGACGTTGATACGTAAAGGCAGGGAGCTCTTATGAATAAGAAATTGAAATACAAGGCTTACTATAAAAGCCAAAGCGATCGCCAGCATACAGAAAAAAGTAATAATCCTTGCATAGATGAGTATTAGTCTCGAGTTATATATTCCAAAAGCCTTTAATGTACCTAGATTTGAAATTTGTTTTTGAAGATGTGTACGAACTAAACTCGAAATATAGAAACCAATACTCAGTATAGCGAATGCAAATAAGACATAAGATATAATGCCGGTTAATGTACTAACTAACAAAAAATTCTCTGCCGATTCAATTTGTTGCATACTAACATCTACGTTAAACCTGTTTTTCATAATGGTCTGGAATGCACGTATCTTGTCCAAAGAGTTAAAGTGGAAGGCCAGATGCTGAACATTTGACACGCCAGAAAACCCTTCTGCATTACAATAGAATTCTGTATAAGGAAGTAATACCAGACTAGTTTTATCACCAGTTGTCTTAATGTATTCATTTAATTCCTTTTGGGAAGGATAGGCTTCTAATGGAAACACAATTTTTTTAACGCTGTACAAATCACCCTCCGTTATCAAAATATCATCTAATTGGGTTATTCGTGTTGGTTTGAATGATCCGAAATAATCTAATAATGCTTCATCAGAATAATTATTTTCGTCGATTCTGACCAGTACAGAAAATATGTTTGATGTTTCTTCCTTTATAAATCCAGTTTCATAAAATGGCTCTACTAGCATATTTTTTAAAACAGGGCAGCAAAAAAAGTCATTCAAGCTTGGCAACTCCTTGACCACGGCTACTATTTCAATCAACAAGACATAACTCTCAATAGGAAGACTTATTTTTCGAATCGTATTAAACGGTGCTTTATACCCCAGCTTGCTTAAAAATTCTTGCGTAACTATAATGCCACAGGGATTCGAATCCAAACTATCATGAAGCACAATTAAATTATCAGGTATTTCATAAAGTACTGATCTGACAATACTTTCATCCGGAAATACAGTAGTGCCTTTAAAAATGGCAGTATCCCGACCATCATACGATATAAACTTATGAAAATAAACGTCATGTTCTCCAAGATTGCGGATTAAAAACTCCTCCTGCACCTTTTGTTGCTTAAAAAATAAAAGGATCGAATCCGGACGAATGCTAGAAGTAACAGGGATATCAATCCAATTTGTATATGGATTGTCCATTCGCTTTCTCAAATCAATTAAACTCCCGGAAGAAATGCCCAATACAATAATGGTAATCAATATGATCCCAGCCAGAGTCAGAATAGAACGATATGACTTACCTGCCAGTGAGGTGAACTCATTACGAAAAACAATTTTATCGAAATCCTTCATCATTGCCGGTTAAGTCGCTGAATTGATCGCTGATCGGGAGACAATGATATCGGAAAGTTTCGCACGAAAGTTGTCAATAGGTCCGATGTGATTGTACCATTCATCCCCCCTTCTATGAAAGACCGTTTGTGAAGAAACAAAACCATATTTACGATTTTCCTGATCTGCTGACATAACAAACTGGATCGGAATAATCATATCCGCATATTGCTGTGCAAGATCAAGGTCATGGGAGACGATCAGGCACACACGATCCACTTTTTCAACAACCTGATTCTTTAGTACATCCATTAACTTCCTGGCCGTTCCTGCGTCAAGATTTCCGGTGGGTTCGTCTCCAAACAATATTTTATAGCGTCCGGTGAAAGCCCGTACAAATGCAAGTCGTTGCCTTTGGCCTCCTGAAAGTTCTGATGTACGTCGCCCGAATATAGCTTCATCAAGGTCTAACAATTTCATCACCTCCAGGACACGTTCCTTAGCGTCATGGAAGGAGTACCCCTCTATTAACATAGCCATGCACATATTCTCACCTGCTGTAAAATGCGGCATGAGATTCGTCTGCTGAAATAAGAAACTGAAATATTCATTTCTCAAATCTGCCCTGAAATCTTCTGTTTTCGTCCAGGATTGAATTAAATTTTCCTTTCCAATATCAGCCGATCTTGAAAAATCAATACGTGCCTCACCGGGATTCCGTATCGAATTGTTCATCAAACCTAACGTTTCAAGAAAAGTACTTTTTCCTGATCCGGAAGGTCCAACGACAAATACTAATCCCGATGATGGGATTTCAAGCTCCGATATCTCCAAAACAACATCCTTGCTTTGATATCCACATTTTAAATTAGCGATAGAAAATGAAAGATTGGACATGGGATTGGAATTCGACAATGAAGTGAGATTTAGAAGGATTCTTCAAGGGTAATCCAGAAATATACTTCATCCCCTACGCTAAAGGCAAATGGATAATTTTTACCTTCTCTGTATATCTTCTTAAGGTTTTCGAGCTTAGTCATCAGACGGGTGATCCATTTATTAATTTCTGGCATAGGCATTGCACGCGAATCCAAAATCTTCCCTACTACAAAATTCTGGTCTTCAGGCAACCTAAGTCCCTCTGCTTTAACACCGTTCATCAAGGCTGTGAATTGCTTATAGTCCATATTTTGAACATCGGATTCTGTCAAACCTGAATTACCGCTAAACTGAAGAATTAGCTCTTTAAATACATCAAACAATTTTGCCCGGCGATTTTCGTCTGTACTCTCGCTAGCTGCTGTTTCAACTATTTTCAATTTGTTTATATACCCATCAAGCTCAGAAGCTGGCATGAATAAAACATAGGACAATGCAGGATACTTCGCTCCCTTAATAGAAAATGGAATAAACATTTCCTTAAAGAGTTGGTATTTTGTTTTTGTGATGCTGCCAATATCAATCTGATCAGAACCCTGATTGGTTTCTTGCATAAATTTTGTCAGCCAAATAGCCATTGGCATTGAAAATTCACCAGCGCTATGTGAAATCTCCTCCAGCGATTTTCCCTCATCTACTAACCTGTCTTTTGCCTGATTGAATTTACTGACAAACTCAGCAGTGCTTGAAAGTGCCTTGGTACAGGTGACTGCTACTTCTGAATTTGAAATAGCTGCATTAGATTTAGGCAAATAGGTGAATCCAGGTAAAGCACCATGCACAAGTTCTGTTACTCCATAGCCTGCATTATCAAGCAAAACAGGAACCTTTAAAGTTATTCCTGTAGTTCTAGCTATTTCGAGCGTTTTGCTATATTGATCTTTACCCAATTCAACAAGAATATTATCTGAAGTCTTTTTAAACATAGCGCCAGCTCCAAGCTCGTCATTATTACACTGAATAAAATATATGCTTGCATTCACTTTGGATAAAATATCCACCATATCAGGTGTACTAATTACAGCCGGGTCATTATCCAACATTGCTTTCTCTCTCAATGCTTTATTGCTTGCAAAATCAGGACTGCTCCCCAGTACTATAATAATATTCGTTTGGGAAGAATTAAATCCAGCCGAATTTATCCCTTCTTTTATCGCATAACGCAGATTACTGTATTCACTGGCATTATAAAAACGCGTAAATTGAATAGAATCAACAAATCGTTTAAATGCTGCTTCATTTTTATTTAATGAAAGTATTTCAATATCCTTTTTTAATGGTCTCTCTTCTATCCCACGATACACTACTAAGCCTATATTTGAATTGGGATAGTCAGATAATACAGCTTTTGTGGTTGAAAATAAATTTCTGATGACATCCTTATACCGGCCCATATCAGCTGAGCCTTCAACCAAATAAAGAACATTCACATTTTCCGAATTAGACCGATTTGTCTGTGTATATTCTTTTAAATCAGAGTATGATTCCTCTGATATAGTTGCCACCAGTCTTCCATCTTCCGCTTTTACAGTAATATCTCCTACTATCCCAGTTGCAATAACATTATCCAACATTTGAGTTTGTGAACTTAGTAAAGGAAACCTAACTATGCTACCTTTATATCGATATGGGTTCTGTTCGGAAATCAATGAAGAATTAGCAATCACAGGATCTTTCTCCCATTGCACCCTTGATTTCGAAGGTATACCTGATGAATGAAGAACAGCGGATGGCCTGTCATCATATGCTTTAACCTGAAAATCAGGGTTTGCTTTGCGTTCTTCATAAGCCAACTTAGCATTATTAGGCTCATAAGCGAGCCTTGTATTCCAATCAGCGCATCTTGACTGTGGAACCCAACCAATCAAACGAATTTGCACATTTTCGGGATAAATTCTATATTCCTGGGCAAGGAGATATCGATTATTTTCCTTCTTGAAAACAAAGAAATATCTGTAAATCGAGCTTGGTTGAACTTCGTCTCCTGTGGTCGGACTATTGTATATAGGCACCCTGTTTTTATCATTCTGGTCAAATACAGCTTGATACTCTTTTGCTTTATTTAGCAGAAATGCTTTTTGATTGATACCTGTATTGGCATTTACAAGGGCTTCTTGCCATAGTAACATTTTATCTTTCCTGATCCAACCCAGATATTCAGTTTGCTCTACTATCTGCAGTCCGGAAGAACGCCCTTTAATAATCTCAATCATGTCTTGGTTTTGGGAGATTACAATGCAAGCATCACCAAAACTCAATCTCGTTTTTACTGAAAGTCCATCTGGACTACTGAAAGTTGGGTTATCCGCTCTGTCACTAAATACAATCCAAGGCCTTTTGCCATCCAATTTAGAATCCCGCAGTCCGGCACCGATATAACTTTGATAGCTTGCCTCCGTTTGAAAATTATCCTTTGGTGGATTAATATTTACCGGATAACCGAGTGCCTTCGTTGCAATCTTTTGAGCATTAAGATTGGAAAAAGAGAAACATCCAATACACACCACTCCAACCAAATAAATATATACATGTTTTGCCTTCATTGAAAAGGGGTACTTTAGTAAACGAGTAGATATAAATAAAATAAATTCATTAATGCAATTTCAGGGCTATACCAACAAACACATTTATCGCCGAGGACGTCATTTTATCATAAAAATCCTGTAACAGTGAATTTCGTGCATACAGATCATTAGAATCCGGTCGATCTAAAAAAGGAAATTCAGCGTTTGATGAATTGTGCTCAATGAACGAGGAGGTATAGCCTTGATATTTAACCCCGGCCATCAAAATAAATTCACTGCTCAACGTTATTTGTGCATGGGCATTCACTTCATATCCTAAAAGAAATTTACTGTCGATAGGATTTCCCTTTTGCTCAGTAAGTTCTTGATTTCCAATACCATATTGCTGATTTATCCAGCTTTCAGATTCAGGGTTTAGGTTGAGAATATGTTCATTGTCGTAAAAATCAAATCCATGTTGCTCATATGTCAAATTATAGAATGGCGATGCAGAATAGGTATGTTTAGCACTCAGGACATACGTCGGAAGTATTCTTGCCCCAATAAAACCCTGAATACGACCTTTAGCGGGTTTAAAAATACGATAATCTACCCCTATAGGTATTTCAAGCTGGTTAATGGCTATGTCATCTTCAATTGTTTGGATGTCATATCCATAAAGTCCACTAATACTATCGGCTGTAGTTTCGGCTTTGCTATTGGTTAAATCTATTCCTGAACTTGAGAGTGTAAAAAAACTATAATTCAACCCTAATGCTATGAAGAGTGGTTTATTGGTTGAACGATCAGCTGCAAGACTATTTGTACTATATTCAAGTCCTACCCCTATTTTACTCACTGAAGGTATTTCAACATTATCCGTTACCGCAAGCCAATCAGCATTTGGCGTTGCGGAAGGATTGAGTGTGCCAAATGAAGTCAATAGTGCTAAGGTGGATCGTGAATCTTCTCGTACCTTCTGCGCACTCTTCGGTTTCACCTCCATTAAATAGACATAATTATAAGTCTGCCCTAATTCATAATCAAATGCAATCGGAATGTCCTTCGGCGTTTTCCACATCACCGGTTTTTTAGTCTTGAAATCAACATACGATTTCATCCTCTTGACAGCAGTAACGCGAATGGAATAATAACCAGCCGGATCCAATCGCACACTCTCAATCTGAGGATTTATCAATTCAAACTCAACTCCTTGGTATCTCAATTCCTGAAAGGCTCTGGAACCATACTCCGAAACAGCCAATTGATTCTCCTGGTATTGATCAAAATCTGGGATATGAAGGCTATTGTCCGAATTGAACAATTGACGGAATTTATTAATAGCATCAGCTGTGACTTCCTTATTTCCATCCTCAAGCAAATGGCCATAATATTGATACTTTCCTAACTCACCTGCAATGATCTCCTTTATTTTTACTTGCTCGCTCATCCCAATGCTGTTCCATTTCGTATTCACAACTCCGGGAACAAGTATCAACGAATTAGCAGAGATTTCTACCTCATCAATGATGAGCGTTTTCTGAACATCACTCTTTTTTGTTTCAGGTGTTGAATGCATGGGTACATTGGAAGGCTGAAAGGATCTGATAAGAGATTCCTGGGTATAATAAACAGGCGTTGCAAAAACAATCTCAAGCTCACGAATAGAAGGATTTGAATAGACCTTTACTTGATTGTTCTCATCAAGGTAGTGTGTATATTTTCGAAATAAAGTAACCCTGGTTAAAATAACATTTTTATCCAGCGCATCATATTGCATAGACAGCATTTTTGGATTATACACCAGGCCAGGCAGACCGACCTTTTCAAGAAAGGTTTTTATTTCAATTACATAATTATTGAGTTCTACCAATTTACCACCTGTGCCCTCTCTATAGTCTTCGTAAACTTTGGCCGTAGGCTCAAACAAGGAGACATAATTACTGATGTCATCATTGATAGAACCCTGTGCTGCCTGAGGAAAAACGGCCCAATCAGTAAACCGCTCAATAGCAGTCTGAATAGTGCTCAAAATCTCCTCCTTCGCCTGAACCTTAATGGCGGGATCAATGACTGCTCCATCGAAACTAATGCGATCTCCCTGGGCGTAAAGGGTGGATGCATATAAAAATTGAAAGCACATCAGGACAGTACTTATATATATTTTTGATTTCATTTTAAGTCGTGGTTGTATATGATGAAATAATCCATGAGCATTTAAAATTTACTTTACTATAAGCACCTTCGCCACAACAAACTGGCCGGTGAATTTATCCTGCGCTCTTAGCAGATACATACCTCCTGAGACATTATACATCGTAAGTGGAATGGTTTGAATTCCTGAATCAAGATGGAGCTGTGTATTAAATATCTCCCGTCCACTAAAATCAAAAGCCGTTATTTCAAAATCGCTTTCAATGGGTGCTTCAATATCCAGATTAAAAGCACCATCATTTGGATTAGGATATACTATACAACCAAACTCAGCAGATTCTTCTTCAACAACACTTGAGCGATAACCAATAAATTGTTTGCACTCTCGTTGAGTATCATCACAATAATACACTTCAACAGAATATTCTCGGATATGTGTAGTATCCAGGCCAATCACGATTCCCTGGAAAGTATCCCCTGGAATTGCATTACCATTTATGTACCATTGGTAACATAAATTTGGGATCCTCCCTTGATTAGAATAAAGCAAAATGCCTCCACCTTTAAGATAAACTACTTCATTATAAGGAGGTGATGATGAAAATTCGTCAACAATCACATCCAACGAGGTTGAATCTTTACATTCTCCCACTTGTTCCTTAAGCTTAATAGTCCCATTTGCACTCCAGGCTACAAGCACAGTATCAACATTTGAGGGCGATTTAAACACCCCGCCACCAGTAAGAGTCCAGGAAACTGAATCCTCAGGGCTTTGGGATCTGTATTTAATGACTTGTCCTTTACAAACAGTTTCATCACCATCAAGCTTTGAATTTGGAGGAGAAACATAATTAACAACTATACTATCTGTTGATTCACAATCATTCGCATGTCCAGTGACAAGATAAGTATCTACCGATTCTGGACTTCCAGTTGGAACATTTAAATATAAAATTTCGGTATTGTTAACCAGATTTTCTTCCAAAAACCATTCATAACTTTGTGCTCCACTTACGGAAATGGAATCAGAAGACCCAATACAAACTATTTTACTTTCATCTAATGCAATGACCGGGTTTTCTTTAATCCCGACAGAAATAAATGAGTTATCAGGTGAAATATTCTCGCAACCCCCAGTTAAATTCAGAGATTTAACATTCAGCTGAAACTGATTAAGCTCATTCGAAGGGGCTTGAATCAACAAACTTCCATTGGTGACACTTTCCGTAATATTTTGTGGGGCGTTATTTACATTATAGACAATCTCTGTCAATTCATTAGTTGTCAAGTTTACTATTATAACTATAGTATCTCCTCTGCAAACTTCGCTCGTCAAACTGTTAATACTTACTATATTTGGTATTTCTTTGCCCGCGCTAACAGCAATGGGTGAGGAAAAACCTGAAAATGTCTGAGGATTTCCACCAGACTTTTCCATCTGAAAACCTTCTACTATAATACTAAAATTACCAATTTCAGTGAAAACTATTTTCACAATTACCACGAGTTTGGCATTTTCATTGAATTGGACTTGTGTCGTATTGACAAGGGAATATCCATTTTGATTTGGAATATTAATATTCGATAATAATTTAAAGTTATTAGGATCTGTATTGTTAACAGTAATTTCTAATTCAACAGTGTCTCCTAAACAATTTGCAGGCTTTTTAACAAAACCAGTTACCTGTGGGGCATTAATTCCTAGAATAGCGAAATTTACATTCCAATCGTCGAGACAACCATTATTATCAACAAGTGAAAGGCTGACATCCTTTAGCCCTGATAATGAATACTTGACCTTGGTTTCTTTACCTCCATTATGATATAGAGTATCTGGAGGAGAAGCTCCATCACCGAAAATCCATTGCCAGTCTTTAATTATACTATTAGATTCTCCTTGCAAACTAACATCAGTAAAAAATATATTTGTGTTGATTGCAATTTGCATTTCTGTTGGGTCCGGATCCATTGCAAATGCTGATTTAGGATTATCATAAATTGTTATATTACCACTGTCAGTAGTATGACAGGTTTTAGCATCTGCAGTTGTGATTGATCCAATCACTGAAAATGGAAATGGCATATCATCATTATACTGTGCTATTACAGCCAAGGAATCATTATCAGATAAATCATGCCACTTGTATGTTTGAGAATTTCCTGTTGCCTTTATAATAAAAGTTTCACCATCACATACCTTTGAGTCATTGTTGAGGTTCCCAGAACTTTCTATAACAGAAACAGTGAGAACAGGGTTAGGGTGAACCACAACATTAATTGTTGCTGCATCGCTTTCACAAAAGTTTACTGTTTGAGTAACGGTGTACGGAGTTGAACCATGTACATTCGTCATAACAGGTGGAGGATTCATTGAAACGCCATTCCATTCAAGGTTCATCCCATTTGCCATCAAAACCAATGGAGTGTCATCAACACAGTATATAACAGGTGTTACTACTCCTGGAAGAGGTGGTGTCGGCGTCTCCGATATAGTCACACTAGGTGAATTTGCAGAACATAAATTATTATCTGTCACTTTTACTGAATACGTACCTCCTGAGGAAATCGGAAGTGGATTCACTCCAGAATTTCCAGGAGTCCAGACATAGGAATATGGCATGGGTCCTCCTGATGCATTGGCTGTTAATTGTATCATATCTCCGGAACAAAGGGAATTATCTCCTTGTTGCCCACTATTATCTACGACAGAAATGTTAACAGAAGGATTTGTAAAGACAGCGACAGTACTAGGACTGGAATTAGTACAACCATTAGTGGCAGTTATAGCTACATTAACTGTTGCCATCGTTCCAGCAGTATTCCATTTAATCATTACATTTTGGGCATCATTCGGACCAACAATCGAACCATGATTCGATACTGTCCATATATAATCATCAGCGGCACTTGCCATATATTGAATCGTCTCTCCAACACAAACAGATACATCACCGCTAATAGTAGGTGCGGGAGTGGTAGCAGTGGATAACATTATATTTCCTGTATAAATCGCTTCACATTCATTATTATTGTAAGAAAACTTAATTTCAGAGTACATACCTCCGGAGAGACCTAGAAGTGTGTAGGATCCACTGACATTTGTGCTAATCATTTGAGGCATTTGAGGAGTTCCGTCCCGTTTATAATTCAGGACATAAGCCCAATTACTATTGAGTCCATTGAATGTAATACTGCCATTAGGAGGAACACAAGTTGTCGGATCCATTTTAACAGCCGTTGGTGCATTTGGTGTGGGATCCACTAAAGTAACCGGACCTACTGAATTACTGCTGCAGCTGTTGCCTTGATGGATGACAAATATGGAGGAATACGATCCTGATAATAAATTTGTTATGCTAACTTGATTATTGATAGCGGTTTTAAGAACAGGCGGCTGAATCATATTATCAAATGTATAATGAACTTCATACTCTATTCCATTCATTAGTCCGGTTATGGTGAATGATCCTGTGGCTGTTCCACAAGGAAGAGGATTGATAAAAGTGGGATTTGGAATTGCAACCGAATTGACAATTAGTTGGACAGAATTGCTGGTATCAATATCCTCAGGATCCGGATCTGAATCCGTGACAATAATCCTGTACCAATGCATATTCAAACCTGGTGCAGCTGAGCTTGAAATTTGAAGTGTTGTTGTCGATTCCCCCGAATAAGCAGGATCGCTGGCAGGAATTGCATTCCAGATAACATTATTTGTTGAATGTTCCCATTGGAAAAGATCAGCTGCCCCACTTTCTTCACAAGAAAATGATGCACCTGAGCCTACGCAAATAGTGTCGTTCATCGGTTGCTCTTCAATTAACTGCGCCCGAAGCCATTGGGCCATACAACTCAGGAGTAGAATACAATAAACCTTCTTCATAGTACTAAATATTTGAGGTCAAATAAGAGGCAATCACTTCCATAGATGATTTCAATATCGCGATTGGATGCCTGACGAGAGATTGAAGCACACGACTTAATATTTCCCAATTTTGCCTTGCTGCCATTTTCTTCCTTTGAGTAAAAGGTAAGTGTGTACGTTCGACCAGGGAAAAGCTCAGGTTCCAGGTCAATAAATTTCAACTGTGTTCTTCCTGCAAGAACTAATTTTTGTGTTGATTCCTTGCCTCCCTTATCATCAGAGAGTGTCACTACCATACGACCCTGGCTTTCACCATATACCCAGGCTTCGTCAATGACTAATGCTTTTTTAACTTTAAAGGTGATCTTGCCACTTTCCACCCATTCTGCACAAGAGGAATTATAGTTGCTGCCAGCCAAACCAACCTTTGCACCGGGTGAATTGTAATCAGCAATGGTACTTTTACGCTCAGGCGGCTTGCTTGCCTCTTTAGGCTTCTTCTCCGGAACAGGATCTATATTTTTTGTGGGTTCTGGTTTCTTGGTTTCATTTGAACTTACATTGGGTGCCTGTGGTTCTTTTTCTCTCTGGGTGACCTCAGATTCAATGGATGTTGTCCCTTGCTCTCTATGCTCTTCGGCCTCGCTATTCGTATAGGTATACGTAACATCAGCAATTGTAGGTCCGGATACGTGAATATACTTAAAAACACAATTCACATTTCCACCTTCGCATAACTGTATTTTATGCAGCCCGGCCGCCAGGTAGGGTCGGCAAACGGCACTGGTTGAAGGATGCACTTTATCTCCGATGATCCATGTACGTTTATAAGCTATACCAACATTCTCATCCAATAACCGAATGGTGTCACCTACCTTTGTTTGGTAAACGTCTTCATTATCTGAAGCTGGTATCCCTACATACCCTGAAGGAACTGACTTGCCATTAATCGTGAAATCCAGATTGTCCGGCTTTGATATCGCTGGTACCTCCGACTGGCAAGATGTAATGGTGCCCAAAATCCAAAGTAAGCTAAATGCAGCAATGAGTTGTTTCATGTTATACTTTTTGTTGGTATGGGTCATTGTGTCATCTGTTAAGATTATTCTCATATTACTGTTTTCCTTTTTGTTGTACTTCCTTCTGCACATCAGGATACTTGTTTCTTAGCGTATTAACTTCTTGTAAAGTTTGATTAAGCAAATATTCAACTTTCTTTAAGAGGGCTGAATCTTGCTTCGCTGTTTCCAGAATATTTGACATTTCTTCTAACTGGTTCAAAATTGGCCTTGATTCTGTATACGCTACAAAAGGCTCCATAATTTTCCTTACATACTGGATGTTCCTTTCTAACATAATAGAATCAGGCATTGGGGGTTTTTCCGAAAATTCTTTGGTTTCCTGACTTACGTTGGTTTTACTATCAGCTATTGTATGGTTTGATCCACCCAGCAATTCAGGATCATTATTGATTTCACTTGCGTTATCCGCATGCGACATCCGGCTACGCAGATCCTGATAAACATACCCTCCGAGTAAAGTAACTCCTAGTATCAAGGAAACTAAATAGAGCCAAAATAGCGATTTGCTTTTCTTTTCTATGGGCATTTTAGCAGATACTTCCTCCGCTGTCATGCCGGACTTTGTAGTGATAGCCTGGGGGCGTGAAGGTGTTGATTCCAAGTCCAGTGACGGTGGCACATTTACGATATCAAGAAGTATGACAGTTGTATTATCATGTCCCCCTGCTTCATTGGCAGCATGTATCAAACCATCAACATTCTCCTTGATTGTACCTTCAGAAGAGAGTATTTCTTCAATAATTTCATCCGGAAGCATACTATTAAGACCATCACTACATAGTATTATCTTTTGTCCGCTCTTCAAGTTGAAAACAGCAGATTCCGGAGCAGGGGCACTTGATGGATCACCCAGACTCTGCGTGATGACATTGGAATACTGATGTGTCCTTGCTTCTTCTGCCGTCAGCTCACCTGCAATTACTTTTTCCCAAACATAAGAATGATCATTTGAAAGAATTTTCAACTTTGGAAGATCGTAGGGTTTGGTCCGGTCAACTCCATTGTTGTCAAATACATATGCCCTACTATCCCCACACCATGCCAGATATAGCTTGTCCTGGTGGACATAAGCTATAATCAGGGTTGTGCCCATGCCTTTTTCTTCAGGATGCTCTTTTGCAGTCTTCAGTATATTACGATGGCATTCTTCAATTGTTTCAATAAGGCCTCTTTCAATTTCAGTCGGATTTTGTGCAAGGGCCTGAAGGAATTCTGTTTTGCTTTGAATGGTTTCAATGGCAATTCGGGACGCCACTTCACCAGCTTCCATGCCACCCATCCCATCTGCTACGGCCAGAATACCTGCATCATCTTTTGAAAATGTAATTGTCCCATTCAAAGAAGTTTCATCCTTGTGGGGAATAATTACACAAAAATCATCTTCATTGTGATCACGGACGACCCCTACATCGCTCAAAGCGCAATATGCTATTTGAAGAAATTCCGACAAAATAAGTGATATTTATTGTACGTAAATACGTTACGTTATTTTAATGATTACCTGAAATTGTACGTTGGAACAACAAATCCAATTTGACCAATTCTGCTACATGCAAGACCGATGACGATGTATTCATCTCCGCGTCTCACAAAAACAGGACTTCCTGAACTTCCGGGTACAAAAGCACTATTCGTCACAGACAACAAACCATTCGTTAAATCTTTCTGTGAAACAATGCCCTGACTATATATGGGATCTAGGCTTGCAGTGGAATAGCCTTGTTGCAAGTGAAGCCCAAGCCCATAGCTTAGCAAATGAACCGGCTCCCCACGATCCAGGTTATTCGATAATTCCCTGTTAAAAACTAGATTACTTGGCCGGTTTCCCATTTGAATGTAGACCCAGTCCGTAGAAGAGTTTGTAGCCAACTTCGCCGATATTTTTTTGCATCCTGTAGTTCTCTTGGAACATGTATATGAAGATCGTTCATCTTTGCTTTCATCAAAAGTATACAATTGACGATTGTTAGTGAATGTAAATGAATCCTGTCCACCGGATGCAGTGGCCTTAAATACTATATCTACTTTTCCACCTCGCTCAATAAAATTATTGAGTGCAATTAATGGATCACACTTGTCCTCCACATACCTCCAGGGTTCCAGGACATGCCTTGCAGTGATAAACTTCCCGTCAGAAGTCAGGAAACCAGTTCCATTCCATGTCAGTTGAAGTTCATCCATTTTCTTTCGCATCTTTTTACTTAACCCCTTAACTTTTTGTTTGAGGATCGTAAATTTATCTACCTGGACATAGTAAATGTTTGATTCAACAGCTTCCAATTCCCTGGAACTAAGCATTCCATCCTGAGCAGAAATGTAAATGGATGAAATCAAAAAGCAGCTTGAAAAAAGCAATATTTTCATTTGAGAAAATTTATAGGTTATCAAATCAACTTTTATTATCTGAAATTCGCTGTAGGTACAATTATGCCTTGCGATCCTGCAGAAGAGGAGATAAGCCCAATCACAATGAATTCGCCATTTCTCTTTACGAATACGGGACCACCGGAACTTCCTCCTGCCCATGAAATATTAGTCGCCGTCAAGGTTCCGTTTACAATGCCCTTCTGGCCCACAATGGCCTGACTATAAAGTGGGTCTAAGAATTTGGTCGAATATCCCTTTTGGACATGAAGACCCAATCCAAAACCAAGAATGTGCAACGATTCACCACGATCAAGATTCTTTGAAAGTTCTCTATTAAAAACCAATTTACTTGGGATATTCCCCATTGGAATGTATACCCAATCATCAGCTATATCTTCGCATATTCTAGCCGTAATTGTATTTTTAAACTTTTTTCGAGAGGAACAGGAATATACCTTGGTCTCACAATTTCCATCATGATATGTCATAGTTTGAGTATTAGTAAAAGTAAAACTGTCCTCACCTCCAGAAGAGGTTGCCTTAAATACTATATCAACTTTACCATTTTTGCTAATGAAATCATTGAGTATAATTAATGGATCACAATCATCCTTAAGAAATAGCCAGGGTTCAATGACATGTCGTGCTGTAATAAATTTCCCATCTGAGGTTAAGAAACCTGTGCCACCCCATTTTAAACTCGAATTATATACAGCACCATTTACATCAGGGTCAACAATTTGCATTGTGTCAACCGAAATATAGTATATACTTTTCTCAATTAATTCAAGTTCTTTGGCATCCAACGCTCCTGATGCTTCGTCTCCAGTGGATTCCTGCCGGTATCCACCCTTATTTTCTTCGTATCCGGCAGCTTGATTTCCATCAGATTGATTGGAAGATTTTACCTGAGGCACTTCTCTTCCTGTCTCCTTTATTTTGATTTCCACTTCTTGCATCCTGGATTGGGTCTCCGATCTTCGCGCCCGTTCCTGGTTCAGTGCATTTAAGGCAGCAGCTATGCGTTGTTCATTGGCTTGCCCACTATTTTGTAATGTTATCAATTCAACCTCCTGAGCTTGAATCCGTTCATCTGACAACTGCATCTCTTTTGCAAGTTCAGCATGTTTCTTATCCAGGGCTTTTAACTGGTATGTACTCCATACCGAATAACCAATGGCCAGAAATAACAATAAACCTACTATAGCCAATGCCCGACGGTATGGCCTGAGCGATTGAGCTACTGCAATGGACATTCGTCTCGTAAAACCCATGGTGGACGTCTTCTGGGTACGATCCGTCAAAAAACGGATTTTGGGACCTTCATACGCAAGCTGAATTTCATCGCCGGAAATAAGCTTATAGGATCCCTGGATAGGCTTACCATCCACCAAGGTTGGGTTAGTTGCCTCCGGATTATGAATAAGCGTACAGCCAGTCTCATCAACTTTGATAGAACAATGCTGACGACTTACGGTACCATATTCATCTCCATATTGAATATTACAGGATGAGCCTCTTCCGAAAACAACATATGGAACAACCATATTTTTACTTTCCCCCCTTGCATTTTGCTTGGTAGGGTCTAAAAAGACTAAAGTATAATTAGGGACATCCTGTCCAGCCAACATCCGAAGGCTCTGCCTAATAGTGGCGCCAACGTTGCTGCCGGCATTTCTGAATTCAGTTTCTCTTGACATAATTTGGGTGAGATTTAAACATTTCTTAGTTAGTTGATAGAGGAGTAATTGTTGAAACGGTACGGTGGTTTCCCATTTGACTTTCCACTTCCCATTTATTTCCATCCAGATATTTGCATCTGACAAAGTCAAAGGAATGTTCCGTACCATTGAGACTTAAAAAGCCACATTGATTATCGCGATTCCTGCAAGCTGCTGTAACCATACTCGTGGGCATAAAATCCATTACTTCTTTATACTCTATTGGAGCTATGATGTGGCCTAGTGTATCAATAAACCCCCACAATTCCTTCCCCTTTTCTTTGATGGCGGCCCGATCATGACTAAATGGACGTATGCCATCAAGTTGCTTTCCATTCAAATTCTTTACAAGCGTGGTGCAAGTATTGAGATACCGTCTCGCTTCAGAGAATTTATTCGCGGATGTACTCCAGATTTCCTCTGCCTTATTGATTTCTCCTGCATAAAAAGCTGATAATGCCTCCTGATGTGCTAAAGCTGCCTTACGTGTTTGTATCTTCTGATAGCCAAACCAGGATATCAGGCATATCCCAATAACACTAAGAGAAACAAGAATTATTTTTGTATTTTTTTGTTTACCCGGATGCACTACCCTGCCTTGATGACCAGAGGATTTAGATGAATAAATCCTTTCATCCGCTGAAAATTTATTTGAACGAATGGTAGCACTTTCAGCATAATCATTTTGCACATTTTCTTCATATCCAGACCTGAAAATCTCAGTTTTCCGCTCTCTCCTTTCAATGTCTGCATTAGGACTTTCCTCCGGGAATTCCATAATAGACTTTGTTGCAAGAAGGATCTCCTGAATATCCGGTCTGGATATGGGATCAATACTCATGCATTTAAGGATAAGAGCCCGCAACCTGGAAGAAATATTGGATTTGAAAAAAGGAATACTCTCCCCTCTTTGGAGTGCTTCTGCAGTAGGCTGGTTGCTTTCAAATGGAAGGCCACCCTCCATCATTTCAAATCCAATGACGCCAAGTGAAAATATGTCACTTGCTTTTTCAACACGACCTATCAACTGTTCCGGGGCTGCATAAGCAGGAGTTAACTGTATGGAATCTGATACCGTTGAAAAGTTACCTGACGTGCCTTTGGGCCTTTGGTAACTAATCCCAAAATCGCTGATGACATATTGAGGTCCATCGGGTTTATCTATGACGAGAATATTCTCAGGCTTGACATCCTGATGAATTATATTATGCTCATGAAGATACTGTAATCCCAATGCAACCTCATGAAGCAAATTTGCACATTCAATATTGGTGAAGAGTTCTGTTGCAGTTACAGCCAGGTTCTTCTTTTGAATATGTCGACGGGTAATCTCATCAGCAAGACTCCCGTTACAAAAAGGCATAATGATATAAGGAACGTTTTTGTAAACCCCGATTTTCTCAGGCTTGAGAATATTAGGATGTTCTAACGGAATTGTCAATTTAAATTCCTCAAACAGGACATCCATTGTAAATGGTTGATCCGTTTTTACAGGGGAATATATTTTTAATGCTTTCACTTGCCTGGCCAAATCTTCCACTTTCCAAATATCAGCAGTAGATCCACTGTTGATAAACTCCAAAAGTCTGTAGTCCTGGATAATACCACCCTGTTTCAAACCAAGATCTTCCTGCATGTTTTAAACTATTTGAAATTTTAATATGGTGTCTCCTATCGTGATAATATCTCCATTCTTGAGGATGGAGGTTGAATTCTGTTCAAGAGGTTTATAATTGATAAATGTCCCATTCAGGGAATACATCTGAGTCCATGTTTCCTTATCCACCTGACCGTCCTTAATAAACCATTGACCATCTTTATAATAGATGGTAGCATGCTTCCGTGAAACATAACTTGACCTCGATTCTTTTATAGGTATATCATTGACAACTTTTCCTTCGTCATCAGACCAACCAAGTGTAAACTCTTTATCCTCATTTGTGCGTGTATGATTTAGCGTATAGAGGCTACCCACCTCATCTCCCTGCATAACCTTCAAACAAACACCTTTAACTTCCTTAGATGGATAACGCTGTTCTGAAAAGTCAGGTAGTGCATTTTGATGTAGCTCGGTTAAAATTTCCTCAACAGAAGTGAAACGATCATTTGGCCTGGGTTCAAGACATCGGTTAATCACAGATAGCCATGCGGAATTTATTGCCCCTGTTAATTGATTTAGCGGAGTATATGATTTTGCTTTGACTCTTTCTACAAATTTAGAGGGCTGATCCAGGAGTTCCTGGTGGTGGCCAAAGGGATGCCTCCCTCCCGAAATTACTTCATACAGCAAAACACCAAAGGAAAAAATATCCATAGATGGCGCAGTCAATTTGAATGCCTTGCCATGGTCCAATTGCTCAGGAGGCGAATACAAAGGAGTTCCCCATACCTGGCTGACCATTCCAATAAAATTTCTTGAGGTGAGGCGCTTATTGAGATAACCCGCTATGCCAAAGTCTGCTAACTTGGGGTTGTGATCTACATCAAATAAAACATTTTCAGGCTTTAGATCTCTGTGTATCACACCTTGCTTGTGCAATGCTTTTAATCCCTGAAGAATTGAAAGACCCAGGGATTGATAGTCCCTTTCCTTTGTAAAATCTTTTATTCGGGTTGCCAGTGTTCCATTTGGGCAATAGTCCATCGTAATGTATGGATTGCCTTCTATATGGCCGGCATTATAACTTTGTACGATACTTGAAGACTTGATCCTACCCGTTTCGAACTCCTGGCGAAATTTACATTCCAACAATTCATACTCATCGGGACGCATAAGCCATAAATCCAATAATTTCAGTGCATAGTGTTGATTCTGTTGATTTTTTATTGCATAGATATGTGCAAATCCACCTTTCCCTGCATCACCTAGCACCTCATATAAACCACTATGGAGATTTAGCTTATCTCCAATACTAAATCTGATTTTGGCTGGAATATCCTTATTTCCTTCCCGGTAGATCATTTGGGGTACTTCCTTCTTACTAAGTTTTACGATTTCATAATATCAAGAATCCATTTAATAGCCCAAATTTGTTCAAAATGAATTTTGATTGTTCATTATCAAACAAGGAATACGGAACTTCAATCAATTGAAATCCGATTTTTGGACCGAAAAACGAAATACATTTTGGAATTCAAGTGTTCAAATAAACTGAATTCCTACAATAAAAAAGAGAAATGTGCTAGTTTTTGGTCGTGTTAAAAACTATTCTTCTTGCGCTATCTCTTGGACAAAAAAAGACTCATCGTGTGTTAACATTTATGTGCTCACTGATCTATCTAAATGAGCACACCGGGTTATAAATGTGCAATCGGGGGACCCCGAGAGGACGCTCAAATTGGAAAATACAATGAAATTTTGCTACTAAAGCACTGCAACTTATGAGAAAAATACAACTTTTTTTGGAAGTCAACCCTTTTGTAAAAAAATTTTGACTTTGTCCAATCCCCCATTTATGCCCTTTTCACCTTTAGTAACTACAATAAACAAGAATGCTTGAGCGGCCAAAGGGCAATAAATACGGCCTTTTCATAGGGATCATGGTAGTTAAGACCCCTCAGTTTTAGGTGGGACTTGTTATTGTAAAATATTGACTACTTCTACGTATAACTAAAGTTATACAGGAGAGCTTACATTAAAGCAAGATTTTTGTCTGCAAGAAAAAGAGATTTATTCGATTTACACATATAGACCCAAACCATGAAAGCAATCATCTATATCCTTGCCACAACCATGTTCTTGATAGGATGCAAAAAAGATGAATGCGAAAACGCCGTCTGTCTTAATGGAGGCACTTGCATCTCCGGTACCTGCTCTTGTCCGGATGGATACTACGGGGTCAATTGTGAGAATTCAACAGAAGGTTATGATTGCATTTCGGGAACATGTGTCTACGTTTCCAAGCATGCCTATTATTCTTCCTACACACTCTGCGTGGATAACTGCGAAGAAAACAATGACTGCTTTAGCACTCCCTTTTATGGTCCCCAGAATTGCGATTGGGGGTATGTGTCTGTCAGTCCGACATATTGCTGCCCCATTGGATTTCCATACCATGGGTTTGAAACAGGGTTTTGCTATACAACGTGTCTGGCTGCAAAGGATGCTGGTAACAGCACCATTGTTTTTGGTACTGGAGAGGAAGGTGGTGGTGGCACCAGTGGATACAATTGCGTAAACGGAAACTGTGAATACGTTACTTCAAACTCGACGTATGTTACCATTGGAGATTGTAATCTTTTCTGCTCGGGTGGAAATGATTGCTTTAGCACTCCATATTATGGATCACAGAATTGTGATTTTGGATATGTAGCTGTTAGCCCGACTTCATGCTGTCCCATTACTTTTCCATACCTGGGTTCTGAAACAGGTTCATGCTATTCGACTTGTCTCGCTGCAAAAAACGCCGGGAACTCTACTATCGTCTTTGGAACAGGAGAGGAAGGCGGGGGTGGTACAAATGGTAGTGTTGTGTTTTGGGTACAAACTGACATGGGATGTGGCACCATCGAGGTTAATTTGTCGGGTTTTACTCAAATCATTAGTTCGTCTTATAGTAGTAGTCCTGATTGTGGCGACATTGGTTGTGCTACTTTCTCGCTGGCGCCGGGCAATTATACCTATTCGGCTTCGTGCACACAATACACATGGGGACCGTCAACTGTAAATATCACCAGTGGAGGGTGCCTTCGTCTTGAATTACAGTAACCTTGATTTGGCATATGTTTGATCCTTGTTTACAGTAAATTTATGTATACAATCTTTCTTGTCAAAGAGGAAGACCTGATCCCAATTTCTGCTTTTCTAAATAAGCGACTGTGGAATATTTTGGACCTCATCGTGGGAATCGACCTCTTACTTTCCGTATTTTGGGGATCTAAACAAAAACCATTATAACTGTAAAGATTTGCTCCCATTTCGAAAGCCCATGGTTAAATACCTTTTGTGCCTTGTGACCGTGATATGCTTCGCAAGTAACGTCAGTAGCCAATACGTCGAAATTAAATGCGATAAGCCTGTCTTGATCTACAATAACCATGTGGGCAACGAATGGGCACATGCATTTGAACTGGATGGTAAATATGCTTCGATTTATAATCCATTTCTGGTTGAAACGAGCTCCGCATACAAATTGAAATTTGTTACTTCTGAAGCAAAAGAGAAATATCC
>Ga0138256_10001748_pt1 | contig 23401 bp, 17 predicted proteins | sample KNB2016incub_MG_FD_105486 | JGI IMG/M metagenome (GOLD analysis project Ga0138256, IMG submission 105486) | Active sludge microbial communities from wastewater in Klosterneuburg, Austria - KNB2014incub_MG | ecosystem: Engineered > WWTP > Activated sludge > Unclassified | place: Austria... | reverse complement strand
AAGCGGTTCGAGGGTGTGTTCTCGGCGAGGTATTGATTTACCGACGTTACGGTCTCATCGAGCGAACTCTTTGCCGAGATCTGAGCATGGATCGCGGCGTGAAGGCTGGACATCAGCAGGGCGGCAGCCGTTCCCTTACCCGAAACATCACCCAGAGCGATAAGCATGCGTCCATCCGAACGCTCAATAAAATCATAGTAATCGCCGCCAATCTCATAGCAAGAGAACGATATACCTTGAAATTCGTACCCGGAAAGGTCGGGCGGTCCTGCCGGCTGAAACCGCTGCTGGATCTCAGTCGCAAGCTCTAATTCCCTTTCCATTCGCTCGCGTTCAAGCCGTTCCTCGAGGAGCGTTGCATTCTCCACTCGTATTGAGGCGACCGACGCGAGAGTCGTGAGAATATTTAGATGCTCTTCGGAAAAAGTGGCCTCGTAGGTCGGCGAATCGGCGTAGATCAAGCCAAATATGTTCCGTTCATCAACGCTCAGGGGAACGGCAAGAACAGACCTGATCCCGGACAAGGCCATTGTCTGGCTGGCAAAGCGTGGATCGTGCTGCGCATCCGCGGTAAGAACGGATTTTCCATTCTTTAAAACCTCGTCCATTACTGTCCGGCTGATGCGGACCTCTTCGATAGTTTCCTCCTTGCCGCGAATCCGGGCGACCCTGATCTTCATCGCTCCTTCGTTCTCTTCGTCCCGAAGCATTATGACGCAGCGTTCAGCCGGAACCGCCTCGAATACCAATGAAGCGACCTGATTAAGTGTTTCGTCCAGTCCACTCGCCGAAAGCAGGGCAACGCCGACCTTGCTTATCAGGCCGAGCAGTTCGTTCCGCGACGAAAATTGGCCCTGAAGCAGTTCGGTGGTCGGAATGCGTCGGTGCTGAAATGAAATGGTGCGGGAAGGATCGAGGGCCTCGGTACCCTCGGCTATCAGCATCGATGCTGATGAGATCGAAGGCTTTTCGTCGTCAAAGATGATCGACGTTTCGCCGATCTGGATCTCGCCGCCCGATGACATCGGGACTGACGATTTCACCGGAACACCGTTATATCGGGTGCCGTTTGCCGAACCAAGGTCTTGCAGCCAGTAGCTGTCGCCTTCTTTTCGCACCTCGGCGTGCAGCCGCGATGCAAAAGCATCGGGAATACACACATCGCTTCGGGCCGAACGGCCGATCGTCGTCCTTAGGCGGGAAAGCTGGATAACTTCAGCGTTTTGATCGGCATTCTTAAAGATCAATTGGGGCATATTCAGAGATTATCTGTATTTTCTGTCTGCAAATACAACAACCGTTCCGCCTAAATAATCTTGCAGTGCCCGGCCGCGGCTTCCGAAAGCGGATATCAGAAATCCCAGCCCGAACGTCAACGCGGTCAACGTATAGCCCAAAAGGTTACGCATCAGGATATTGACCACCGATGCATCCGAACCGTCCGTGCGGACGATCTTGAGCCCGGTGATGAACTTGCCGATAGACTGGCCGCTAAGCATAGGCAGCAGAACTATATTCGACACGCCCAAAATAACCGCGATCAGCCAGCCGGTATCACTAAGATTGCCCCCGACCAGCCGCGTGCCGTCGTTCCCAAGGTAACGGCCAAAAAGCATCATCAGCACGGGAGCGATCAGTATTAAGATATAGTCGATCAACAGCGCGCCGCAGCGAAGAAAGAACGGGGCTGACAGCCTGGCTGCGTCAAAATTGACTATTTTTTCCTTTGTAAGAGCTTTCTTCCTGGCCCCGGCGTCTGCCTTAGAATTCATAACCAGCAAGTGACTATCCTATAATGAAATGAAGTGTGGCATCGCCCAGCCGGATTCGGTCGCCGGCTGAAAGAACCTGCGGCTGCTTTGGCAAGAGGCGAAACGGGTCAGTGCCCGACCTCGTCAGCATAGTGCCGTTCGACGATCCAAGATCTTCCAGTAAAAAATTATTGCCTTCGCGCCAAATACGTGCGTGCCGCCTCGATATCTTTGTCTGTGGATCGTATTTTGAAAGGTCCACCTCCGGAAAAATGTTAGACATCGGATCGCGACGGCCCAATAAATTATCATCTTTCTGGAGCGAGAACGCCGGCACGGACAACTCGCTCGTCCCCTCTATCACCAATTTCGCCGTCCATCCGGTCTGAGAATATACTTCAGAATGAACGCCATGTTGCGCTATCGGCTGCTTGGCACCGCAAAAGGCACAAAACATGTCCGTAGCCACAATGCGTTGGCCGCAAAATCCGCAAAACACGCTTTGATTTGACAAGCTTATCGATGCCGGGACCTCGCCCACGCCGAAGGTTACAATGCCGGCCTTGAGCTTTAATAAATGATCGTCTAAAACATCTCGCATTTCGGCCGCCGACCTGTAACGCTCATCAGCGCTATATTGCACGGCCTTCATGATTATCCGCTCTATCTGATCGGATAATTGAGGATTGATCTGCCGCGGCCGCGGGTTCTTTTGGAAATCAAAGATCAGAAGCGGATTGCTTTGCGGATCGGCACCGGTCAATAGATGAAACATTGTCGATCCAAGACTATAAATATCCGACCTCGGCTCGACGTTGCCGCTGAACAATTCCGGCGGGGCATATCCCATTGTACCGACTGCCGTAACGCCTTTTTCCTCACGCTGGCTAATCGAGCGCGCGATGCCGAAATCAATGAGCATTGCACGGCCTGAATTACCGTCGATCATTATATTTGACGGCTTAAGGTCTCGATAAACAATGGTCGATGGCTGATTGTGAAGATAATCGAGCACGTCAATGATCTGTACGGCCCATTCGCAAACGCTTCGCTCGTCAACGCGGCCTTCCTGGGCCGCACGAAGCCTCGAAGAAAGATCGCCGCCCGAAATGTATTTCATCACCAGATAAAAGCGGCTCTCCTTTTCATCGTAAAAATAGTCGTAAATTGTCGGAATCGAAACGTGGTCAAGCGAGGAAAGTATCATTGATTCGCGTTTGAAATCGTTGATAGCCTTTTCCTGCTGCTCTTCTTCTATATGGGTTTGCACCATTTCCTTGACGGCGCGAAGTACGCCGCCCAGGTTATTATCACTTGCAAGATAAACGGCCCCCATTCCACCGCCGCCAATTTTTCGAATTATCTCGTAACGGCAATTAAGGACAATTCCTTCGGCAAGAGGTTTCAGTTTCGAGCTTCGCTTGCCGTCGGTATCAACTTTACCGATTCCGTGAGACGTGGCCGAAGCCTGGTCCATCGCCGCTTCATCTGAATGCGAATTCGGCTCCGCCGTTGGAATTCTGTCAATTCTGCCGCTGAGCGGATGCACTCTAGTGTCAACGTCTTCGGGCGATCCTGCCGTCCCTGGCTCCATGATCCGAACCGAATCAAAGACGGAAGGCGATTGATAGCTGTCATAAGGGCTTAGATCATCGGCCGGCTTGCCAATACTTTCCGCCGCGTCCCCGGCAATCGAATACTGTACATCTGCATCTTCAACATGCGGCAGGGCCGCGGCTTCATCAGATTCCGAACTATCTGCTTCAACCGGCCGCTCGGCAACAGCATCAGGTGCGTTTTCAGAGGCTATCGTCTCTTCATCAACATGAAGCTGAACCGGAACTGCCCTATCTAAAAAAGGGCTCTCAGCGGTCAGATCAACTTCCGACGGTTCTTCTGCAGGCAATGCAGGTTCGGCATCCTTGCGAACGGCGGCGTCTGCATCCTGCAAATCAGGTCCGATGCCATCTTTTTCAAGCACAGGCTGTTCGTCATCGATCTCGTCAATGCGGAACCCGGATGTTGCTTTTGGGACCGATCCCCGTTCCGTACGGCTAAAATCATTTAGAATCGCCGGTGCCGGAATATCGTCAAACACGTTCTCGGACGGGCCGGGTTGGGGGGTTGACGCTTCTGCCGGTTCAACTTCCGGTGCCATTTCAGGCGGCGGGCCGAGTCGGGAGGGATCGGCCGGCGGCGGTTCGGCCGGTCGATCTTCAGATACTTTCTTTTTTAACAGCTCAGCCTCGGCCGGCGTCATCATCAGTGTATTTTCCATCGAGCCGTCAGCAGTTTCGTTGACGGCCGCATTTGTGTTAAGGCTGATGCCGCAATACGGACAAAAAACGTCTGCATTAGTGACCGATGACCCGCATTCGTGACAGACCATTGAGTTCTCTGTTTCCAATTTACCGTTTTACCTCGCCTAGCGAACTACATGGAATCTTAGAAAGGTCTTACCAACGATTATCTCGTCGCCTTCGCTTAAAACCTGAGGACTTCCAGGCAGAAGCCGCCGTCCCCGGTTTAGAAATGTACCGTTTGTCGAGCCCAAATCCTCGATCATATAAATGTTTCCGCGATACGTGATCCGCGCATGCCGCCTGGAAACCTTTGCGTCAGGGTCATACGCATCAAGATCAACATCCGGAAAGATTCCGTTGTCAGCGTCCCAACGCCCAATATAAGACTCCTCTGCGCTAAGCTGGAATTCCGTGTTTGCCGATTCACCGCGTTCGATAACAAGATTCGCATGGGCACCGCGGTTCGCTTTAGACTCGACCTGCTCACCCTGTTCCGGAAATTCAAACGGTTTTTCAAGGATCGGCGGAATCCCGACCGATGTTATCTGGGCGGACTTTGGCCCGGAAATTACGGCCTCAGCCGGCCTCACGCCGGCCTCTGAATTCCCATTTGCCGCGGGTGGAACAGACGGCGGCGTAACAAGCCGAGTTCCGCATTCGTCACAGAATCGCGACGAATCCGGATTATCCTTTGAACACGACTGGCATTTTATCATTATAGTTCAATTAGATGGTGCCGGACGCACCGCCACAGACGTGTCCAAGGCACCTTGCGTGTAGTTTACCCCTTTATTTAATTTTCGTAAATCCTTGCGAGCCTACCACAATGCATCAAATTCGTGGTAATAATATCAGTTCCTTTATCAAACATTTGTGCGTAAGGGTACTTTTTTGAAACTTTAAAAAGTTAATTGTCGTAATAACGGCTTGACGCACAGATCAGGTTCAGTCTAATGGATTTTGAACTGTAATTTCGACACTAATCACCGAGGAAAATCAAATATGGCGTTAAGCCGTAAGAAGAAGATAATAATTGGCTCTTCCGTCGGAGCATTGCTGCTGATCATCATTATCGCAAGCGTGTTTGCGACTCGTAAGGACATACCGGAAGTAACGGTTGTGAAAATAGAAATGCGTCCCGAGCTGCGTTCGACGGTCACATCTTCAGGCGAGATCCGTCCAATTCAGTTTATGAATCTCACAAGCGAGGTTCAAGGACGAATCGAAGAGATCTACGTAAAAGAAGGTCAGAAAGTTACCAAAGGTGAACCGCTCGTGCGGCTTGATCCAAACCAATTTGAGTCGAGCACCGATGCACAGACAGCAGCATTCCAGGCGGCCCAGGATGATGTTCGTTCGTCGCAGTCTCAGGTTGCAGCCGCACAAAACAATCTAGCCCAGACCCAACAGGCATTGAATCAGGCAGAGGTTGCCGTTGACTCCGCAAAACAGTCTGTGATCACTGCCCAAACGGAAGTTGACCGGGCGCGGGTCGAGGTTAATGCGGCCCAGCGGGAAATGAAACGCAATGAGCAGCTGCTGGAAAGCGGCGTCATTGCTCGAAAGGAATTTGATGAGGCACGCGACCGGCTGGAGAATGCTCGGGCGGCATTGACAACATCTCAGGCACGGCTCGAATCGCAGCGGATCTCCGTTAAGGACAGTCAGGCGCGGGTCGCATCGCAACAGGTTGCGGTACGGGACGCCCGGCGTGCCGTTGACTCGGCAAACATCGGCGTAAGCTCGAGCCAGTCTCGGGCCGATCAGCAGGCCGCGGTACTTCGCGGACAGAAAAACCAAAAAGACAAGACACTTCAGGTAGCGCCGATTAACGGCGTGATCGCCGAGATACCGTCAAAGGTCGGCACATTTGCCGTCGCGGGCCTTTCGACCACGGCTTTATTGACGATCGCCGATATGTCCACGATCAATGTCGAAGTCAAGGTTGACGAGACCGAGATTGATAAAGTAGCAGTCGGCCAAAAGGCCAAAATAAAGGTCGATGCGTTTGGCGAGCAGGAGATCGAAGGTGAAGTTACTCAAAAAACCCCGCTTGCTGTCGGAAAATCGCAAACGAGCGGCGGTCTCTCCACCAACATCAACGTACAGGAGGCAAAGGAATTCAGGGTAGTCATCCAGCTAGTGAACCTGCCGGAGGAATTTCAGAACGGGCTTCGTCCCGGAATGAGCGCAACGGCGGTAATTACTACAAAAACAGCTCAAAATGTAATCGCAGTCCCGCTTCAGGCTGTGGTCGAGAAAAAGCCGGAAGAAGCTCAGGCCGGCCAATCGGCTGCCAATACGTCCGATCCGTCGGAAAAGCCGAAACCGATCAAGGGCGTCTATGTTCTAGACGGCAATAAGGCCAAGTTCGTTCCGATCGAGACTGGCATAACCGGTGAATCCGATATTCAGATCACCGCCGGATTGAGCGAAGGGCAGGAGGTGATCACAGGGCCGAGCCGTATTTTGAATACGCTGAAGGAAGACACCGTGGTCAAGAAGCAAGAAAAGAAAGACGGCAATGGAGCATCTAATTCCTAAACCGTAAAGCGGCGATGTACAGATTCATGGAAAACGAGAACGGAACGCCGGAGCAGGCCGGACAAAACGGAAATGGGTTGGGCGAACCGCTCATCCTAATGAAAAACATCTGGAAGACATATCAGATGGGTGTCGAGGAACTGCACGCTCTACAGGATGTTACGTTTGAGGTGAAAAAGGGCGACTATCTCGCCATAATTGGTCCTTCGGGGTCAGGAAAATCCACATTAATGAACCTTATCGGCTGCCTTGACTCGCCGACCAGGGGCGAATATTGGATCAACGGAAATCTAGTCTCCGAAATGACGGATGATGAGCTTGCACGTATTCGAAATAAAGAGATCGGCTTTGTTTTCCAAACATTCAACCTTCTCTCTCGCGCCACTGCTCTGCACAACGTCGAACTTCCATTGATCTATGCCGGAATGCGGGCATCGGAACGGAATGAGAAAGCTACCGCCGCCCTAGCCTCCGTTGAACTGGGAGACCGGATCGGACATAAGCCGAATGAACTCTCGGGCGGCCAGCGGCAACGCGTTGCGATAGCTCGAGCGCTGGTCAATCATCCTTCGATCCTGCTGGCTGATGAACCGACAGGTGCACTTGATTCAAAAACAAGCATCGAGATCATGGCCCTTTTTGAAAAGCTGCATTCAGAGGGAAACACGATTATCATCGTTACCCATGAGCACGAAGTTGCAGAACGCGCTCACCGAGTTATAACCATCCGCGACGGACGTATCGAGAAAGACGAAAGAATAAAATGAATTTCGATCCGCCGGCCTGTCCGACCTGCGATTTTGCAATGCCGGCCCAATTTTAGGCCGGTATTTTATTGCCTGGTGCAGCCCGCCGCCAAACCCGGGGAGAATAATGTAATTTTCGCATTAATTCGTCATTGCACTTACCGTCAGGTCCCGGACCATTCCCATCTATTTTTAGGCGCGATCTATTTTCGTGTGAATCGGCCGGCAAATTGAGCATCTAAATTTCATGGAGGATTTTGCGTAAAGACGCCGTTATCTTATAGAATCGGCGAGAGAGATGAATCTATCTGAAACCCTCAAATTGGCGCTCGCATCGATAATGGCCCATAAGCTCCGATCGTTTCTGACCCTTTTGGGAATGATAATCGGGATGACGGCTTTTATGGTGGTCCTTTCGCTGCTGCAGGGATTTCGAGGTTACGTCGATGAAAAGATTGCGGGGATCGGCTCGAATTCATTTTCCGTCCAACGCTTCAATTTTGAAGATTTTAAGGACACCGACTCGATCGCGGCCGCCCAGCGTAGAAACAAAGAACTTACTTTCGACGAGCTGGATTTTATAAAAGAAAAGGCTCAGCTAGTGCAATATATTGGTGCCAAGGCTGGCAATACGGGCCGTGACGTGAAATATGGTTCGGAAACGCTGACCGAAGTGAGCATTGCAGGCGTCGAACCGATAATTGGGACAATTGAAAACGTTGACGTTGAAGACGGCAGGTATTTTACCGATTCTGAGAATAATAATTCGATGCGGGTAGCATTCGTCGGCATGGACGTGGCGACTAAATTGTTTCCGCAAGGAGGTGCCCTTGGCAGCGAGATCACGATATCGGGCATTCCATACAGAATAATCGGCATTAGGGTCGCTAAGGGTACGGTCTTCGGTCAGGCCCAGGATAATTTTGTCCAGCTTCCTATCAAGACCTTTGGCGCAAATTTCGGCGGTCTCAAATTTTCGCGGGCTCCGACCTTTGTTGTAATGCCAAAGCAAAATGTAAAAATGGCAGATGCTGTGGACGAGGTGCGAACGCTCATGCGCATCAAACGCAAGCTGCCCGCAGGTGAAAAGGATAATTTTGGCATCGTTACACCTGATGCGATCAGCGGACTTATCGGGAGTTTTACTTCGACATTTTCGATCGTCATCCTCTTTGTACCAGGCATTGCCCTGATGGTTGGTGCCATCGTTATCATGAACATAATGCTGGTCGCTGTAACCGAGCGGACGAAGGAGATCGGCATTCGCAAGTCGCTTGGAGCACGGCAAGCCGATATTTTGAAGCAATTTCTATTCGAGTCCGGACTTCTGGCGGCGACGGGCGGCATCATTGGATTACTGCTTGCGGTCCTGCTTGGATATTTGATTTCAACCTTTGTATTTCCGACCCGGATCCCGTGGTGGGCAGCCGTCATTGCGATCACCATGTCGGCCACCGTCGGAATATTGGCCGGCTTGTTTCCGGCGTGGAAGGCCGCGAAACTAGACCCGATCGAGGCGTTAAGGGCTGATTGAGATGATCGTTGCAACCAGCAGATTTCTGGAGAATCTTAAAATGGCGTTCGACACGCTGCGCGGCAATAAGCTGCGCTCGTTTCTGACGATCATAGGCGTAGTTGTCGGCGTCATAACCGTAATGCTGATGTCATCGTTCATTTCCGGGATCGGCATGGCATTCGAGGAGCAGATCAAGGCATTCGGCACACGTTCGATATTCATATACAAGATGGATATCGGGCTCCGATTTGGACGGCCAACACGCGAGGAAAGGATGCGTCCGCCGCTTACACTTGAAGATGCACTCGCACTTCGCGGCTTGTCCGAAGTCGAAACGGCCGTTCCTTTCCTTAACGTTTCAAGCGGCTTTTTTGGAAACAAGACAGTAGTTTCAGCGAACGGCAAACAGACGCAGAATATTCAGCTAAGCGGCACACTTCCTGAGATCGAGAGATCGGAGACGGAGATCATTACCGAAGGCCGCTGGTTCACCCAGAGCGAGGTCGATTATAAAAAGGATGTCTGTTTGATCGGCTCAACGGTTAAAGAAACCTTCTATCCTTATGAATCGGCCATCGGGAAAACATTAGATATCAATGGCCGCCAATTTCAGATCGTTGGAACATTGGAAAAGAAAGCGCAGCTTCTCGGCGGCGGCGGCGGAAATAACGACGAAAGTAATACGGTATTTATGCCGTTCGGCTCTGCATTGCGGATCAAACCGAACGCCGACGATGTTTTTATACTGGCGATCGCCCGCGAGGGACGCATTTTGCAGGCGAAAGATCAGATCGAGGACCTCTTGCGGGTAAGGCGGCAAGTGTCTTTTGGTGAAAAGAGCAATTTTGCGACCGCAACGGCTGACAGCATTATTGAACAATTCCAGTCGATAACCGCGGGCGTAGCGTTGGCAATGGTCGCTATTTCATCGATCGGACTGTTGATCGGCGGGATCGGGGTAATGAATATTATGCTGGTGTCCGTAACCGAGCGTACCCGCGAGATCGGAATACGAAAAGCCTTAGGGGCCCGGCAAAGCGATGTGCTGATGCAGTTTCTTATTGAAGCCGGAACTTTGACCGGCTTTGGCGGCCTTGTTGGACTTTTGATCGGTTGGGGCCTTACTCAATTGGTCAATATGGTTTTCCCGTCATACGTGCCTTATTGGGCCCCGCCGCTTGGATTCTTCGCCAGTGTCGGGATAGGTCTGATCTTCGGCTTATGGCCCGCATGGAAGGCTGCCCGGCTGGATCCGATCGAAGCTCTTAGATATGAATGAATAAGGCCGGGAGATTGCTCCCGGCCTATCTTTCTCAAACCCGCGAAAACTAACTTGGGTTTCCGCTAAAGATCGACCCAACGACCCTCATCAAAACACCGATCACCGCGAGAATTATCACTACCGCCCACGCCGAACCCGATGACAATCGATTCGTAATCCTCAAGCCGATCGCAGCCAGTATCCAGCCCCAGATCATAAAGACGTCGAGCGTTGCAAGCAGCGTCGCCAAGACCGGTTGTTCTTTACCGTCAATAAACATGCTTGGATTGGCATTTACCAATCCACGCTGGCTTGCTCCGATATCGATCTCGTCGGCGCTCTTTATGGCCATTACCACAAAACTCGCGAGCATGCCCAGTACTGTTGGCGGTATAGATGAATATGTCCAGACGGAAAGTGAGTGCATAAAACCACCGTCTCCGCCAAACGCCTTGGTCCCCAAAAAATACAAGAGGCCACCGATAAAAAGTGAAATAATCACAAAGACAGGGACGAAAAACCTGATCCACTTTTGAATAGTTAATTGCATTTCAACCGTGGAATCCTTTTGTTCTTTACTCATTGAGGCCGCCTGCGGGCTTTTGTCGATCTGCTCGACCATAAACCGGCGCATGCCGGCCTCGCCAACTTTGTAATTCAGGCCGAAGGCGTATGCTGTTACAAATAACGCTATGATTATGCCGCCAATAATAAATCTTGGCTTTCGACGTAGATCTTCGAAAACACGTCCGGGTTCGAAAAAGATACCCGTGATCGTGGAGACCTCGGACATTTGAGGTTCTGCGTCTGCGCCGCGAGTGGTTGGGGGCTGATTAGGTCCCGCTTCGTCAAATTCTGCCATTTATTCACTCCTCCGTATGTTCTCGACCGCGGAACGGCGTCCGAGAAGGGTAAATTACAACTAATTAGTTTGCTTTTCGGTGGATACTACGAAGACAAGCCATTTTCGGTTCAATTTGATTTTTGGTCAAGAGATCTCTTCAATTCGGATACACGCAGCTAAGCGGCCGTCGCCGAATTCGCGCAGTTCCGGGTCCGTATGTGCACATTCTTCTATGGCAAACGGGCACCGCGTCCGAAATCTACAGCCTGACGGCGGATCGATCGGAGTAAGCAGGTCGCCCTTAAGCACGATGCGATCACGCTTCCTTGTCGGGTCGGGGATCGGGATCGCGGAAAGCAACGCCCGGGTATAGGGATGAAGCGGATCATTGTAAAGAGCGGCCGAATCAGCGATCTCGACTATCTTCCCCAGATACATTACCGCTACGCGGTTTGATATATGCTCGACAACCGCAAGACCGTGCGAAATGAACAGATATGTAAGTCCAAATTCAGCCTGAAGGTCTTGCAGCAAATTGACTACCTGTGCCTGGACCGATACATCCAAGGCGGAAACCGGTTCATCACAAACGATCAGTTTTGGATTTAAGGCAAGAGCTCTCGCGATTCCGATCCGCTGTCGTTGGCCGCCTGAAAATTCATGCGGATAGCGGTGCATATAATTCGGATCGAGCCCAACTCGGGTAAGCAGTTCAGCGACGCGTGCCTTTTTCTCCTCTCTTGAACCGATCCCATGGATCGTTAACGGCTCAGAAACTATCGAAAGAATGCTATGTCTTGGGTTCAGGCTGGCATACGGGTCTTGAAAGATTATCTGCATTTCCCTGCGCAAATGCTGCATCTCCCGCGTTCCGAGATGTGTTATCTCACTCCCTTCAAAGAATATTTCTCCGCTTGTCGCTTCGTGCAGCCTAAGCACACATCGGCCGACAGTTGATTTTCCGCAACCCGATTCACCTACGAGCCCGAGCGTTTCGCCCTCTTTGATACTGAAAGAAACTCCATCCACCGCCCGAACAACATCGTCACTCCCGGAAATTGAGAAGTGTTTGACCAGGTCCTTAACTTCGACAAGGTGAACAGGGCCAAATTTTGGTTTCGCAATTGCCACTTAGATCACAATTTTCTCGATCGACGGCTGCGGGCTGCTTTCGCCATCGAACAACAGGCAGCGCACCTCCGCGTCATTCGCCGCCGGATAAAGCTCTATCTCGTGCATTGAACATTCGGGCATTCGATAGACGCATCTTGGTTCAAAATGGCACCCCGGCGGCAGGGACGTCGGACTCGGCACCATTCCTTCAATGGTTTCAAGCCGGCTGTCGTTTTGGAGGCCGGCTCCGGTTATCCGCGGAACTGAATTAAGCAATCCGCGTGTATAAGGATGCTTCGGTGCCGAAAAGATCGGGCCTACATCTGACTGCTCAACGATCTTGCCGGTGTACATTACGCACACGCGGTCAGCAGCTTCAGCGACAACGCCGAGGTCGTGGGTAATGAGAAGCACCGCCAATTTCCGCGAATTCCTAAGTTCATCGAGAAGTTCAAGTATCTGTGCCTGGATCGTTACGTCGAGGGCGGTTGTCGGCTCGTCGGCGATAAGTAATTCCGGATCGCACGCGAGCGCCATTGCGATCATAATCCGTTGACGCATTCCCCCTGAAAGCTGATGCGGATAGTCATTTGCACGCCGTTCGGGCGACGGTATCGAAACTTCCCTCATGGCTTCGATCGCCGCCGTCCAGGCCGCCTTTTTGTCAAACTTTCGATGCAGCCGAAGGGCTTCGGCAATCTGTTCGCCTACAGTAAAAACAGGGTTTAGCGATGTCATCGGGTCCTGAAAGATCATCGCAATGTCATTGCCCCGGATCTGACGCATCCGGTCCTCGGAAACCGCCGTCAAGTCCTCGCCCTTAAATCTTATTGAACCTCCGGCGATGCGTCCCGGCGGGGCGATCAACCGCAATACAGAAAGTGCGGTGATCGACTTGCCGCAACCCGATTCGCCCACCAGGCCGAGGAATTCACCCTCGTCAATGGAAAAGCTCACATCATCGACGGCTTTAACAAGTCCGGCCCTGGTTGTAAACGTAGTTTTTAACCCGGAGATTTCGAGCAGATGGCCCATGTGTGCGCTAAACAGCCCTTTCCAAAACACCTAAGTCGAATGAGTTAGGCCGGAAAATCAGAAAATCTGCCGACCAATGCTTTCAAATCGGCAACTAATCGTCTAAGCAACTATTTTCGTCGCGTTTTCCTCAAAGCAATGTTATCATTTTTTGACCGATTTGACCTCGCGGCAGATTATACAGGGAGACCTTGCGTAGTGAAAAATCTTTCAGCTTTACTTTTCGTCGCAATTTCATTCTTTATTTCATCGACGTTGTTCGCACAAACCCAGGGGATAACCGAGCGTCTTCCGAAAGGGACATCGCCATCTTCGACTAAGTCAGGCAAGGCCGTGACGACAGACAATATTGAGCAGGATGTTGCCGAAGCACTATCCATTATTGAGGCGAACCACTACGTTGGGAAAAAGATCAATTATAACGACGTATTCAAATCTTCGATCGACGGAATGCTGCATACCCTCGATCCGCACTCAAATTATTTCGACGCAAAGGAATTTGAACAATTCCGAACGGACCAGAGTTCCAGATATTATGGGATAGGCGCGACCATAGGCGACATGAGCACGCCTGACGGCAAGGTTATCGCAACCTATATTCGCGCGACATTTGACGGCGCTCCTGCACATCGGGCCGGTTTAAGGTTCGGGGACAAGATCGTTGAGATCAATGGAGCATCGGTCCTTGGAAAGCCGTATTCGGAAGTGAGGAACCTGCTTCGCGGGCCGCGCGGCACGCCGGCCAAGCTTGTGATCGAACGAAACGGGACCGGAAAGCAAGAGACGGTCAACATCATTCGCGACGCCGTATCTCAACCCTCTATTTCCGAAGCATATATGATTCGTCCGGGCGTTGGCTATATTGCGATGACCGGCGGGTTCAACCAAACAACGTTCGGTGAATTCACCGATGCGATGAAAAGGCTCAAGGCCAAGGGAATGAAACAGGTCGTTCTCGACCTGAAGGACAATGGAGGAGGTCTCGTCGGCCAGGCGTATCGTGTTGCGAACAGCTTTCTGTCAACCGGCCAAACGGTCTTTACTCAGAATGGAAGGCTCGACGGCGTGACAATTCCCTATCGTGCCGATAACCCGAATCCTGAAACTATGCCCGTAGTTGTCTTGGTCAACCGAAATTCCGCTTCCGCGTCAGAAATACTGGCCGGAGCCCTTCAGGACCATGACAGGGCGTTGATCGTTGGTGAAACCACGTTTGGCAAGGGCTTGGTCCAGAACCCGTTTGTGCTTGAGTATGGCTCGATGCTTCTATTGACGATAGCGAAGTATGAAACACCTTCGGGAAGGTTGATCCAGCGCGATTATTCGAATGGTGATCTCTATGACTACTATACCAACGGAGGCGTTGGCTCGGGTGATAACGGCAGCGAAGGGTCGCCTAAAGGATTGGAATCCAAGACGGATGCCGGCAGGCCGGTCTATAGCGGCGGCGGCATCACGCCTGATGTGCCGATCAAGGCGGACACGATCACAACAGAGCGGTTCCGTCACCAGCTGAAACTGGGAAATCCGGTATTCGCATTCGCTCTTGATCTTGCTTATGGGCGTGTCAAAGGCATGGAAGCATACAAAGTGGACAAACCGATTGTTTATGGCTACGACATAACCAGCAAGGATTTCCCTATCACGGACCAGGTTTATCAATTATTCAAGAAATTTGCGGTCGAACAGTATAAATATACTCCTGCACAAATCGACAAGGAACGCGAGTTTATTGAGCGCAGCTTGCGAAGCGAGCTTGTTGGCGCTGCTTGTGGAATGCAGACGTCGCTTCAGGTTTCAAATGAATATAATAATCAGCTGCTAAAGGCCATTGAATTGATGCCTCAGGCGAAACAGTTGGCACAAGAGGGTGCGAAAGCCAAAGCAAATGCGACCCGGCTCAAGCTGGAAGGCAACAAGTAGTTTTTATAGCGGTCTTTCTAATAGAAAAGCCCCCGCAATTGATCTTGCGGGGGCTTTTCTTTTTTGTCGTATATCCCTGCTCAAGCAGCGGCCCGGCGATAACTTAATGTTATACATTAATTGTCAGAGAATCGACTCTTGATGTAAGACATCAGATCACCCGTCTGAAAGTTTGAACTTTCCGGTGTTCAATGAAAAGCCGCAAAAACGCGTTGCAGCTAATAAATGCTGGATATCGCGTAGTAAAGCCCGTAACCGATCGCACCGACAACCGCCAACAGAACGACGGCCAGAATCCCAATGATCAGCTTGAACTTTCGGTAACGTTTTTCATCGGGCGGTGATAATTGATTCTGCGGAAAATATGGCGGCGGCCTGTTCATATAATTATTGGTCCAAATTAAAATTCCACTGTCGGAAAGAAAGACAGGACAGAAAAAACCAAATTCTTAACTCTCCTTTTCAAAGTTAACACCGTAGGCAACCGGTTTCAAATAGCCTTAAACATCGGTGCATCACTTCCGCAACGCAGCCGCGTGACATTGGCATGAAGCCATGGCCCAAGCTAAAGTATCGTGACCGACATAATAGCGGTCCCGCAGGCACAATTCTGTTCCATATTTCTCAATAATCGGCCGGCCGCTTTTGCCTGCAAAAGCACGGTAAGGTTCGAACGGGCCGCAATAGTCCCGCCGTCAATAAATGTAGGGACGAAAATATGCAATAATGAAAGCAAGCTCTTCCGATCACAACTTAATGGAAACGAATATGAGACGCATTCTAGTAATTCTGTTCATAACTGTGTTTGCCGCCGCCGGCACACAAGCACAGGCCGGCTTCACCTTTGACGACTTGATGAACGTCAGACGGGTCGGCGACCCTCAGCTTTCGCCTGACGGGAGGACCGTTGCATACACAGTCGGCGTTGTTAACATGACTGATAATCGAGTTCTGACGCATATTTACACCGTTAATATTGACGGATCGAATGTCCGCCAGCTTACAAAGGGCAATGCATCGCATAGCAGCCCTCGCTGGTCACCGGATGGCGGCCATATCGCGTATGTGACGGGCGGCCAGATCTGGACAATGGAAAATGACGGTGACGATACAAAACAAGTTACCCGCATCTCGACAGGTGCCGGCAATCCGGTTTGGTCGCCCAACGGACGCTGGATCGCCTTCGCGTCTGAAGTTTTTCCGGAATGTGATTCAGACGCCTGCAACAGGAGTGAAGACGAAAAGATCGAATCGAGCAAGGTAAAGGCAAAGGTCGCTGAACGACTTCTCTTCAAGCATTGGAATGAGTGGCGTGACCGAAAACGCTCGCACGTGTTTGTAATACCTAGCGAAGGCGGAATCGCCCGCGATCTGACACCGGGCGATTTCGATTCTCCGCCTTACGGTGCCTCGACTGGCGTTGATTTCGCATTTTCGCCTGATAGTTCCGAGATCGCGTTTCTGAGAAATCCGGATAAGATCGAGGCCGTTTCGACCAACAGCGATATTTATGTGATGCCGCTTGCCGCGGGAGCCGCCGCAAGAAACATAACCGTCGCTAACAGGGGTTATGACGCCTCGCCTGTTTATACGCCGGACAGCAAATACATCCTGTTTCGGTCGCAGGCAACTGCAGCATTCGAGGCAGACCGTTGGCGTATCATGCGTTATGACCGAAAATCGGGCGAAACGGTTGAACTTACCCGAGGATTCGATAATCAAGCGGACGAAATGACCTTGTCGTCAAACGGCAAGACCGTTTACTTCACGGCCGGGACCCGCGGCAAGTCAAAAGTCTATTCAGTTCCGCTCGAACCCGATTTTCGACAACGGATCGCAACGCACGTTTCGCCCGTTAACGGCGGACTTGAGGCCTATTCGTTCATTACAAGCCTGAACCCGACACCGGATGGCCGGTCCATGGTCTTTCTTTCAAGCTCGATGGGTTCTCCGGCCGAGGTCTTCGTCGCCGGTATAGACGGAATTTCAATGCGGTCGCTGACTCGAACGCGTTCGAGCGTTAGCTTGCCGGCGCCTGAAAGCCTTGAGTGGAAGGGCGGACTTCAAACAACTATCCACGGCTTCATATTAAAGCCAGTAAATTTTGATCCGTCGCGGAAATATCCGCTTCTGGTCCTGATCCACGGCGGGCCGCAGGGTGCGTGGAACGATAATTGGGGCTATCGCTGGAATCCGCAGGTCTTTGCAAACGCCGGCTACGTCGTATTTATGCCGAACCAACGCGGTTCCACGGGTTACGGACAAAAATTTGTCAACGAGGTTTCGGCGGATTGGGGCGGTAAGGCGTTTGTTGACATCAAGAACGGCGTCGCAGAAGTTATCAAAAAGCCGTACATCGACGGGAACCGTATTGGAGCGGCGGGTGCAAGTTATGGCGGATATATGGTCGATTGGATCCTCGGCCACAACAACGACCCGCGGTTCAAATTCAAAGCTTTCGTTTCGCATGCGGGCGTCTATAATCTTGAGAGCATGGCCGGGGCAACTGAAGAGCTATGGTTTGTAAAGTGGGAATTCAAGGGAATGCCCTGGGAGAATCCGGTGAATTACAATCGATGGTCCCCGCATAAGTTCGTAAAGAACTTTTCGACTCCGACCCTTGTAACGGCCGGCGAACTTGATTTCAGGGTGCCGGTGGATCAAAGCCTGCAATTGTTCACGGGCCTCCAACTTATGGACGTCCCGTCGAAACTTATTGTCTTTCCCGATGAAGGACATTGGATAATGAAACCGCAGAATTCACAGTTTTGGTATCGAAACGTGATCGACTGGCTGGACAAATACTTAAAGTAATACACGAACAATGGGAAATACTTATTTCGCGAAGAACGCCATTTTCGTTGCGGCGTTCTTTCTTTTCAACCTAATCGGCTCAGCACAACCGGCCAGGCCGGACCTGAACCGGGCGAGCGACATTGATGTCAAGCACTATTCGATCCGAATTAGCTTTGACCGTGCAAAGAAGCGGGTCATCGGCGACACGATCGTTACGCTTTCACCTGTCAGTCAGAATCTCACGCAAGTCGTACTCGATTCAGTAGGTATCGATTACAGCTCGGTCACGCTTGATAAAAGCAGTACGCCCCTAAAATTTAGAGGCCAGGCTGGCCGGGTGATTGTTGACCTTGACCGGCCTTATTCCCCGCGCGATACCATTTCAATCCGATTTCAATATTCGGCCAATCCCAAAAAGGGGATATATTTTGTCCCGGAGCAAAAGCCCGCTGAGAATTGGCCCGGGCATTCGGCCCAGATCTGGACGCAGGGCGAAGCCGAGGAAGCTCGCCACTGGCTGCCGTCGTTCGATTTTCCTAGCGACAAGGCGACAACCGAACAGTTCATTACCGCAAATGCAAATGAGACGGTGATAGGCAACGGCACTCTCCTCGAAAAGGCAACAAACCCCGATGGTACGGTGACCCATCATTTCAAAATGGATATTCCTTATTCGACCTACTTGATCTCGTTCGTGATCGGGGAATATTCACAAGTAAGCGAAAAGTACAAAGAGATCCCGCTCGGGTATTTTGTTTATCCCGGGACTGAATCGATCGTTCCAAAGGCATACGGCAAAACCGCTGACATGATGCGGGTTTTCGAAGACCTGACGAAAATCGATTTCCCTTTTAATAAGTATGATCAAACGATAGTATCGGCTTTCCAATTTGGCGGGATGGAGAATATTACAGCCACGACAATGGCCGATTCGGAGATATTCTTTGTCAATAACCCGTTGTTTGCCGGGAATGTCGAGAATCTCGTGTCGCACGAACTCGCCCATTCATGGTTTGGCAATCTCGTAACCTGCAAAAATTGGGCCGAATTGTGGCTAAACGAAGGTTTTGCCACATTTATGGAGGCCGCCTATCGCGAAAGGGCTTACGGCCGCAAGGCGTACATCTATAAGATCAGGTCAGACGCCGAGCAATTTCTTGCCGAGGACGCTGTTTCAAGTAAACGTCATGGGCTATTCAACCGAAATGCCTCGAATGTTGACTCGCTATTCGACCGGGCAGGGACCACATATAATAAGGGTGGAGCGGTTATCCACACGCTTCGCGAGCAAATTGGCGATGAGGCATTTTGGAAAGGCGTGAACCTCTATCTAACCCGCCACCGATTTGGAAGTGTTGAATCGACTGACCTTGAAGCGGCAATGGAAGAGTCTTCCGGCACGAAACTTGACTGGTTTTTCGACCAATGGGTTTACGGTATCGGCAGCCCGAAAATAGTCGTCAGACAAAGCTATCAGGCGGCCGCCAAGACCCTGGTCCTAGCAGTAAGTCAAACTCAAAAACCGGATAAGCTCGTTTCTGCTGCTTTCCGCCTGCCGATCGATCTCGAAATAAAAACCTTGCGCGGCGATGTGACGGAAAAAATTGAATTGACGAAAAGGGTAGCAACCTTTCGACTAAAGGTTCCGGCACGCCCAACTCAAGTCATATTCGATAAAGACGATAAGATACCTATAAAGTCGTTGAAGGTCCATCCGCTAAATCAAGGCAAATAAAAAAGTTCCGCGTGAGAAGCGCGGAACTTTTTCTCTTTGAGAAGACCGGATGTCTGCTTGAAATGTTGAGAAAGCAGAAAGCGCGAAGCACACACAAAACCGCGACTTTGATCAAAGACTGATTTCAGTAACTTCTTTGCAACACCTACGAGGTTAGCTGACGGGCTAGGAACGAAAGATTATCCCCGCGGCGGTTAGGCCGCTTCGCCCCTGAACGGTGGTAACACACCCTTCAATTGGTTCCCCCGCGCCGTTCAGGAGATCTGAATGGCCTCGGTGATCAACTTTTCAACATCGATTAGATTACCATATGAGCAAATTGGTTTCAAGAAAAATGTGAATAAGTTATCATTTTGCCGGAAAAAACTGATAAAGCATGAAATATACGGCGACGCCGGTTAACGAAACATAAAGCCAAACCGGATAAACAAGCCTGGCAAGACGTTTGTGAGCATCAAATCTGCCCTTCAAAGCCTTCCAAAGCGTTAACAGGACAAACGGAGCGACTGCCGCCGCAAGCACTGTGTGCGAGGCAAGGATAGTGAAATAGATCGGCCGGGCCAGCCCTTCGCCGGTAAACTTGGTCGGCCCAAGGCCGTAAACTGATGTTCGGATAATATGATGCGTGACGTAGCAGACCAAGAAGAACGCCGAAATACTGCTTGCCGCCAGCATGCAAAAGCGGTGCAAATGGACCCGTTTTGATAAAATAAAGAACAACCCGAGGACAAGAAAAAGCCCGCTTGCTGCATTAAGCGAGGCGTTTACGTGCGGAAATATTTTTAGCAGCTCCATTTAGATCCGGTGAAACCACTCATTTCCAAAAGCCGAGCATTATGAACAAGACCACCCACAGCAGGCCCATAAAGTGCCAATACAAGCCAACCGATCGGCCGAGGTCCCGTCTTCTGACGATCTCACGCTCGGACATTGCAGGATACCATGCCTTCAGCAGCATTGAACCTAGAGCGATCATTCCGCCGGCAACATGGACCAGATGGGCCGCGGTCAGGATATAGAAAAAGCCGGCATAGGGGTTGCCGCTCATATAGTAGCCCCGGCCAACAAGTTCGAGCCAAAGTACCAATTGAGAGGCTACGAATACCGCGCCAAGGACCGTTGTGGCCACGAGCCATTTCCTGGCTGTCTCGAATGAATTGCCGTTGATCCCGCGCTCGGCCAAGACATAGCTGACGCTGCTTAAAAGAATAACGATCGTGCTAACCCAGATCTGGGCCGGCAGGTCAAAAGATTTCCATTCGGCGGCCTTATTCGTTGCGAGCATTAAGTAGGCCCCGAGCAATCCGGCAAAGGTCATTCCAACCGCGAGGATCAGGAAATAGGCTATGTATCTCGATTTGTCCACATCCGGTGCCGTGGATGCATCGATCGGCGAGTCGTTCCGGTCCGGGCCGTCTCCATCAGGCCCATCACCGCCGCCTCCGTTCTTTCCGGATCCGCTTGATGAAGAATTTGAAAGGCGCGACCTGGAGGTTCGCACCTTTTCAACATCGGCGATCGTTTCAGCAGTGCCAATTTCCATAAGACCTATCGGTGGTCAAGCACAGCGAGGGCCAAAATCAAGGGTAGATACAATACCGAAACCAACAGAAGCCTGCGGGCCCGCAAGGCAGTTTTTGCGTGAGCGGCCCTAATACTCTCGATCAGGAACCAAACACCCAGTATCACGGCCCCGGCCAAAAACAACGGCCCCGCAAAACCAATAAAAAACGGTGCAAGGCTGACGGGCACCAGCATGATCGTGAACAGTACGATCTGACGGGCGGTCAACCGGCCGGAAGGCTCGACAACAGGCAGCATTTTAATACCGGCTTTCGCGTATTCATCACGGTACATCCATGCGATCGCCAAAAAATGAGGAAACTGCCAAAGAAACAGCATCGCAAAGAGTGCCCAGGCGCCAAGCGTGATCTCATTCGATGCAGAGGTCCAACCCATTAGCGGAGGCATCGCACCCGGCAAGGCCCCTATCGCCGTCGAAGCCGACGTTCTCGTTTTCAACGGCGTGTACATGAATACATAGCCAATGATCACGGTCAGGCCCAAGGCCGCCGTAAGCGGATTTACAAGGAAAAATAAGTAGAGTTCGGCTGTTACGCACTGGATCACTCCAAACACAAGCGCCTCGTTAGAAGTTACCCGACCGGTAGGTATCGGCCTCTTGGCGGTCCTTGCCATTAAGGTGTCCGTATATCGCTCAATATATTGATTGAGTGTTGCGACGCCGAACGCTAAAAGTGCGATCCCGACCATTGCGTTGGCGAAAAGGACAAATTGGAAAGGGCCGGTCGAACCAAGATAAAATCCTGCGGCGGATGTGACCACCAGCATGAACGCGATGCGCGGTTTTGTGAGTTCGGCAAACGCGGACATCCGTTCGCGTAAACTGATCACTTTCGATTCTTCAATTTCTGCCGCGGTAACGCTCATAGGCCGGTTAGGATAGCTGCAAACTATTGAATAAGAATAGTCCTTTTTGCAGTTATTTCCAACCCTTCATCCTCTAACTTGGCTTTTCTCCAAATGAAGCGATTCTAATTATTGGCGGGTGACAATTTTGGCTGCGTTAAGTTATCATTTCCATAACTGCAAATGTCTTCCGTAGAAGAGACCATCAAGGCGGGCGAAATGCCCAGGGCCACTGTACCGATCTTTGACCGAGGCCTGAATTTTCTCAGTTCGGTCAGATTTGGCGTAGCTTTGCTTTGTATCCTGGTTGTTCTGTCAATGATCGGGATGCTCGTGATTCAGCAGAACGTTCAGGGATTTGATACATACTACGCGTCACTTACACCTGCCGAAAGGCTGGTCTATGGCAAACTCGGCCTATTTGATATCTACCACGGCTGGTATTTCAACGTACTTCTGCTGGTGCTTTCGCTCAACATCATCCTTGCTTCTATCGACCGGTTCCCGTCTGCATGGGCTTACATCAAAAGCCCAAAAGTTTCCGCCACTCGCGAATGGCTTTTGTCTCAAAAGCAGCACGCGGTATTAGAATCCGGGCGAATGGCTGAATCAGGTGCTCTTGAGGCAGTAAAGACCACTTTCGCCGCAAACGGAATGAGGCCGAGCTCCATCGCAAAGGATTCGATCTCATACGCGGTTGACGAGAACGGAAAGAAGATTTTTGATCAAACGATCAAGACTACTCAACAGATCGTGTTTGGCGAAAAAGGCCGTATTAACAGGCTCGGCGCCTATATTGTTCACGTGGCTTTGCTGACACTCTTCCTTGGGCATTTTGTCGCATTGCAAACCGGCTGGGACGCAAACCTTCGGATGATCCCCGGAAATGCCACCGACAAGATGGAAATGGTCGAATATGATGTTGGTGTCAAGAAAGAATTTGAGGTCCAGGTCCCTTTCACGATGACCTGTACGGACATTCAGCAAAAGCTCATCGATCCAAACGGCAGCATCGACGTTACGAACACTCTCGACTGGCGCACCCAGATGAAGATCGAGGACCCGGAATACGGTACGACGATCGCCAATATCAGCATGAATCAACCGCTTCAGTATCGCGGTTACCGTTTCTTCCAGGCACAAACGATACCGGTCGGCAATGCCCGGTCGATCTCATTAGAGCTGATACCTCAGAACGGCGGCGAGACGGTCAAGGCCGAAATTCCGCGAATGGGATCAACAACGCTGGCCGACGGTACGCTGGTCGAATTTGACGAATTTTTGCCTGATTTCACGTTCAACGCACAGGGCAAACCCGATACGCGGTCAGGTGAATACAATAAACCGGCCGCGGTCCTGAATGTAACTCCACCTGGCGGCGAACGTACCCGTGTATTCGCTTTT
>Ga0138256_10001747_pt1 | contig 23405 bp, 18 predicted proteins | sample KNB2016incub_MG_FD_105486 | JGI IMG/M metagenome (GOLD analysis project Ga0138256, IMG submission 105486) | Active sludge microbial communities from wastewater in Klosterneuburg, Austria - KNB2014incub_MG | ecosystem: Engineered > WWTP > Activated sludge > Unclassified | place: Austria... | reverse complement strand
GCCGTCATATGTGACAACAGCGCTGAACGGATCCGTCACGCTCTTGACCGAGCCGCCGATGTGGTAGGCGTACTCGATCGTGTACCGGTCCTCAAGATCGTCGAACTCTACAGTCTCGCTCGTTATCCGCGACAGCGAGTCGTAGGCGTAGGTCGACTTGCTTACGTTGTACCGGTCCATCCATTTGCGGTTTCCGACGTTGTCGTAATCAAATGTCACAGTGCCCGGCACCGTGATCCCGGAGCCACCCGGCACCGTCCAGCCGATCTCTATGGGAAGGCCCAGCACATTGTACTCGTAATTCGTCACCGCACCCCTCGCATCCGTCACCGTTTGGATGCTGTCATCCTGGTTATAGCTGTACGTCGTGTACTTGAGCGTGCTCCCGTCCCGCTGCTCCGGCCTGTGTGTCGAAGCCAGCCGCCCATGCCCGTCGAACGTCGCCGTGGTCGTCTGGACCGTGCTCGGCGTGGGCGTCGGGGTCGCGGTCGGAGTAGGCGTGGGACCAAGGTCTGTCTGAACGGTCTCGATTACCTGGTCCCGCCCGTTGAACGTGTGCTCCGTCCGCAGGTACACATCGTCCGCCCAGTCGAAGGATTCGGTCTTGAAGGTACGCCCGAGAATGTCCTGGTAGCTCTTCTGCTTCCGTCTTGAAGTAGTCCCCGGGTCTTCGTCGCCGTCAGGCACCTTTGGCCCCAGAACGGTAGTCTCTACAAAGCCCGCGCATCCGCAGACCGAATACGAGATCAACGTGTCCTTGTAGTCCGTTCCGTCCGAATCGGATGGAATGATGCGCGTCGGGCGGTTCATCCAGTCGTATTCACGGGAGTTCCAGTGCCAGGCCGAATCGTCGCCGTCGAGGGCCCAACCCGAATCCACCTCGGCGGGGACGCTTTGGCGATAGACTCGACCCAGCATATCGTACTCCGTCTTGACCGCGCTCCAGCCGCCGTCGCTGCCCGGATGCGGCGAACGTGTGCGAAGCGGCCGCCCGGCACCGTCAAAGAATGTTTCTGTCATCGCCTCGTCTTCGGCAATATCGCCGTCGCCATCCACATCCACCAGCGTCGAAAAGGTTTGAACCTGGACGCCGTTGTTGCCCGGATACGCGTATCGCGTATAGCTTTTCTCCGTCGAGTTTACAAGCACGGATTCCTTTTCGAGCCTGCCGTAAACGTCGAATACACGCTTCGATGTCTTTCCGTAAGTCTGCCCCTGCGGCGCTGGGCTGGTCGCCTCGACATTTGCCCCAATGTCATACCGATACCTGACGGTCGATGAATTACCCGCCGGGTCCGTAATGGTTGTCGGATAGGCGTACGTCGCAACGCCCGGGCCGGCCGTGAAATCATCGCCATATCCGATCTTAACCGTCCGCGTACTCGCCTGGTCCCACGGAGAAACACGGGCAACGACCGAACCCGCCGTGTTATAAAGAATCGTATTTGTGACCGCGTTCGCCGAACTGGTCGGAGATTGAGCGTCCCAACGCGTCACCGATGTAAGATTCCCGCGTCCGGCCGAAAACGCAGTTCCGTAATTGTCTCCGTCATGCCGCGTCGGAGAAACATTCTGGCCCATCCCCGCCTCATTAAAATCATCATCGTCAAATCCATAAGTTATCTTCGACATCAGTTTCAACCCCGTCGATTCGCGTCCGTACGATTGTACCATCTGCGGCAAACCGATTACGCGGCGGTCTGTGTACGTCGAACTAAGATCATATGTCGTGTCAACCTCTTTGAGCACCGTCGCAAGATCGGCGTCATACACTTTTACCGAGCTGACCAGCCCATATTTCGCCACCGTCGTGGACGGATAAAGCAGATAATCAATCGAAGTTTTCTTTGTATTCGTGCCGTCGCCCACACGCGTCTCGACCGGCCGCGGATTTAACATGTAAGCAAGTCCCGTGTCGTCCTGCAAAAAGTTTGTCCACGTCCATCGCTTTCGCGTTGAGCAGTCGTTTGACGAACTCCCCGTGCAGTCTTCCGTCGCAAGCGTCAACCCTTCCTTCCAACCTGAGTTTCCAAAGTAGATCTGTGAATAAAGCTCGTCCGGGTGACCGGCTGCCGCCACAACGACCTTGTCAGCGCTTCCGGTCAGGCTATTCGGGAGCGAATAACCGTCGGACGCGGGAGCCGTGTTAGTTACGATCACCGCCTGCGGAACGCCGGAGCCGTTCAGATTAAAGTTTTCGACCGTTGTGCTGGTGGATGTGAATCGCGGGCAATCCGTAGGGCTGCTCGGGCTGGAAATGTTTATCTCCGTCGAGTTGAGCTCATGCGACGACAAATCCGCCGCAATATTCGTGACCTTATAAACTTGTGCGTATGCGTTGTAATTGAACGCGGTCGAACTGCCGTCTGCGTAGGTGATCTTTTGCAGCACCTTAAGCGGGCTTCCGTCCGGCGGGCCGATAGGCGTCAGGCCGCTGAAATTCGTATCAAACGATGGCCGGCCGCCGCCGCCGTCCATATTCATGTATGTAAACGTCGCCCATTGGTGCGTAACATTTGACCCGGAGCCGTTCGTGTCTTTCCACGGCTGGGTTATCGACGTCGGATATCCATCCGTGTAATTGACTGTAACGACGCGGGCAAGCGTGTCGGTGATCGTCTCAAGCTGGCCGTATGGGTTGTAAGTGATCGTGATGTAATTGCCGTTCCGGTCCTTGATCTTTGTACACTGAAACACGCCGTCCTTCCAGTCGTACGTCATTTGTGTGCCGTCCGTCGTCGTCACCGTAAAAGTTGTGATCTCTTCGGGATCGGTCGGATCAAGCCCTTGCGGCGTCACAAGTACCGCGTAGCTCGAATCGCCCGTCTCATAAACGTTGCCCGCCGAGGTTTGCCGAAACTGTATCCGGCTCCCCGATGCCGTGACCATCATATACGCGAACTTGTCTTTATCGTCGTCGAAATAGACCCGTTCGACCGTCGGGAACCCAAGCCTGAACCCGGGACTTACGTTCGCCATGTCGAGATCGAGGTATATTTCGCTGTCCGCCTTTGTCCAGACCAGTGAGTTGTATCCGATCCCGAGGGAAAGATCTAGCCCGGAGCGGCCGGGAAGCGAAACAAGGTCCCGGCCCCAGGAAAAGTTCTGTGAATAAAGGTTTGTTCCGCCAGTCGCGTTTCGCGGTTTCAGCCGCGCGGCGGCCAGTTCGTCCACCGGCACCGATCCCGTCACTTGCTGAAGATAAGCCGACGGCACGGCCTGTTCACCTTGAACGCCAAGCTCGAAAGTTTGAATCGTGGGATTACCGCAGCCGCTGTAAACCACCCACCACCAACCCGTCTTCGGACGCCAAATGGCGAAATCGTCCGTTCCGTCGCCGTCATAATCGGCCGGCACCGGCTGGTCGCCGTAATTGCCCCAGGATTGTGTAGTTGAGTTGGCAAAACCCGACGTGCTTGTCTTTACGTACCAAACGCCGGTTGTACGGCGGAACACCGCGATGTCCGTTTTGCCGTCACCGTCGAAATCGGCCGGCACCGCAACGTCGGTCGCGGCAACGCCCCATGTTGTCGTATAGGTTCCGCCGCCGGAAAGGTTCAGGTACCAAATACCGTTCGATGGCCGCCAAACCGCCCGGTCTGTCTTCGCGTCACCATCGTAATCGCCCGGAACGAGAATGTCACCGGCCTGTCCCCAACCGTTACCGACTACGCTTGAAGTACTGCTTTCCTTTACCCACCAAGTGTTTGTCGAGGGCCGGTAAATGGCCGCATCGGTTATCCCGTCACCGTCGTAATCGGCCGCTATCGGAATGTCTCCGGTTGTGCCGAGCGAAATCGTCTGCGGAGTTGCAGACGGGGTCGGACCGGGGTTGGGACCGGTCAGAAAGGTCCACGTTCCGGCGTTAAATATTGCGGCGTCCGTCTTGTGGTCACCATTAAAATCACCGGGTGCCAGCTTTCCCGTGCCATTGCCCAAGGAAAATTCAGTAGAATTAGTATCGCTGCTTTTACGAACGCGAATCTCGTTTCTGGCGCCGACCGGGTCCGTCACAATTCGCGCCCGTGAAATGTCTGCTTTTCCGTCGCCGTCAAAGTCAAATTTCGCGGTTGCCGGAGGCGACGGGCAAGACGGCGCGGCCGGAGATGTGCTGTTCTCATGCCCGACGCGCAAATTGCCGCTGACCCAGCCGTTTGAGGCGAAGATGCCGACGGTGATCAGAAAAACGGCGGCGAATGCGGCGAGACTATAGAGAAGTCCGCGAAAGTTCTTCGGCGTGGACGAAACGAGAGGCATGGGAAAGCTCCTTCGGCGAAATTAAATTGTAGAAAGTTATCGGGAAACCTGATTGATGACGAATAGTTGCATGAACCGTCGGTCTTGTCAAGCCGTTGCAGAAGCATGCGCGTTAGAGGCTGTGTCAAACTGCCTTAAGCTGCGGAGCAGTGGCAGAATTTAGCCACGGGTGGAGCAAAGCGGAACCCGCGGTTAGATGGAGAACGAGACGATAGCCCACGCAGTGTGCGACAGCGAAACGTGCAACATCTATTACTTTCGATTATTTGGCAGAACCTGCCGCCCGCTGCGCGGGCTTGCGGACCTTTTTCCGCTTTACCCCAGGTTCCGCTTCGCTCCGCCTGGGGCTACATGCTCTCGCTGCTCCGCAGCTAAGAATAGTTTTGACACAGCCTCGTTAGCAAGTTGGAGGTTAGGCCCTAGCTCACGCGCGGGCTTTGGCAGTGGTGGTCGGACTAACCCGGCGGCGGGAGGAGGCTGTCTGAAACGCCTATTCTTGTCGCTGAAAAGCGACGAATTTAATAGCGTCGGGTGAAACCCGACGAAGTGTTCGCGGACTGAACCCGTCCCTGTAAGGGACGCATTATCAACGATTTGTTCGACGCCTTCAGCGTCGGTTCGTTGTTTCCGGAACAAACGTCGGGATTCTCCCGACGCTATTCAATTTATCCCCTTCGGGGATTCAGACAACTTTTCAGACATCCTCGACGGTGCGGAAATCTGGCCGCAATCGCGTCCGGTCCTGACATATTTCGCGGATTTTTGCTCTGTTTGCGGAGAAAGTAAGCTTACTTGCTGAAAATGTTAGCCTACTTTCGGAAAATGTTAGCGTCCAAGCGGCGAAAGGTAGCGTCCTTCCGGCGAAAGTAAGCGTCCTTCCGGCGAAAGTAGGCGTCCTTCCGGCGAAAGGTTGCGTCCTTCCGGCGAAAGTAAGCGTCCTTCCGGCGAAAGTAAGCGTCCTTCCGGCGAAAGGTAGCGTCCTTCCGGCGAAAGGCAGCGTCCAAGCGGCGAAAGTAAGCGTCCTTCCGGAGAATGTTAGCGTTACGGCGGCGAATGCCGAGTTTCTTGCGGCCGAGCCGGCGTGGCCGCAGGAAACTTCCTGCCGGCCGGTACCGAAGGTAATTCACGCGTCGGACGATATCTTGATCAATACAGATCAGTACTGCTTAAATTATTACCGTTTGATCGGCCTGCCCGCCATGGGCATCGACGATCTTGAACAGATCGACGCCGGGAATATCCCTTTGGGACGAAATTGCACTAGAAAAAACCCTCCGGCTGCTAAAAGCTATAGGTTTAGGTCTCCGGCGGATTCAGGTTGGTATATGAGCTCCAGTACCTTAAGCCTGCGGGTGCGTCCCGGTGCCTCGAATTCAACGGTGGCCCCGAGCCTCGAACCAAGCAGCGCGGTGGCCATTGGGGCGAGCACCGAGATCTTCCCTTCGTCAAAGTTTGCTTCGGTCGGAAAGACTATCGAATATGAGTTTTCTTCGTTGGTATCGAGGTCTTTCAGCCGCACCTTTGAGCGCATTGTGACAACATCCGGCGGTATGTCCTCTGAAGCTACAACCTCGGCAAATTCCAGTTCGTCTTCGAGCTTGTTAACATAAGCGAGGTTCGAACGGTCATCGCCGTTTCGGACCAATTCGATCAGTTTTCCCAAACGCTTCCGGTCAGTTTCTGATATGTAGATAGTTGCTTGCTGGATCATGATTACCTCGTTAGCGATCTCATTTCAGGCCGGGCTGCCGCCGCAATTCGGACTGCGGCAAGCACTGTCCGTGTCGATCACCCCGCTTTAAAAACGTCAACTCCATGGCACATCGGCCTGCGTAAGCTGGAATGCGGCCCGATGGATGATCCAGTGGCCGCATTCAGCCTTCGCTTGCCCGCCCTTGTACGCTTTCCCCCTTGTTAACTTCACTCTACACGGTTTGCCGCAAACTGTTTGAGCGTATAAATACCTGAATTAACCAGGTGTTTACACCCGTGATCAACCGCCCTTAGGGGCAGCGTCGCCTCGATCGCCGCCCGGGCCGGCCTTCTCCGCTAATGATTCCGTTTTATGCTTTCTCCTGGAATGGATCTCGAGCCAAACAATTGCTCCAAGGGCCATTGCGGTCATTACAACAACCACTATGATCACGCTTAGGTCCATTTTATTACCTCCTCGAATTCTTTCACTTCCCGACGGTTGTCGATCGTGCCGCCGATGTTAGTACCGGCCTTCGTCCGCGAAGGGTTTCACCGCCGGGCGAAATACGGCGCAAGACCCAAAAGGCTTGTTTGCCCGTCAGGGGCATTTCGCTCTCGATGCGAATACCGTCGGCGGTAACCGCCGCTTCCAACTCGGAATCGGTGACATCCTCAAGGCTGTATCCGCAGCGTTCAAACTGGTCCCGCATACTTTGCAGTTTCCGCCTTCTCAGTTCCCTTCCGCCAGGCATCCATTTTTTGAAGATCCTTTCGAGCATTGCTTCCATTCCTCCGTTGTTGAGTAACCGTCCGATACCTCAGAAATCCGCCGACTCCGCCAACATCGCCAAGCAGCGCGGCATCTTCGATAAATGTAATTGTCGCGTTCGTCGAAAGGGCAAGCGATATAAGAGCATCGGCTATTGATTCGGGCGACAATTTCTTCTCTCCGGCCCCCTCGTTGACCCTAATTTCCTCGAGCGGCACACTTAATAGCAGTTCGTCCACCTGCCCGAGTGCAAGTGCATTGATCGTCTTTCCTATACCCGCTACGGCCAGGCCGTCCGCGTAGTATTTATCCAGAAGTTCTCTCACCTTTTCGGCGTCTGACTGGATATTGTCATCGCGCATTGCCGCCATCGTCGCTTTAAGAATTTCGTGTTCGGGCGTCCTCATGTCCAACCGCAAAATGTCGATCACTTTATCGGCAATATGGGCCGAAAGCTGTTCGCGCAACAGCGGAATGATGAGGTTGTCGCCGGCCAGGACAATATGTTCGGCACCTTCCTCGCGGACGACCCGTTCGAGCATTCCGGCTACTTCCTTGGCGTGCAGCAAGTTGTAATTTTCGACCCTCCGTTGATAACGCAATCGCGTATGAACACCGTCCTGTGCAAGGCCGCTGCCCGAGTTGTCCAGTTCCTTTACACGGCTCGTACCGCCTAGATCGAAAACGTACAAGCGTGCAGCGTCAGTGTCCGCGACAAGCGCGACGTAGCGCGGATAGTTGTCGATCAAATGCGCGAGCGGATATAGGTGCGGCCCGTCAGCAACGTGCAGCTCGTTCTTCTGAATCGGCGCATCGAGCTGTATCGCTTTGAAATAGTCTTCCGCCCCTGCGGCTGCAAAGATTGCCAGCCCGTTGGCCGACGGCTTCAGGTCATTGTCCAAATAGCTCCAAATGCGTTCGACGTCGCGATCAAAGCTGGCGCTCTCGTTCGAATCAGGTGAAAAGGTCTTAGCCCGCCGTGCAAGTTCCTTACGGACGAATGGAGCGTAATTGTCACGTCCGTGCTGATCGGCCTGTGTGTTCAGATAGAGTGTCGTGAACGGAAGGCCGTTGGGTACAAATGCCGCCAGCTCATCCAATTGCCGACGAAGTATGTTATTCATTGATTCATTCATAAACTTCCTCCTCGTGGTTGTCTGGTTCGATCCGTAGATCAATATTTGGGTGCGAATTGTTCATCCGGCCGCAACGGTGAAACAACCGGGATGCAGTAATAACAAAATATTTCCTGAACATTTCGCCTCTCACGTTTTCAATCGGTTATCATTGAGCCTGTAATTAACAATTTGGTTCGATGATGTTTCAAATATAGCCGGCCGGCACCGGCAGCAACAGGGTGGTATCACCTGAAAGCGGCGGGTGTTACCACCCGGCAGGATTATGAGCGGCGGAAAGGTGGATGCACGTAGTTCCACCTACTGGTTTCAAGTGAAAACTCTCTAACGGGTTGCCCCGTTCACGAACTATTCTTGAAGTAATGTTGAATTTTGTGATGCCGTCCTCGGATCGGGCATGTTCCTAAGAAGGGTGAACAAGGTATCAATTGACGCAAACGAGGTACTAAGCAAATGAGAATATTGATCGGCTATGACGGTTCTGAACATTCTGACGCCGCAATCGATGATCTAAAGTTGGCGGGATTGCCGAGTGATTCTGAAGTATTGATCGCTTCGGTTGGTGACCTGCTTGTGAGCGGCCCCGAACTTACCACGGTGATCGGCGAGGCATTGGCATCGCGCCGTGTGGCCTCGGGGCTTAAAAAAGCCCAAACCCACGCCGAGCAGGTCACCAACGAAGCGAAAGAGGCCGCATCGCGGGCAAAGGGCCGCGTTACGACGCTCTTTCCGGACTGGAACGTCAGCTCTGATGTAATGATCGGAACACCGGCCTGGGTACTGATCGATGTAGCGGACAAATGGGACGCAGACCTGATAGTGGTCGGCTCACAGGGGCGTTCGGCAATTAAACGATTCTTTCTTGGAAGTGTCTCAAAAAAAGTTCTTACCGAATCAAAGTGTTCGGTCCGCGTTGGTCGTGCTCATACCCGGGCGGACATTGACGCCGCTCCGCGGATCATCATCGGCATTGACGGCTCGCCGGCGGCGGAACAGTCGGTCTATGCGGTCGGGCAAAGGGCCTGGCAAGACGGTACTGAAGTTTGCCTTATAGCCGTTGACGACAGCACGGCCCCGGCACGCATCGCTTCCCGGCTGCCGCAGGCGGCGGCAATGATCGATTACTACAATCAAAATCGGGAAGAGCGCGTTTCCGGAATGCTCGACTGGGCAACGGATCAACTGAACGCGATCGGTTTGAAAACCTCGGTCGTGACTGAAAAGGGCGATCCGAAAAGCGTCATACTTTCAAAAGCCGCAGACTGGAATGCAGACACGATCTTTGTCGGAACGCGCGATTTCAAAAGCTCGTTTGAGCGCTTTCGGCTTGGAAGCGTTTCAACCGCGATCGTGACATCCGCGCTGTGCAGCGTCGAGGTCGTTCGTCCGATCGAAGAAAATAGTTAGGCGGTAAGGTTCCCGTGAGTACCATACCGGACATTGAGAAATTCTAGAGTTCAATGGTATGCAGGCAGAAAGGGCCAAATTGGCACTCAAACGAAATGCCATCGAGAGATGGGAAAACGAAGGCGGAAGTTTACCGGCCAGTAAAAGCGGCGTAGATGAGCGAAGACCGAATGAACGAAAGAAAGCAGACTCAGAGGAACAAGATCAGATGCGGGAAAGGCCATTATTAGATCGAACGCCGCCGGTTGAAGAATCTACACAATAGTTAAGGGCCGTTATTACAGGTCAATTCGCGGGCCGGTTGAAACCGTACCGGCATACAACCAGTTCGCATTCGCGGTGCTAATCCGGCTTTCGCTGTTCCGAGGCAACATGAAGGGCAAGTTCGACGCGGTTGCCCAGATTCTTCTTGCTCAATATCCGGCTGATATGTCCTTCAATGGTCCGAAGGCTAAGAGAAAGCTCCGAGGCAATTTCCTTATTGCTCGATCCGCGGGCAACCGCTTCCGCAACCCTCCATTCCGCATCCGTAAGATCTTCGTCGCGGATAAATTCCTTATCTTCTCCCTCTTGTTCGCCAAACATCCGTGCCAGGTCCGCGTGTGTCCGCTCGACGCGGTTCAGGATCGCGGCGACGATCGCCGCTAATTCCTCAGGCTCAAACGGCTTTGTAATATAAGCATCAACGCCGGTCCGAAAGCCTTGAATGCGGTCTGCCGTTTCATCCTTTGCGGTCAGAAACACTACCGGCACGAGCCTTGTGCGGGCATTGGAACGCAAATTTCGCACAAGCTGGTAGCCGTCCATTCCAGGCATTCGTATATCACTGATTATAAGATCGGGCAGCGCTTCGGCCACACGCACCAACGCATCCGAACCGCGTCTCGCGGTTTTCACATCATATCCCTCGGCCCGCAATGTTTCGGATACCGCTAACAGCAATCCGGGATCATCATCAACGACCAGCAGCCGTTTAGCCATTCTCGGCCTCCTCATCAATCAAGTTTCCGCATGTGTCGTCGTTCCAGATCGGAAGACACAAAGTAAACGTGCTTCCACGGCCCGCCGCGGTTTCAACAGTAATGCTTCCTCTCATTTGTTCCATGACGGTCTTTCCCAGGTAAAGTCCTAATCCAACGCCTGAAACGTCTGCGTCCTCGAGGAACTCCGCCGCCTCCGTCGCGTTTCGCATTACGGCCGAATTCTGGGACGAGCGGCCGCGGTGAAACTTATCAAAAAGGACCGGCAGATCTTCGGCCGGAATTCCCCTGCCATTATCGGTCACACCTATGGAAACGCGGTCGTCGTCATAACTGGTAGCGATCGAGATCGATCCGCCGTCCGGTGTGTACTTAATGGCGTTCTCAATTACGTTGCTCAAAACGCGCCGTAACGCCTTTGGGTCCGCGCAAGCGGCCGGGACCACGCCCTCGGACAATATCTCAATTTTGTGCATGCGACGCTCGGCCGCCCGTGTCTCTGCCTTTATGCATGACCGGACAACGCTGGCGATATCGACCTTTTGCATCGCAACGCGAAAAACGCCGCCTTCGATGCGGGACAGTTCGAGAAGATTCAAAACGAGGTCGATCTGCCTGTCACACTCGACAGCGATCGTCTCAAGATACTCGCCGCGTTTTTCCTCGGCCAATTCTTCACGCATTAAAAGCCGCGTAAGCGCTTTGATGGTCGTTAAAGGAGTTCGGAGTTCATGCGAGACGGTGGCCAAAAACTCGTCCTTTACACGGTCGGCGGCTTCGGCTTCGACCCGGGCCGCCTTTTCGAGCGTAAGGGCCCGTTCGAGTCCCGCCCCGATCGAACTGACGAGTACGGCGGCGAGTGCAAACACGACCAGTTCGACCAGCCCTTCCTCGATAGTGAACGTGTAGAGCGGCGACAGAAAAAAGTATGCGGCAAGGGCGACAGAAAGTACGGTAGAAAGCAGCCCGGCGATTATGCCGCCGCGCCATGATGCGTACATCACCGCCACAAGATAGATCAAAGAAACGTCAGCCTGAACGAATCGTGTCAACAGCATCGTTAAGCCGAAAACCGCCGCGACCGAAATGATAGCGATCGAACATTGTCTGACGATCTCGATTGGGCTGAACGGCATGTACATTGCGTCTGTAGTTACTGATCGTAACCTTTATTGTAAGTTCCCTTCCGCCCTATCCAAAACGGCCGGACCGCTTCGGGTCTATACTAACTCGGCCTTCCGTCGCTCCGCCCGGCAGCCTTAGGTCGGGCGAAAACACCCGTGTCACATGCGTGATAACACTCATGACCGATTGAAATGAATTGATTAAGATGATCCTTTGGATACATTCGGCGATCAATGGCCCCGCCGGATCGAGAAATGGGATTTAGATGATATTTCGTGTTGAAGGAAAAGATTATAGCGGAGAATCAGCACTTGAGATCGTCCGCATGATGGAACGCGATGCAAAGCATTATCCGCATCGTGGACGATCAATTCGACTGTTTCTGCGCTGGTCGCTCGAACGACTGGGCCATCGCCTGCCTCCGCGCGACCTTGACCTGAGCGACCGGCTGGAAGACAACGAACTCGCTTTCAGTTACCTATGTCTGCGGGATGAGTTTGATGCCGGTAAGCTTTCGGTCGATCCGGCGAACGGGAAAGGACCGAAACGGGCGAAATATTTCGGATGAGCCGCACGGTAATTTATGTTGACAGGTTAAAAGAAACGGCGTTGGCCGCGAAGTCGCACAGGTCCGCGGCAAGGGAGGTGATCGAATGAAAGTAATAATCGCGTATGACGGATCGACATATGCCGATGCTGCCATTGACGATCTGCCTCGCGCCGGACTTCAGCGTGACTCAAGCGTTTTGGTTATGACGGTCGCTGACTCTTCGGCATCCATATCGGCTGTTTCCGAGTTCGATCTCATTTCCGCGGCCTCGCGCCGCGTTGATTCGGCCCTTGCACAAACTAAAAGTCACCAGGCCCGGGAGTTTAAGGATGTAGGCAGAAAATCGATGATGGCGGCACAACGACTGCGTGAACAATTTCCTGAATGGAAAATTCGGTCCGAGGTATTGCTCGGAAATCCGGTGGACGAACTGCTGCGTAAGACGGAAACATGGAATGCTGACCTGATCATATGCGGCTCGCAAGGCCGCTCGGCGATCGGAAGATTCTTTCTCGGCAGCGTTTCAAGATCGGTTGCCGAAAGGTCGACTTCCTCGGTGCGAATCGTAAGGCGCGGAACCGATAAAACCAACAATGCGCCGATAGAGGTAATTTTGGGAGCAAAAGATCCGACCGAAGCCGAGAAGCTCGTCAAGGCAGTTGGCAGGCGTGTCTGGCCCGCCGACACCCGCGTCAGGTTGGTCGCGATCGACGACGGCGTTTCAGTTGGCCGTGTTTCGGCATTCTATTCGGACGGAAAAGCGATCTACCAGTCCATAGTCGAACCTCTTAAGGATATTCTTGTTAATATTTCGGTCCAGATCGAAAGCGGCAATCCAAAAGCTGTATTGCTCGCGGCGGCGGAAGAGCGGCAGGCTGACGCGATTTTCGTTGTTGGCGGCAGTTCACCCAACAATGACGGGTTGGATGAAACGGCCGCTGGATTGGCGACCGGTGCCAAGTGTACTACCGAATTTGTGCGCTAAAGCATCGACCGACGGGCCGCCAAATAGTTATAATCCTGATATGTCAACAATTAGCGAAACTTTCCTACCCGGCGTAGGCCGAAAATTTCAAGTCGAAACTGTTCGTCGGGACCGGCTTGTTATCGTCATTCACGATGACGGCGACCGGGAGATCTATCATTTTGAAAAAAAGGACCTCGAGCGGCCAGCGTCGGTGATCACCTTAACGGACGGTGAAGCCAGGCAGATCGCCGGCATCGTCGGCGGATTGACCTATGTCCCGAAGGCATTGCCGTCCGCCGAGGTCGTGTTGGACGACCTTGTTCTCGACTGGTTCACGATCGAACCGGGTGCGGCCGCGATCGGCAAGACCATTCGCGAACTGCAGGCCAGGACGGTGACTGGCGCGTCGATCGTTTCACTGGTCGAGCCTGATCACGTTAAGCGTACTAACCCGGAGGCCGATACCCTGCTGAACGAAGGAGCGACCCTGATCCTGGCGGGCGACCGGGAAACTATTGCCGCAATGAAAAGGCTTTTGATCAACGGAAAGGTGTAGCCGATGGATAATATAGTATTGGAGATCGGATTGGCTCTTGCCTTGATGGCTTTCGCCGTTCTTACCGCCAATAAACTAGGCCTCTCTAACATCCCGTTTCTGATCATCATCGGAATGATCGTCGGGCCGCACGCGCCGCAATTTGGCGTCTTCGATTTTCGCTTTATCGAAACCGGTTCGCTTATCACGTATATGGGACGCATCGGCGTCCTTTTCCTGCTCTTCTATCTCGGTCTCGAATCGAACGTTTCCAGACTGATCAAGGCCGGAAGGTCGATCCTGACAGGAGGCTCACTCTACATAGGAATGAATTTCTCGATCGGGCTTGGCTACGGCTATCTGGCCGGCTTCCCGCTTCGTGAAACCCTTATCATCGCGGGCCTTACGACGGTTTCTTCGAGCGCTATTGTCGCCAAAATACTTTTTGATTACCGAAGAATGGCGAATGCGGAAACGCAGATGATCCTTGGCATCACAATGTTCGAGGACGTTTTTCTCGCCGTCTATTTGTCGCTCATCTCCGGCATTGTATTGAGCGGTGCGTCTTCGTTCGCGGGGGTTGCGTCATCTGGCGGCATCGCGCTTGGGTTTATTGTCGGCTTGATCCTACTTGGCCGATGGCTGACGCCGCTGCTTAACCGCTTGTTCAATATTTCGTCGAACGAGGTTTTTGTTATCGTTGTCTTTGCCTGTCTGTTCCTGCTTGCCGGCCTGGGCGAAACAATTCATGTCGCTGAATCGATCGGAGCTCTGCTTCTCGGTCTTATTCTTGGTGAAACTGAACATTCCGAACGGATGGAAAAGCTGGTCGTCCCGTTTCGAGATTTCTTTGGTGCTATTTTCTTCTTCAGCTTTGGGCTTTCGATCGATCCGTTCACATTGGGAGGCGCCGTTTGGTTGGCGGTCGGAGCCGCATTGCTCTCGCTGATCGGCGTAACAATTTCGGGCTTGATCGTCGGCAAACGCAACGGTCTTTCGCCGGTTGGCTCGCTTAATACCGGGTTTACGCTGCTCGCCCGCGGCGAATTTTCGATCATTATTGTCAACCTCGCTCTTGCCGGCTCCTTGATGCCCGTCTTGCAGCCGTTTGCGGCCCTTTACGTACTTATTCTGGCAAGCGTATCGCCGCTTTTGGCCAAGGAGACCGATCGGATCTACGGCTTTTACACCGGCTTGGTGAAACGGTTTGAGAGCAAAGTAAAAGATTCCGGGGACGAACGCGTTGGCGACGATGGGGCCGACGGCGAACCTGAACGCTAGTTCTGCTAGCGGTCCCAAATTGTACGTCCGGCATTACGGGCCGGGGCCCGTGCATTTCGGTCAAAGCAATACACTTTCCAAAGATATGTTGAGTTGTAACTACTTTAGTGATAGTGTGTCGGAATCATGAAACATCAAATTCGCGCTACCGTGTTCCTATTGGCTGTTTCGTTATTTGGGACTGTCGGCATTTTGGCGCAGGACGGGCCATCGACCGCTGTTTCGGGCGGAGGAGTTTTGGTCAAGGGCTGGACTGGCAAAATAGACGCAAAAGAAGCGGCCGCGGGCCTGACGCTAAATAGCGCAAAGCTGGCCGACGAAGGAAAGGGCCTGCGGGTAACGACCGGCCCCGCTGTAACTTACTGGAACCCAAAGAACATCGCCAAAGGCGACTACACGGTCAGCGCTATCTTTCTCGAACCGAAATATATGAGCATCAACGATCATCCGCATCCATACGGAATTATGATCGGCGGCAACGGCCTCGGTACCGATACGCAAAGTTATCTCTATTGTGCCGCATACGGCAACGGCACCTTCATCTTTCGCGGATTTGGCCCCGAACCGTTTCAACTCGGCGGCCGCCGGCCCACCGCTGACGCGGCCGTAAACAAGGCCGCCGGAGTAGGCCAACCCGTGACCCAAGAAATTGCGGTCACCGTAAAAGGTGACACCATCTCGTGCTCCATTAACAAAAAGCAAGTCGCTGCTTACAACCGCTCTGAAGTGGTCGGGACCGGCAAACTAAAATCCACCGATGGAATTTACGGCATCCGCTTTGCCCACAACACCGATGCCACCGTGACCGGCCTCAAAATTACCAAGGCACAATGAGTTGATAGCCGGTAAATTATGGAGCCCGCCAAATTGGCGGGCTTTTCTATTTTTGAATTGTGTCACCCGGCTCGAAGCCGGCCCCAAAGATATTGCACTGAGAGGGCTACACTAAAGACGCCGGTCAAGGCAAGCAAGAATAGCGTTAGTGCAAATACGAAACCACCGTCCGACCTCGCGATCTCCCCAATGCCTGTTCCTCTCATGTGGGAATACGAAACCAGATTCGCAAAGATCCCGCCAATGAGCATGATCACATAGCTTAAGAACCGTCCGCGCAGCACCAGTGTCCCATAAAGCCAGACAAACGAGATAAGCGTTCCGCCGACGAGGTCATTGAGATCACCTGGCTCGATGCCGCGGGCAATGTCATCCGCCAAATGCACCATGAACAAGATACCTGATATCAATGACATGACGGTTAGCAGAACTGCACGGTTCCACTGCCCCGAACTGGTGGCCGGCGTTTCCGGCGGGTTGTCTTTCATTTCGTTCTCCTCGTTTAGAAGCCCTATGTATTTGAGGCCTCAACTGAATTGAATTTCTGTTCATCGACCCCATAAACAATCAGCCAAAAGATCTTGACGGTTGATGCCAGGAGGCCAATAAGGGCAGCGAAAATGAATACCTTGTAGCCAAAGGGCGGATAGATAAAGGTTAGCCAGCCAATGCCGGCGATCATGCCTAGGACACCGAGAAAACGCGGCAGGTAGTTTGAGCGGAATACCAGAAAGCCGGCGAGAAGGGTCGAGAACCCGAAAAACGCCAGCGCCGTCGCGGCACCAATGTCGTTGAGCCTTAAAAGCAATATCGAGATGGACTGTATTTGCGCCGGGTCCAGGCCATTCATGGCGGCGGTGTTGTCGAGCGCCCAAAGCGGAGTAATATAGAAAATGCGGGCTGCCGTCTTGATCACGATGCCCGTGAATTCGAATAACAGCATCAGCAGGGCAAGGTCGGCGTTCACAGGTTTAAGCAGACGGTACAGGAGCATAGCTGTTGTAGCCTGGCATGCCATCTCGATCAGATAGACCGTGAATCCGATCTGAAACAGTCCTTTGTTAGCCAGGATATTGTTCGCGGTTGCGGCGGCGTCACTGAAATCGATCAATCGCTCGCTGATTAGGGCTTGTGCGATTATGCCGTTCAATATCGTGAGCAGGAAAAACACCCCGGCGAGGCGGGCCAACAATTGGGGCGATCTGGTTGCCATGTCGAACATAACGCTGCACGGCAAGTAATAGTTCAAGGAAAAACTGAAAGATGCTTCCTTTCTATAAGACAGTTATTTCTTGGCCGGATAGGCCCGCCAATAATCCGCCGGAGATCACGTTGGAGCTCTTCGAACGGCCTTGCAGCTTTACACAACGAATGCCGGATAATCAGGCGGAAACGGATTGTCTGAGCTTGATTTTCGAAAAAAAGAAGCAAAATAATTTCATTTCAAGTGTTAATAATCAGTAGTGGGGCGCGTTTATAGTTGTGGATGACGATTCAAAGGAGAAAAATGTGAGCCACATCGCCTCGACCATGCCATTTGTGAGCGATCCGGTGAGGCCTGATTCAAGCACCGTATCGGTCTCCGCACCTGCGGGCAGAAGCGGGCTGGAAGAATTAGGTGCACTATTTCGCAACCATTACAAAGGGATCTTTCGCGTCGCGTACCGCATCACCGGAAGTCAGAGCGACGCTGAGGACGTACTGCAAACTATTTTTGTCCGGCTGACACCGGGCTGGGAAAATCGCGATCTTTCGCCAAATCCGAGAGCGTTCCTTTATCGCGCGGCGATCAACGCCTCGCTCGATATTGTAAGGCTCCGAAAGCGCGTTAATTCGGTTTCGCTGGACGTTGTCGATCACGAACTTGGCTTGAACCATCCGGCGCCAAGCCCTGCTGATGATCTCGCGGACTTGGAACTTCGTGAACTTGTTCGGCAAGCAGTCGCAAAGCTTGAAGGCCGGGCCGCAACGGCGTTCGTCCTCCGATACTATGAGGGCTACGATAACGGTCGAATCGCGGAAGTATTGGGAACGTCGCAAATGGTGGTAGCGGTCACGCTTCACCGCGCACGAACACGTCTCCGAAAAGAGATCGGCAATTATCTGGAGAAACATCATGAAGCACAGTAAACAAGATCTGGACGCAATTATTGATAATGTATCGCGCGATATTCGCGATGAACGGATAGATCCTTCCGTCATATCTCGGTCTGCAGCGAACGTGTGGGCCCGTGTAAGTCAGCAAGCGGCGGAAAATTCGATATCTGAAGGTACTAATAATATGGAACGCAGCAAAACGACCGAACAAATTCGAGGATGCGACGATTTTCGATCGCTTATTCCAGATTACCTCGACCGTAAACTTTCTACCGCGCGGACACTGTTATTGGAAGACCATTCCAATGAATGCATTCCATGCCGACAAGAAATAAAAGCGCAAAAGTCATTTGCCGCTAACAAAAATGCGGCTTATGTTCCGAACCGATCGGCACACCGCGGCAAACAGCCGCGTAAACTTTCAACGACGATATTGCGGAACAACCGCAATGTTGTTCGATTGAGTGTCGCTGCCGGTTTTGTTGTCTGTATCGCCCTCGCAGGAATGTTTATGTACGAGCGGCTTGACCTTTCGGGAACGACGCTTGCGGCGACGGTCGAGAATGTTGACGGGCAGGCCTATGTCGTATCCGACATGGAAAGCCGCCCGCTCGGTTCCGGAGCGCAGCTTCAGAAAGGAGAAATTGTGCGGACGGCGAAGGATTCGAACGCGGTTCTTCGGCTTGCGGACGGTTCGACGGTCGAGATGCGTGAGCGGTCGGAATTTTCGGTCAGCGAGAATATGCGCGGCGTGACGTTAAAGCTTGACCGCGGCGATGTAATTGTCGAAGCGGCGAAGCAGCATAATGGCCGGCTTTATGTTCGAACGCCCGATTCGCTTGTCTCGGTAAAAGGCACGATCTTCGCGGTCGAGAGCGGAACAAAAGGTTCGCGCGTTTCGGTTGTCGAAGGCGAAGTAAAGGTCGATCATGACGGCAAGGAAGAAACATTGCTTCCGGGTGATCAAACGACGACCAGTCCGAGTTTGGATAAAAAGCCGGTCGCGGAAAATGTAGCCTGGAGCCGCAATGCCTCGCGTTACGCAAATCTTGTCGCCGATCTGGCGAAACTGCGGCGCGATGTTAATCAGCAAACCGCCCGCCCCGGCGTTCGATATTCTTCGAGGTTTATCGATCTCGTGCCGGAAAATACGGTGTTCTACGCGGCGTTGCCAAATTTCAGCGAGTCGCTTGTTCAATCGCAAAAGATAATGCAGGAGCGGATAAAACAGAATCCGGCGCTTGCCGAATGGTGGAAAGGCGGCAAGGGCGACGGCCTCGGGATGAACGAACAAACGATGGCACGCATACACGAATTCGGGTCGCAGCTTGGCGATGAGATAGTCGTCAGCGCTGCGATGGATGCGAAAGGCGAGCCAAGCGGCGTGCTTGTATTAAGTTCGGTAAAAGACGCGGCGAACTTCCGCTCGTATCTCGACGGCCAGGCCGCCAGGTTTACAAAAGATTCAGGAAACGCGCTGAATATTCGCGTAATTGACGATCCGATGACGGCTGCTGCTTCATCGAAAGCGGCGGACATAAACGTCGCGGGAGACAAAAACGGTTCGGTGAAATCGGAACTATTTGTCTGGATAAATAATGACATCTTTGCGGCCTCGCCGAAGATCGAAACTTTGCGCGGGCTTGCATCTACAATGCAGGCTCCGGGTGCGAATCGGTTTGCGAATTCTCCGTTCCGTCAGCGCATCAGCGATGTTTACCGCGATGGTGCGGGCCTGGTTGTTGCGGCCGATCTTGAAAAGATCGTTGCTCAGGCGGTCGGCAAAGACACTTCGCCTGAAGCCGCACGGCATGTCGAAGGACTGAAACGGCTTGGCGTGATGAATCTTCGCCATTTTGTCGTCGAGCAAAAGGAAGTGAACGGCAAAACTTTGAGCCGTGCCGCGTTGACATTTAACGAACCGAACCGCGGAATCGCCTCGTGGCTTGCGGCTCCGGGGCCGATGGGGGCTTTGGATTTTATTTCGCCGAATGCGAATGTGGCGACGGCATTTGTAGTCAAAGATCCGGCGCTTTTGGTTGACGATCTGCTTGGATTTATGGAGACGGTCGATCCCGAAATTCGCTCAAAATTGGCGGAGGTCGAAAGGCAGCAGGGCTTTAGCATCCGCGACGATATTGCGGCACCGCTCGGCGGCGAATTCGCGTTTGCTATCGACGGCCCGATCCTTCCGACGCCTTCGTGGAAGATGGTCATCGAAGTTTATGACCAGCCGAAATTGCAGAATACATTCGAGCGAGCGGTTGAAAAAGTAAATCAGTTTTCGGCATTGCTCGGTAAAGGCAAGATCAGCCTTGAAAGCACGACCGACGGCGGGCGCACCTTTTATTCTGTAAGATCGGCCGATAACGGCATGGAAGTGCATTACACTTATTCGAACGGTTATCTCGTCGCCGCTCCGAGCAAGGCGTTGCTCGAACAGTCGCTGGCAAACCGCGACGCCGGCAACACGCTTGTCCGGTCGTCGAGATTTGCGTCGTCGCTGCCGCAGGACGGCAACACGAATTTCTCGGCCGTCTTTTATCACGACCTCGCGCCGCTTGTTTCTTCGCTTGCGGAGAGAATGAAGAGCGTCGGCGGCGAGGCGGCGAATGAAAAGCTAAAGGCGCTCGGTTCGCTCGACGCAAACGCTCCGCCGACACTGGCTTACGCATACGCACAAGGCGACCGCATCACGCTCTCGGCCAACACTGAAGGCGGCGCATTCGGCCTAAGCCCGGCCAGCCTCGTCGGCATCCCGAATTCATTTGAAATGCAGCATATTTTAATGAACGCAATGGGAGAAAATGACGTACAAAAGAAAAATGAATAGACGAACGCCAATTTAACACAGAAACCGACGGGCGATCTCGTGTCGCCCGTCGGTTTTTGTCGTATTATGCAATGTGGGAATATCGTTGATTCCAGCGAGTTATTCGTGACATCGGACGTTCCCTAGCCGTCGGAGACGGCGGTAGCATAAAGCCTCGGGCGTGAGCCCGTGGTACGCAGCGGAAAGAATTGGAAGCCCGTGGAGCGGGCGACAGAGAATTTCGTTGATCGGTCGTCGCTGTCTTCGACAGCTCGGTTGATCGCGGCGGCCTTACCATGGGCTTACGCCCAGGGCTTTATGCCGCCGCCCGAATTCGCGGGCTTGCTTTAAAATGAGCGTCATCGAACTCAAACAACTTAGCGTAATGTTCGGCAAGCGGCCGATATTGAGGTCGTTGGATGGTGTTTTGAAGGGGCGCGCTATTGGGTTGTTGGGGCCGAATGGGGCGGGGAAGACTACGCTTATACATACGTTGCTTGGGTTTCATCCGCCGACATCGGGGACGGCGCGGATATTTGGGCGGGACATTTCGACCAACGCAAAACAGGTGCGTGCGGGAATCGGTTATATGCCGGAGAGCGATTCGTTTATCGCCAAGATGTCGTGCGTCCATTTTGTTCGGCTGATGGCCGAACTAAGCGGAATTCCGGCTCGACATGCGCTCGAACGGGCACATGAGGCTTTGTTTTATGTCGGGCTTGGCGAGGCGCGCTATAGGCCGATCGATAGTTACTCGCTTGGGATGAAGCAGCTTGCGAAATTGGCCCAGGCGATCGTTCACGGGCCGAAACTAATAATTCTCGATGAACCGACAAACGGACTCGATCCGCCGACTCGGAGCCGTATGATCTCGCTGATCCGCCAGATCCGCGACGGCGGCCGCGCGCGAATTCTGTTGTCGTCGCACCTGCTCCGCGATGTCGAGGAATGCTGCGACGAGATACTCGTTTTAAAGGACGGCTGCATCGCCGCGAACTGCGATCTCGAGGAAGAGCGAAAGGCGAACCGAAAGTTTATCGAACTCGAAACCCGCGGCGGCAACCGTCCGGCGTTTGCCGAAGCGGTCGGCGGTTTGGGCTGCGAATATGCATTGTCGGGCGAACGCAGGATGAAATTGATCATGCAGGATTCGGTCGAGATCGGCGATCTTTACCGCCTTGCGCTCGAACATGGGATACAGATCAGGCGATTGAATTTCAAACGCGATTCGCTCGAAGATATCTTCCTGAAAGCGATGGAAAACGGGAACGGGAGGGCGAACGATGGCGGTTTATGAACACCTGTACGGCGCCTACGAAGGCGAGTCGCAAACCGCGTGGTCGCGTTTTCTCGTGATCCCGCGTTACGCGCTCCGCGAAACATTTAAGTCGAAGCTTTTTACGACCGTTTTCATCCTCTGTTTTATTTATCCGCTTATCGCGGCGATCCTGGTTTACCTGCGGCATAACGCGAACGCTCTCGCTCTGCTGCAGATCGACGTTGTCGAACTGCTTCCGGTGGACGCATCGTTCTTTCGATTTTTCGTCTGGCTGCAAACCTCGTTCGCATTTATTCTGACGGTCATCGTCGGCCCGCCGCTTATCTCGCGCGACCTTGCAAACAATGCATTGCCGCTTTATCTTAGCCGCCCGCTTTCGCGTACCGAATATGTGCTTGGCAAAATGGCCGTACTTGGATTTATGCTGTCGCTTGTTACGTGGGTGCCGGGTTTGCTGATCTTCTTTTTTCAGGCATCGCTCGCCGGCGTCGGGTGGCTGTGGACAAATTTGTGGATGATCTGGGCGATCTTTCTCGGATCAATGGTCTGGATAATCCTGCTTTCTTTGCTGGTCCTCGCAATTTCATCACTCGTCAAATGGCGTGTGGTGGCGAGCGGTGCTCTGCTCGGGCTGTTCTTTGTGACAGGTGCTTTCGGTGAGATCGTTAATCAGATCGTCCTTACGCGATTGGGACATTTGATAAGTTTATCGGCCGCGATGAACAGCATCGTGCTTGGCTTGTTCGGCCTTTTCGAACGGCAAACCGGGCGCGTTACCGGACGTATTACCAATCCGATCTATGACGGCCAGATGGTTGACATCGTTTTGCTCGAACCGCCGCTGTGGGTTTCGTGGCTAATGGTCGCGGCGGTTTGCGGCGTTTGTGTTTGGCTGCTCTCGCGAAAGATGCGGGCTTCTGAGGTGATCAAATCACGCCACCCGCGCCGCAGTCGTTAGAAACATTATCGCCGCCGCCATTAACGGTTTCGGCGGAAACGGTTGTTCCCGGGGATCTCATCACCTTCGAGGACGTATCGAAATTTTACGGCGAGGTTCTTGGGGTCAACCGCGTTAATTTGCAGATCGCACCCGGCATCACAAGCCTTGTCGGGCCGAATGGGTCGGGAAAGACGACGCTGATGAATTTGATGACCGGTCTTCTCAGGCCGACAAGCGGGCGGATAAATGTTCTCGGCATGGAGCCAAACCAGCCGGAAGAGATCTTTCAAAAACTCGGTTATTGTTCACAGTTCGATTCATTTCCGCGCGGTGCGGCCGCACGTGAATTTATAGAATTCTATCTGCGCGTTCATGGTTATTCCCGGCGGCAGGCCGACGAATTGACGCAGCAGTCGCTCGAACGCGTGTCGCTTGTTGACGCGGCGGACCGCAAGGTTTCGGCGTTCAGCAAGGGAATGCGGCAGCGTGTTCGCCTGGCGCAAGCGATCGCGCACAACCCGTCGGTGCTCGTGCTGGACGAACCGCTGAACGGCCTCGACCCGATGGCGCGTGCCGAGATAATTCGGCTGTTCCGCGAACTCGCGGATGCCGGAATGTATCTCATCATCTCAAGCCACATTTTGCACGAAGTCGATATGATGTCCGACAGCGTTGTGCTGATGCAAAACGGCTATGTCGTTGCTGAAGGCGAGGTTCACGGCGTGCGCGACGAGATCGACG
>Ga0138256_10001744_pt1 | contig 23422 bp, 20 predicted proteins | sample KNB2016incub_MG_FD_105486 | JGI IMG/M metagenome (GOLD analysis project Ga0138256, IMG submission 105486) | Active sludge microbial communities from wastewater in Klosterneuburg, Austria - KNB2014incub_MG | ecosystem: Engineered > WWTP > Activated sludge > Unclassified | place: Austria... | reverse complement strand
CCGTGGTCGAGTCTGAATGAATCAGAACTGGAAGAGTTATCAAATCTCGCAAATCAATTGCGGGACAAATTAAAAGGAGTATAACCATGCAAAATTCACAATGGTCAGACACCCTCGTTCAACTTCTCTCCCTCGCCCTGCGGCTGGAGAGCGAGGGGCAATACGACATCGCCAAGCTCGCCCGCGCCCAGGCGGACGCAATCTCCCGCCGCGCCGCGTGGGAATTGAACCTGCCCAACGATAAGGAGACTCTTGCCAGCGACATCGAACGCATCGCCGCTGCGTTGGATGACGCCGACTTGCAGTCCGCCTTCCGCGCAGGCGCCTCCGCCCTGACCTCGGGGCGGGTTCCGCTCATCGAGCAGACTCCACACCCCTACGTCTGCCGCACCTGCGGACATCTGGCTCTCACCAATGCTCCCAAAAAATGTCCAACCTGCGGCGCGTGGGGCGAGACCTTCCAATGGTTCCCGCCCGTCTACTGGCTCGAAGCGCTCGACCCCGCCGAAGCGTTGGAACAACTGCGTAAGACTCCGCTCGAAGTCGCCGCGCTGATCGAAGGTCTGAGCGAAGATGCGATGACGCGTCCCGCCCCAGACGGCGGCTGGGCGATCCGCAACGTCGTCTCGCATTTGCGCGACGCGCAGGGCGTGCTTGATTTTCGCATTGACCTGTTCCTCAAAGAGAAAAATCCCGTGCTGGAGATGAAGCAAGTCTGGACATGGGCAAAGGACGAGAGCGAACGTCCGCCCTCCACGCGCGAGATATTCGAGACGTATCTATCCACGCGTCGCGAGGTGATCGCCAAACTCGAAACCATCCCCCTCGCCGATTGGTGGCGCACGGGACGTCACGAAGAGTTTGGGGTTGTATCCATCAAGCAACAGGCCAGTTATTTCGCGGCTCACGAGTTGACGCATTTGCCGCAGATCGAAAGGCTTATAAACGGATAATCGTTATGGAACATTGGTATTCCAAATCCCTCGGTGATGGGGTGTGGGCGCCGACTGCCCGCGTGGAAATTGAAAACCTCTTTCAGCCGTCCTTCGAGTCGGCGGGCATGCCGAATGACATGGCGGTCTTCATGCGCGAAGAGGAGGGACAATTGCACTGCGAATGGATCGCGTATTTTTCACCCGCGGCGGAGCAGATTGCCAAGGCGGCGGACGCGCGTCCGTGCAATCGTCCCGCGCGATTGGGATTAAGTTTGCTGGCGGGGAATGAAGATTGTTGGTCGGAATTATTTTCAGATGAAGGTGTGTGAAAGACATTCATTCGTAGGTCAGGCTTTTAGCCTGACATTCTCATGACTCGATCAATTTAGCGGGTTGAAAACCCGCCCTACAAACACCCTCACAATGAACTAATTCTTTTCCAAAAAGAGTGATGTAACAATCACTCTTTTTTCATTCCAAAGGCGGGATGGGGGAGGATGGGATTACGGAGCGATTCCAAGTATCCTGCAACTACATCTTGTTTCATTTTTGAATACGTGCATGTCAAAGTCGCGCATCCTATTGATCAGTTCACAGCAACTCTTCGGCGAAAGCATGGAGGTGATTTTACGCGCCGACAGCGACATTGAACTGATTGGTCCATGGAATTTGAACGAAAAGGATATCTGCAATCGTTTGCTTGAAGAACGCCCGACTGTCGTGGTCATTGCCGACGAGAACCTGCAAAGCGAAACGGCGGCAGAGCTGACAAAGTCGATCATTGAAAAATATCCGGAAATATCAGTGATCCGCACCGCATTAAACGACAACACTTTTCGGATCGTTTCCACGCACACCCTGCCTGCCCGTGGCGATCATCTACTTGAAACAATCCATCGTTGTATCGCCCGAACACAGACAGCAGGCAGGTCAGATGATTCAGAAAATAGTCAGGAGTCGGTGAACCTATGAATACTAGAAGTGGTAAGTTTCAGAAGCGAATAGCGCCCTTGCTTATTTCGTTCCTTATGTTTTTACTATTTGGATGCGTCCAAAACTCTCAACACGAGCCTCCTCAACCAGCTTCCGTTCAGGCAATTGCGGAGGGGAATATCGAAAACGGGCGAAAGTTGTTCATGGGTTATAAACATTTCGAAAATGAGGGCCCGCCTTGCATGGGATGTCATAACTTGGGCGAATATGGAATTCTCGGCGGCGGGGCATTGGGACCCGACCTGACAAACGTATCGAGCGAACGGAACGATATTGAGCTTGCCTCGGTACTCTCCAATAACCGATGGACCAAATCGCCCGTGATGGAGCCTATTTACAGTCAACATCCGCTGACGGAAAGCGAACAGGCGGATTTGATCGCTTTCATGAAATCCTCCGCCGGGGAACCGCAGGCAGACAAAGAGTGGTTGGTGCTGGGCATCAGTATTCTTGCAACCATTGGCGCGGCGATCGTGATCGGATTTGTGTATCGGAATCGTCTGCGAAGAATCCGCGCGACGATGGTTGAGGAAGCGGAAAAGGAGTTGTTATGAACTGGATCAAAGAAATTTCGAACCCGCAAGCGCGGCAGTGGGAGGAGTTTTATCGCAACCGCTGGCAGCATGACCGCGTGGTACGAAGCACGCACGGCGTGAACTGCACAGGCAGTTGCTCGTGGATGATCTATGTGAAGGACGGCATCGTCACCTGGGAGATGCAGGCGTTGGATTATCCCATCTTACAGCCTGGCATCCCGCCGTATGAGCCGCGCGGTTGCCAGCGTGGGATTTCGTTCTCGTGGTATCAGTACAGCCCAATCCGCGTTAAGTATCCGTACATGCGCGGCGTGTTGATGGACCTGTACCAAAAAGCCAAAGAGGAGCACAAAGATCCCGTCGAAGCGTGGGCAGCCGTCGTTGAGAATGAAGCGGGGCGCAAGTCCTTTCATCAGGCGCGCGGCAAAGGCGGATTCCGCCGCGTCAAGTGGGAAGAAGCGTTGGAAGTCATCGCCGCATCCACGATCTACACGATCAAAAAATATGGACCCGACCGCATCATCGGATTCTCGCCGATCCCCGCCATGTCCATGTTGAGTTATGCGGGCGGAAGCCGCTTCCTGCAAATGCTAGGCGGCGTGAGCATGAGTTTTTACGATTGGTACAGCGACCTGCCGCCCGCCAGCCCCGAAGTGTGGGGCGAGCAAACGGATGTGGCGGAGAGCGCGGACTGGTACAACTCGAAGTTCATCGCGTCGGTGGGATCGAACATGAGCATGACGCGCACGCCCGATGTGCATTTCGCGGCGGAAGCGCGGCACAATGGCACGAAGTTGGTTGTGTTCGCGCCAGACTTTAGCCAGGTGGCGAAGTACGCCGATTGGTGGGTGCCGATCAACGCGGGGCAGGACGGCGCGTTTTGGATGGCGGTCAACCACGTCATCATGAACGAGTTCCATTATAAAAATCCGACGCCGTACTTTTTAGAGTACCTGAAAAAATATTCCGACGCGCCGTTCCTCGTTGAACTCAACGAAGTAGACGGGAAGTATGTGCCGGGGCGAATGATCCGCGCCGCGCACGTGGAACGCACGCGCAACGTGGAAAACGGCGAATGGAAATTTTTGGTGTGGGATGAGATCAGCGACGCGCCGCGAATGCCGCAGGGCAGTTTGGGTTTCCGCTGGCAACAGCAAAAAGGACAATGGAATCTGGAGCCGAAAGACGGTCTGGATGGAAGCGAGATACGTCCGCAACTTACGTTCTTCAGTGAATCGAGTGAGCAACTTTCTGTTTCATTTGCGGAGTTCGGCGAAGGCAAAACCTTTCAGCGCAATATGCCTGTGCGTTACATCGAAACCAACGAAGGCAAAAAAGCGGTCGTCACAATTTACGATCTGTTGATGGCGCAATACGGCGTGGGTCGCGGACTTGAGGGCGATTACCCCGCCGACTACGACGATGAAAATTTATCATACACGCCTGCCTGGCAGGAACGCTACACAGGCATTGACCGCCAAACCGTAATTCAATTTGCGCGCGAGTGGGCGATCACCGCCGAAAAGACCGAAGGCAAATGCACGGTCATCATCGGCGCGGGCGTCAACCATTGGTATCACAACAATTTAATTTATCGCGCCTGCATCGGCGCGTTGATGCTCACGGGTTGCGTCGGTCGCAACGGCGGCGGATTGAATCATTATGTCGGTCAGGAAAAACTCGCTCCGATGGCGCCGTGGGCTTCGATCGCGTTTGCATTGGATTGGCAAAAGCCGCCGCGCCAAATGAACACGCCTTCGTTCCATTACGTCAACACCGATCAATGGCGATATGAACTCGCTCATACCGACCCTCAGCCTGTTTCTCGACCTGAGGGTGAGCGCCACCGTGAAATGACTCAAGACCACACGCTTGACGCGAACATCCGCGCGGTGCGCATGGGATGGCTTCCGTCGTATCCGCAGTTCAACGTCAGCTCGCTGGAAATTGTCAGGATGGCGGAGCAGGCTGGGGCGAAGTCGGACGCGGAAATTCGTCAGTGGGTGGTGGATCAATTGAAGTCGGGCAAACTTAAGTTTGCCGTACAAGACCCAGACGCTCCCGAAAATTGGCCCCGCTTATGGTTCATCTGGCGCGGCAATGCGTTGAACGCCAGCGCGAAGGGACAGGAGTATTTCTTCAAACATTATCTCGGCACGCACCACCAACTCATTTCGGAGGAAGTGGATAAGAGCAACTTCAAAGAGGTGACGTACCGCGACGAAGCGCCCGAAGGCAAATTGGACCTGGTGGTGGATATCAACTTCCGCATGGACACATCCGCGTTGTATTCGGATATTGTGTTGCCGACGGCGAGTTGGTATGAAAAAGACGATTTGAACACAACCGACATGCACTCGTTCATTCATCCGTTGTCTGCCGCTGTGCCGCCCTCATGGGAATCGAAAACCGATTGGGATATTTTCAAAATTCTGGCGGGCAAGATCAGCGAACTGGCAGAGACTCATTTACCTGAACCCGTGCGCGATCTGGTTGCGATGCCGCTTCAACATGATACGCCCGCTGAGATGGCGCAGCCGCACATCCGCGATTGGGGCAAGGGCGAGTGTGAACCCATCCCTGGCGTGACCATGCCGAACTTCGTGTTGACCGAACGCGATTACGTCAACTTGGGCAAACGCTTCATTTCACTCGGACCCAAATTGCAAAAGGAAGGTCTCGCCATTCACGGCATCCATTGGAATGCGGACGACCTGTATCAAGAATTGCTGGATAGCAAGCCGACGACTTCATGGAACGGTCAGACCTATCCTTCGCTTGCCGTTGCGCGCGACACGGCAAATGTCATCTTGCATCTTGCGCCCGAAACAAACGGCGAAGTGGCATACCGCGCCTTCCAAGCCGAAGAAGAACGCATGGGACTCAAACTCACCGACCTCGCCGAACCGACGCGCGCCTCGCGTGTGTCGTTCAATGACTTGACTCAACAGCCGCGCCGCTTGCTCAACAGTCCCATCTGGTCGGGCATTATGACCGATGGACGACCGTACTCCGCTTACACCCTCAACGTGGATAGACTCGTCCCGTGGCGCACGTTGACAGGACGCCAGCATTTTTATTTGGATCACGAAGGCTATCTGGCGCATGGCGAACATTTGCCAACGTATAAGCCGCGACCCGACCATATCGCTTTCGACGATCTGGATAAGAGTCACAGCGAAGGCAAGACCGTGAAATTAAATTACCTCACGCCTCATGCCAAGTGGCACATCCACTCGAACTATTTCGACAACGACCGCATGTTGACTCTCTCACGCGGACTCGAACCGCTGTGGATCAGCGAGCAGGATGCGAAAACCATCGGCATCGTGGATAACGATTGGGTGGAGGCGTACAACGATCACGGCACGACCGTCACACGCGCCATCGTCAGCGCGCGCATCCCTTCGGGAATCTGCTTCATCTATCACGCGCCCGAACGAACCGTGAGCGTGCCAAAGTCTCCGATGCGCGGCAACAAACGCGCGGGCGGACACAACAGCCCCACGCGCATCCGCCTCAAATCCATGTTGATGGTCGGCGGCTATGGTCAATTCACCTACGGCTTCAATTATTGGGGTCCGACGGGAGTGAACCGCGACACGTTTATCTTGGTGCGCAAGTTGCCTGGCGAGCCAGAGTTTTAAATAAACGCAAGACCTAACAGGTTTTTAAAACCTGTTAGGTCTCACAGAAAAGGATGTGAAATTATGAAAGTACGCTCGCAAGTTTCAATGGTCTTTCATCTCGATAAATGTATCGGCTGTCACACATGCAGTATCGCCTGCAAAAATATTTGGACCGACCGCCCAGGCGCGGAATATATGTGGTGGAACAACGTCGAGACAAAGCCAGGTGTTGGCTTCCCCACGCAATGGGAAGATCAGGAAAAATATCACGGCGGCTGGGAACTGGAAGACAAACCGAAGAATCCCGAGTTGAAATTAAAACTGCAAAACCGCTTGCAGACCTTTGCCAACCTGTTCTCCAACCCCGCCATGCCCACCATGGACGATTACTACGAGCCGTGGACATATAACTACGGTGATTTATTCAATTCGCCGCTTGGTCCCGACCAGCCAACCGCGCGTCCCATCTCGCGCATTGACGGCAAGCCGATTGACATCAAAGCGGGTCCCAACTGGGACGACGACCTCGGCGGCTCGAACATCTACGCGGTGAAAGATCCGTTGTTGGCAGACATGAATCCCGAGGACAGACAGCGTCTCTTTTCCATCGAGCAACTTTTTTACTTTTACATGCCGCGCATCTGCAACCATTGTTTGAATGCGGCGTGTGTGGGCGCGTGTCCATCGGGCGCAATTTATAAACGCGCCGAAGACGGCGTGGTGTTGATCAATCAGGATAAATGCCGCGGCTGGCGCATGTGCGTCTCAGCCTGCCCGTACAAGAAAACGTATTACAACTGGTCAACGGGCAAATCTGAAAAATGTATTTTGTGTTACCCGCGCCTCGAAACGGGACAAGCCCCCGCCTGCTTCCATTCATGTGTCGGACGCATCCGTTATTTGGGCGTTCTGCTGTACGATGCGGATCAAATTCCCGACGCGCTCAAAGTGCCAGATGAACAACTCGTTCAACGCCAGCGCGAGATGATCCTTGATCCGTTCGACCCGAAAGTTGTCGCGGCGGCGAAAGAAAGCGGCATCCCCGATGGCGTGATCGCGGCGGCGCAAAATTCCCCTGTGTACAAATACGTCAAAGAATGGGAGCTGGCTCTGCCCCTGCATCCCGAATATCGCACCCTGCCGATGTTGTTCTACGTCCCGCCGCTTCTGCCCGTCCTCAATGCGACTCAGGAAAACGGCACACAGCGCGTCGAAACGGACTTGTTCACTTCACTGGAAAAAGCCCGCGTGCCAGTCCGTTATATGTCGCGCACGCTTTCGGCTGGCAACGACGAACTCGTTATCAAAGCCTATCGCAAGATGATCGCTGTCCGCATTTACAAACGACATGAAACCGTCGGCGATGTGACCGAAGAGGAAGCGAATGCCGCGCTGGAAAAAGCAGGCATGGGCGCGGAAGAAGCGGAGGCGATCTATCGCCTCACGTCCCTGCCCACCTATCAAGAACGATTCGTCATCCCGCCCTACAGCCGCGAAGGCGATATCGAAGAGACCTACGATCCGCAACAACGCAAAGCAGAGACTGGCTTCGGCAGGCGGCAGGCTCCGCAGAGAGGGTTGTGATTCATGTTCAAAGATTCAACCGCCTCGTTATTCGACTCATTTGCCGCCCTGTTGGAATATCCCTCATCGGATTTCAGCGAACATGCCCAGGAATGTTTGGAGTTGATGAGGTCTCTCCATCCCGAAGCCGCAGATATGGTCGAGAAGTTTGCCAACGCTGTTGAAAAAAATTCCCTGCAACGAATGCAGGAGTTGTTCACAACAACGTTTGATATGCAGCCTGTTTGTTATCCGTATGTTGGTTTTCATTTGTACGGCGAGAGTTATAAACGTGGCGCGTTCATGGCGCAATTGAACGAGGGCTATCACGGCATCGGCTATTCGGCGGGGCAGGAATTGCCCGACAATCTTTCAGTAATTCTGCGCTTCATCGGATTTGATTCAGAAAACCGCTACAGCGAATTCTCGCAGGCATTGCTCAGCGACGGCGTACTGCCATCGTTGGAAAAAATGCTCAAGGTCTTCGGCGAGGGATCGGAGAATCCATATTTTGCGATTCTCTCCGCGCTTCAATTATTTGTCCTCACCACGCTTGAAAAGGAATTGACCCATGACTGACATCCTGCTCTTTGTCGTCTTCCCCTACGTGGCGCTTGCCATCGGAATCGTCGGGACGATCTATCGTTACCTGACGAATCAATATTCATTCACGAGTCTATCGTCGCAGTTTCTCGAAAACGATTTGCAGTTTTGGGGGTCCACGCTCTGGCATTACGGTATCCTGCCGACCACGATCATTCACATTGCGGGGTTTGCCATCCCCAGGGTCATGGCGGCGGCGCATGGCACGCCTGAATTGCTGTATGTTTCTGAACTGGCTGGCAAAATTCTGGGCATCATGGCGCTGGTCGGCGCGGGTATCCTGCTCTATCGGAGACTTACGTCCTCTAAAATTCGCGCCATCACCACGCCCGTGGATTGGGTTATATTGAGTCTATTATTTGCGCAGGTCTTCTTTGGGCTGATCCTTGCCTTTGTCTATCGCTGGGGCGCGGCGTGGTTTATTTACACCGCCACCCCCTGGATGGACTCGCTGGCTTTGTTCCAGCCTGCGCCGCAATTTGTCACCGCCCTGCCTTTGGCGCACAAAGTTCACTTCCTCACTGGCTTTCTGTTGTTCGCGCTCATGCCGTTCAGTAGACTGGTGCATATCGTAACTGTTCCAGTCTCCTATTTATGGCGCAACTTCCAACTCGTCATTTGGACGCGACGAAGAGTAATGTAGGTAACTCGGATGTGGAATAAAACAACCCGCATGATTCAGAACGAAGTGCGCGATTTGTTCCCCGCTTATTTCGCCCTCGTCATGGCGACGGGCATCGTGTCTATCGCCGCCAAACTAGAGAACATGCCGCAGATTGTATAGTCGCTTTTCATCGTCAATATTATTTCCTATATTGTTTTGTGGGCGCTTACGCTGGTTCGCATTTTTAGCAATTTTCCCGGAGTCATTGCCGATCTCGCCAGCCACGAGCGCGGCCACGGATTCTTTACCGCGGAAGCAGCGTAGAACTAATTATCCGAAAAGAGGTTGATAAATTATCAAATCATCCTTTTTTCATTCTTCATGAAGTAGAAAGAGGGATTTGAATATTTCGTCTTTTCAAGTATTTTCAAGTAACTTTCATGCGATTGGTTTGATTACCTTACGCTTTCAAAGTTGAGATGCCAACCGCGAAGCGCGCTGAACGCGCAGTTTTTTCTTTTTGTTTGAGCACCCGAGAAGTCTTGGGTAAAGCGGTTGCGCCATTCACTATGAGATATAGATCATGCCCAGCCATCGCGTCATGTTGGTATGCTCCCGCCACCTCTTTGGCGAAAGCATCGAGAACCTCTTGCGCGGCGCCGACGAGGTGGAATTAATCGGGCCATGGGACTTGAACGAGGACGTCTGCGCGCGAATCGGGGAATTTCGACCGAATGTAATTGTAATTGCCGATAAAGATACTCGAGGCGAGGAAAGCGCCCGCCTCATAACCGCGATTGTTGAGCAATATCCCGAATTACCCGTGATTCGCGCGAATCTGGACGAAAATGTTGTCCGCGTATTTTCAACGCGCCTATTGCCGGCGCGAGGCGCCGACCTGCTGGAAACCATCCGCAACCTGCCCGCTGTGCCTGCGGGTAAATTATCCGCAACGAGAGGAGCGAACAATGAGGAGTGATAGTGGAAAGCCTTCCTCCATCCCGATAAAAATCGCGCTTGCGCTATTGCAGGCGATGACGCTTATATTCGTCATTACCAGCGTCGTGTTTGCCGTGCCTCCGGCGCAAGCGCCCGATGGAGAGGCGTTATTTACGTCGAAAGGTTGCATTGCCTGCCACACCATCGGCGGCGGCGACCTGGTAGGTCCCGACCTTTCGGGCGTAACCAAGGTCCGCACGGAAGAGTGGCTTACAAAATGGCTGACGGCGCCAGACCAGATGTTGACGAGCGACCCGGACGCCCAGGCGTTATTGGCGCAATATAACAATGTTCCCATGCCGAATTTGGGATTGAAGCCCGACGAGGTGGCGGCGTTGATCGTCTATTTGGGCGGCGGCGCGACGACAGGTAATACAGCGATTGGACTCGCCGCAGGCGACGCGACGAGCGGCAAAGCATATTTCGTCGGCGATGAGCGTTTCGAGAATGGCGGACCTCATTGTATCTCCTGCCATAGCGTGGCGGGGATCGGCGCGCTGGGCGGTGGAAACCTAGGCCCCGACTTGACAACGAGCGGCTTTGTTAAATCGGATGCCGCGTTTGCCACATTTATGGGCGCGCCGTCCACGCTAACGATGGGCGCGATCTGGAAGAACACGCCATTGACGGCGCAAGAGCAAGCGGATCTGTACGCGTTCCTGAGCAAGGCAACAGTCACCCAGCGCGAGCCAAGCGCCTTATTGCAGATCGCATTGCTGAGCGTCGCTGGCGCGGCGGCGCTGATCGTTCTGGCGCAAGTCTATTGGGGCAAACGATTACGAGGCGTGCGCAAACCGATGATCGAACGGACGCTGGCGGCGAAGAAATAAGAACAAGACCCTAAAGGTCTCTAAGACCTTGAGGGTCTGGCTACCTACGGAGGCATCGAACATGAGTTGGATTCAAGATTTGGTCAACCCGCAAGCCCGCCAGTGGGAGGAGTTTTATCGCAACCGCTGGCAGCACGATAACATCGTCCGCAGCACGCATGGCGTGAACTGCACGGGCGGATGTTCGTGGCAGGTCTACGTGAAGGACGGCATTATCACCTGGGAAATGCAGCAGGTGGATTATCCGCTGTTGCAGGATGGACTGCCGCCCTATGAGCCGCGCGGCTGTCAACGCGGTATTTCCGCCTCGTGGTATGTCTACAGCCCGATCCGCGTGAAATATCCATATGCGCGCGGCGCGCTGCTGGATTATTGGCGTGAGGCGAGGTTCAAACTCGGACCCGTCGAGGCGTACGCCTCCATCATGGAGGATGAAGCGAAGCGCGAGCGCATCCAAAAAGCGCGCGGCAAAGGCGGATTCCGCCGCGCGAACTGGGACGAAGTGTTGGAGATCATCGCCGCTTCGATGCTCTACACCGCGAGGAAGTACGGTCCCGACCGCGTGTTCGGCTTCTCGCCGATTCCAGCCATGTCGTATCTTTCCTATGGCGGAGGTTCGCGCTTCCTGCAATTGTTCGGCGGCGTGAACATGAGTTTCTACGACTGGTACGCCGACCTGCCGAACGCCTTCCCCGAAATCTGGGGCGACCAGACCGACGTATGCGAAAGCGCCGACTGGTACAACAGCAAATATATCGTCTCGATGGGTTCAAACTTGAACATGACGCGCACGCCCGATGTGCATTTCATCTCCGAGGCGCGGCACGAAGGCGCGAAGTTCGTCGTCTTTGCGCCGGACTTTTCGCAAGTGGCGAAATACTCCGATTGGTGGATCCCCGTCAAAGCCGGGCAAGATACGGCGATCTGGATGGCGGTCAACCACGTCATCTTGAAGGAATATTATGTGGATCGCCAGGTCCCGTATTTCGTCAACTACTTGAAAGAAAACACGGACATGCCGTTCCTGATCGAGTTGGAGAAGGACGGCGACGGCTATAAGGCGGGGCGTTACATCCGCGCCAACACCGTGAAACGCTACAAAGACGTGGAGAACGGCGAATGGAAATTCCTTGTCCACGACGCGAAGGTGAACGCGCCGCGAATGCCGAAGGGCGCGGTAGGCGACCGCTGGAGCAAGGAAAAGGGCAAGTGGAATATCAAGATGGAAGACGGGTTGGACAATGCCCCCATCGAGCCGACGCTTTCATTTATGGATTCGCAGGATGAAACGGCGAGCGTCGCGTTCTATGAGTTCGCCGAACAAAAGACCGCCATGCGCGGCGTCCCCGCGAAGTGGATCGAAACCGAAGACGGCAAGAAACTCGTCACCACCGTGTTCGATCTGGTCATCGCGCAGTTCGGCGTGGGTCGCGGACTGCCGGGCGATTATCCGCAGAGTTACGACGAAGTCGGCGCGTACACGCCCGCGTGGCAGGAATCGTACACGAACATCGGACGCGATACGGTGATCCGCCTGGCGCGCGAGTTCGCCTCCAACGCCGAAGCGACCAACGGCAAGTCCATGATCATCGTCGGCGCGAGCATCAATCACTGGTACAACAACAACCTCGCCTATCGCGCTCCGATCTATGCGCTGATTTTGTGCGGGTGCTGCGGAGTCAACGGCGGAGGGATGAACCACTACGTCGGTCAGGAAAAACTGACTCTGGTCGCGCCGTGGACGAGTCTCGCGTTCGCCCTCGACTGGCAGAAGCCGCCGCGTCAGCAGCAATCCCCAATTTGGCATTATACGAACAGCGATCAATGGCGCTACGAAGGCGACTTCACCGAGTACGCGCACATCCCGCCCAAGACGAAATGGGCGAAAGGCCACGCGATGGATTTGGCGGCGGCGGCGGTGCGCATGGGCTGGATGCCGTACTTCCCGCAGTTCAAGATCAATTCTCTCGAAGCGGCAAATCAAGCCGAAGCCGCGGGCGCGAAATCTCCCGAAGACGTGGCGAAGTGGGCGGCGAAGCAACTCAAAGACGGCAAACTCGAATTTTCGGTGGACGATCCCGACGCGCAAGAGAACTGGCCCCGCGTCTGGATCATCTGGCGCGGCAACGCCATTCAATCCAGCGCGAAGGGACACGAATTCTTCCTGCGCCACTACCTCGGCACGCACGATAACATCATCGCGGAGGAACACGCGAGAGACAAGGTCAAGACCGTCAAGTTTAGCGAGCCGGCGCCGCGCGGCAAAATGGACCTGGTGGTGGACCTCAACTTCCGCATGGACTCGTCCGCGCTGTATTCGGACATCGTCCTGCCCGCCGCGTTTTGGTACGAGAAGAACGACCTGAACTCTACCGACCTGCATTCCTTCGTCCACCCGCTTGGGCAGGCTGTGCCGCCCGTATGGGAATCGAAGACCGATTGGGAAATTTTCAAAGCGTTTGCGAAAAAGGTCAGCGAACTTTCAGCGGATGTTTTCCCCGAGCCTGTTAAAGACCTGGTGATGACTCCGTTGATGCACGATACGCCCGACGAACTCTCGCAGCCCGACGTAAAAGATTGGCGCGCGGGCGAATGCGATCCCATTCCCGGCAAGACCATGCCGCGCTTCCGCATGGTGGAGCGCGATTACGCCAATATTTACAACAAGTTTATCTCGTTGGGGCCCAACATCCGCGCGGACGGCGTCAGCGGCAACGGCGTGCAAATTCCCGTCGCGGAGTTCTACGACGAGTTGTTGAAGAATCCCGTCGGCGGCTCGCCCGACCCGCGTCACATGCGCTGCGTGGAATGGGGCGGGAACAAATACCCGTCGGTGGAAGACGCGCTCGACGCGGCAAACGTCCTGTTGTTCCTCGCGCCCGAAACGAACGGCGCGGTCTCCTACGCGGCGTTCAAGCATGAGGAGGAAAGAGTCGGAATGCCGCTGGCGGATCTCGCCGAAGGCGTCCGCGGTGTGCGCATGACCTTCTTCGATTTGACTCGCCAGGTGCGGCGGACGCTCATCAGCCCGTGCTGGAGCGGCATCGTCAACGATGGACGCGCCTACTCCGCCTGGTGCATGAGCGTGGAGCGCCGCGTCCCCTGGCGCACGCTGACGGGACGCCAGCACTTCTACATTGACCATCCCTACTACATGGACTTCGGCGAAAACCTGCCGACCTTCAAGCCGAAACTTGTGGCGAAGCCCGGCGACTGGAAGAAGATCGGCGACATCGTGAACAGTCCGCTGGACGATAAGAGCCTGATCCTCAACTACATTACGCCGCACGGCAAGTGGAACATCCACTCGACGTACAAGGACAACCACCGCATGTTGACTCTCTCGCGCGGCATGGATCCTGTCTGGCTGAACGACAAGGAAGCCGAAAGCGTCGGCATTGTGGACAACGACTGGGTCGAAGTCCACAACGACAACGGCGTGGTCGTGACGCGCGCGGCAGTCAGCGCCCGCGTCCAGCCTGGCACGTGTTTGTACTATCACGCGGTCGAGCGCACGATCTTCATCCCCAAATCGCAAATTCGCGGCGGAAAACGCGCGGGCGGTCACAACAGCCTGACGCGCACGCGCATCAATCCCGTGGAACTCGCGGGCGGTTACGCCCAGTTCACGTACGGCTTCAATTATTGGGGACCCATCGGCGTCTTCACCCGCGATACATACTGTGTGGTGCGGAAGATGGAAAAATTGGAATGGTAAATTGATTTCCCTCACCCTAACCCTCTCCCTTCGGGAGAGGGTTAGGGTGAGGGAACACAAAGGAGTCAATCATGGATATTCGCGCGCACGTTTCAATGGTCTTCCATCTCGACAAGTGCATTGGCTGTCACACGTGCAGTATCGCCTGCAAGAACATCTGGACCGATCGCAAAGGCACCGAGTACATGTGGTGGAACAACGTGGAAACCAAGCCCGGCACCGGCTACCCCACGCAGTGGGAAGACCAGGAAAAATACAAAGGCGGCTGGCAAAGAGACGAGAACGGAAAGATCCATCTCCGCCTCCACAACCGCGCGGGCGGGCTGACCAACATTTTCTATAACCCCGCCCTCCCGACCATGGACGATTACTACGAACCCTGGACGTACGACTACGAGAATCTCTTCAACGCGCCCGAAGGCGACGATCAGCCCACCGCCCGCGCCGTCTCGATGATCACGGGCAAGCCGATGGACAGTATCGAAGCGGGTCCAAATTGGGACGACGATCTGGGCGGCTCGCCCGTCTACGCCAGCAACGACGTTAATCTCGATAAACTCACCGAGGAAGAACGCGAGCAACTTAACGAGATCGAGCGCGTCGTTTTCTTCTACCTGCCGCGCATTTGCAATCACTGTCTCAACCCCGGCTGTGTCGCGGCGTGTCCCGCGGGCGCGATCTACAAACGCGGCGAAGACGGAATCGTTTTGCTCTCGCAGGAAAAATGCCGCGCCTGGCGCATGTGCATTTCGGGCTGCCCCTACAAGAAGACCTACTTCAACTGGGCGTCGGGCAAATCTGAAAAATGTATTTTGTGCTACCCGCGCCTCGAATCGGGACAACCCCCCGCCTGCTTCCACTCCTGCGTGGGACGGATTCGCTATTTGGGAGTCCTGCTCTACGACGCGGATCAAATCGAAAAGCGCGCCTCCGCGCCCGACCATGAACTGGTCGCCGCGCAACGAGACATGATCATGGACCCGTTCGACCCTGCCATCATCGCCGCCGCGAAAAAAAACAAGATATCGGACGCGATGATCGCCTCTGCGCAGAATTCGCCCGTCTACAAGTTCGTCAAGAAGTGGCAGATCGCGCTTCCGCTTCATCCCGACTTCCGCACCCTGCCCATGCTTTACTACGTCCCGCCCATGCTGCCCGTCCTTGCCAAGACCAAAGACGGCAACTACGACGTGGACGGCTTGGAAAAGGAAGGCTTGCCCGCCATGCTCAGTTCGCTGGAGAAGGCGCGCATGCCCATCAAATACATGGCAAGCCTGTTCTCGGCGGGCAACGTTCCGGTTGTGGAAGAGGTCTATCGCAAGTTGATCGCCGTGCGTATTTTCAAACGCGCGCAAAAGGTCAAGGATTACCAGCAAGCCGAAGTGGACGCGGCTCTCACGCAGGGCAAGACCAACGCCGAAGAAGTCGAAGCCATCTTCCGCCTCACGTCGCTCCCAACCTACGAGGAGCGCTTCGTCATCCCGCCGCTTGGGCGTGAAGTCGCCGTCGAAGCGTGGGAATCCCCGCTCGACCGCAAGCGCGAAGCGGGTTTCGGCGTCCGCAATAAGATTGCGAAGCGGAAATTTTAAAGTGATTAAACACAAAGGACACGAAGCCTGTCCTGAGCAAAGTCGAAGGGTACGCAAAGGTTTTAAAGATTTTCCTGCGCGTCCCTTTGTGACCTTCGTGTTTAAAAAGAATTTCGCGGAGAACCCCTAATGTACACCGAAACCGAAATGCGAAGCCTCTACCAATGCTTTGCCCACATGTTGGAATACCCCGCGGGCGGCGCGCTCCAAGCCGCGCTCAAAGCGCGGGGACTCTTGCTGGATAAAGACCCCGCCTCCGCCGCGCAGTTGAAGGAGTTTTATGACTACGCCGCCACGCTTTCGCCGGGCCGTTTGGAAGAAGTTTACACAGGCACGTTCGATTTGGACGCGGCTTGCCATCCCTACGTCGGCTATCACCTCTTCGGCGAGACGTACAAACGGAGCATCTTTCTCGTCGAGTTGAAGCAGCGCTATGCCGCCGAAGGCTTCGTCTTCCCCGACAACGAACTGCCCGACCATCTCGCCGTCATCCTGCGCTTCCTTTCCGTCGCGCGCGACGAAACGCAGGCGCAGGAAATCGCCCGCGACGCGCTTCTGCCAGTGTTGGATCGCATGACGGGACGCGCCAAGTCCGCAGGTTTCGACGAGGACGAGAATCCCGACGCGCCCAAAGAAGAGTCCAAAAAGCGCACCCAGTTCCACGGCGTGTTGGAGGCGCTGCGCTCCATCCTGCAAATTCAATTTCAAGTTCTGAACGTTTTGGAAACAACCGCGTGAGAGAGGTTAACCGCGAAGCACGCGAAGATCGCGAAGAAAACCTTTAAATCTTTGCGTGCTTGGCGGTCTTCGCGGTTCAAAGAATTCCACAAGGAGCAACTTATGTTCGATAACGCCCTATTCATCGGCTTCCCGTATGCGACGGTCGCCATCGCGATCGCCGTCACCGCCTACCGTTTCTTCTTCGACCCGTATTCGGTCTCCAGCCAGTCGTCGCAGTTTCTCGAGAACCGCAAATTGTTTTTCGGCTCGGTGCCGTGGCACTACGGCGTGATTACCGTTTTGCTGGCGCACATCACGGCGTTTCTCTTCCCCGGGTTATGGGGACTCTTCACCGCCAACCAGACGCGCCTCTATATCCTGGAAATTATCGGGCTTGCGTTCGCGCTCATGGCGACGGTCGGGCTGATCGTCCTCTTCTACCGCCGCCTGACCGACGCCCGCGCCAACGCGGTTACCTCCGAACTCGACTGGATCCTATTGTTCTTCCTCCTGCTTCAAGTCGCGCTTGGTTTTTGGGTCGCTTATTATTACCGCTGGGGTTCCGATTGGTTCCTGCACACCGCCGCCCCCTGGCTCCTATCGCTACTCAAATTCCAACCCGATATATCGTCGGTCGCGGCGCTTCCGTTCTGGGTTAAGTTCCACTTCCTCAACGGCTTTGTGATCGTCCTGCTCCTGCCCTTCACGCGCCTTGTGCATTTGCTGGTATTCCCGCTCTCGTATTTGTGGCGCGAACATCAAGTCGTCATCTGGAATAAAGCGCGGCATTGACGACCTTGCATTTTCAGAATCGGGACGCTGATTCACGCAGAAAACGCAGATTTTCTCTCTTTAGATCAGCGTGAGTCAGCGTTTTTCTGCGCCCCAATTTTATTTCCGATAAAGTCTACCCTCTCGTTGATTCAAGAGAAAGTCCCGTCTTTCAAAAATCGCTCGAAACCTTTCTTCGTTAGCGCGGCAAGTTCTTTGAATAATTCAGGCTCAACCTGTTTGAAGTTGAAGCAGGATTTCCCTTGCATGTGTTTTTTCAATGCGGGGCTGATATCTTTAAGTAAATCAGGGTACATGTAGACGGGCATGAGATAGAAGGAAACGTAATTCTTCTTCACTTGCGCCGAACCGAAGAATAGATTTTTCTTCCATTGTTCGCTGTACGAACCGTCGAGATAGAACACGTTTTGATTATCCATTTTGACGGTGAGTTTAGGCGCGTAGGGCTTGAGTATCTTTTTTAGGTGTTCGAAGACAGAGGGGAAGTCGGTTCGCGCGGGCATTGGCGCTCCTTCTTCCAGCAGTTGAACAGCTGGAAGAACAAAGTAGGTTTTTATTTTGATGCGCCAGCAGTTGAACTGCTGGCGCATCACTTGTTCTCACGGTGAAACAGCATTCACACGGATATAGAGCGGGTCGCCAAAGGCGAAACCATCGGGAGCGAAAGCCTGCCAGGCGGATTCATATTCGCCGTCGGTAAATGGCGCGGTGAAATCGATTTGGATAACGGCTTGCGCGCCTGCGCGGGATGGGAAGAGCGAAATTTCCCCGGGCGCGCCCAAGTCTGCGCCGCCGATGTGGATGAAGCGATAGCCCGCGTTCCAGTCGCAGGTGCCGCTGTTTTGCACAAGCCATTGCTTGTCGATGGTTGCGCCGTAGGTGACGAAGGAGTTGTCGGGTATGGTCAAGTCTTCGATAAAGTTGAGATCATTGACGCAGGTTTTCGCATCCAAAGTCGGCGCGATGGTTGGCAAGGGCGTGGATTGGATCGTTACCACGTTTTGTGTGGGGTTGATAATGAATGTGGGTTCGATGAACAGGGATTGGGAGGTTGGCGGAACAAACGGGGTGGGCGTATCCGCAGACGAGCAGGCTGAGGCGAGGAAAATGACGGGGAGGAGAATCAGGCTGAGAACGCGAAAGAGGCGAGAGGATTTCATAAATCAAAAAGGGCGGACGCATACGTCCGCCCTTACGAGTCGAGTCTTATTCTTCGTCTGAGCTGCCGCCGCCGTCGTCGCCTCCGCCGATTTCGATGGGCATGGCGATTTCGCCGCTCATCGCTTTCTGGCGGACAACGCCGTCAATCTCAGCCATGAGCGCGGGATTGGAGCGGAGGAAATCCTTCGCGTTTTCGCGTCCCTGACCGAGGCGTTGGTCGCCATAGGAGAAGAACGCGCCGCGCTTCTGGACGATCTCGAACTTGGTCGCCAGGTCGAGGATGTCGCCGGAGCGTGAGATGCCTTCGTTGAACATGATGTCGAATTCGGCGGTGCGGAACGGGGGCGCGACCTTGTTCTTGACGACTTTGACGCGCGTGCGGTTGCCGATGACTTCGTCGCCGACTTTGATGGCTTGGATGCGGCGCACGTCGAGGCGCACGGAGGCGTAAAACTTGAGGGCGTTGCCGCCTGTGGTGGTTTCGGGGTTGCCGAACATCACGCCGATCTTCGAGCGGAGTTGGTTGGTGAAAACGACGGCGGTTTTGGTCTGGTTGATGGCGCCGGAGAGTTTGCGGAGCGCCTGCGACATGAGCCTTGCTTGCACGCCCATGGTGGCGTCGCCCATGTCGCCTTCGATTTCGGAGCGTGGCACGAGCGCGGCGACCGAATCCACGACAACGATGTCCACGCCGCCGGAGCGGACGAGGGTTTCGGTGATCTCGAGGGCTTGTTCGCCGGTATCGGGTTGTGAAACGAGCAGGTTATCAATATCCACACCCACGCGCGCGGCGTAGACCGGGTCGAGGGCGTGTTCCATGTCTATGAAGGCGGCGGTGCCGCCCAGTTTTTGCACTTCGGCGATGATGTGCTGGCAGATAGTGGTCTTGCCGGAGGATTCGGGCCCGTAGATTTCAATCACGCGTCCGCGCGGGATGCCGCCCACGCCGAGGGCAATATCAAGCGAGAGCGAGCCGGTGGGGAAGGTCTCGGTCTGCATGTGTTGCGCTTCGCCGAGGCGGATGATGGAACCGTCGCCGTAGCGTTTGAGGATGTCTCCGAGCGCTTTGTCTAGCACGGCGCGCTTGGCGCCATCCACGTTGCGGGAGGGTTGTTCTTGTACTTCGGCGGCGGATGCTTTTGATTTTCGAGGGGACATGTTCATTTCTCCAATACATTGTAAGGGTCTAAAATGTGTGTAGCCGAGAGTATAGCACAGATGTTCTGACCGTCAAGGGTCATTGCAAGTGGCTCTCTGGGAATTGCCATGATTGTTACGCCAGCAGTTGCACTGCTGGCGGGCGGCAGTGCAACTGCCGCCGGAACTGGCGGTTCATCACGGCAACTCGTAAAGACCCTTGCAAGTTTCAGGTTACGGCACAGGTGTCGCCGTTGTTGGAAGAAAATTCAACGTCGGCACAGGCGGCGGGGTCAGTTGGAAACCATCTTTATCTGTAAACGTGAAGTACGTCACCTGTCCCGGGAAGATCTCCACAAAGAACTGCATATCCTTGTCCTTGTATTCCATCAGGATTTTATAGATCCCCGCCGGCAGGTCGCTCAACACCAAATTTTCCTGATAATACGGGTCGGCATTGACCGACCCTTCCGCGTACGTTAATACCTTTCTCAACGGCACTTCGGAGGGCAATGGGCGCGCCTCGACAGAGTATTGATTCAACAACTTGCCTTTTTCATCGGTGACGCGCCCCACCAACACGCCCCAACCCTGGGGCGGCGCCATCCACAACTCCGGGTTGAACGTATTGTAGAACGAGTTTTTCCCCAAGCGGATCTCAAAATGCAAATGGGGACCCGTCGTCGCGCCGGTGTCGCCCACCAAGCCGATCACGTCACCGGTGTCCACTTGTTGACCCTCCACAGCGGTAATCGCGCTCATGTGCGCGTAAATCGTAAACAGGGATTGCCCCTTGTAACCAAAATCGTGACGGATCACCACTGCCAGCCCATACGGGTCCGATTCATTGCCGGGCACTTCGGTATACAAGCCCCAACCCGCAGAGACAACCGTGCCGGCTCCCGCCGCCAGGATGGGCGCGCCCTCCGCCGCGTCGATATCCACACCGGTGTGCACGATGTTCGGCGCGAAGAACACGCCTCCGTAGCGATATTCTGCCAGTGGCCAGTTGACATTATCCGCCGCGATGGGGCGGGCGAAGTAAAAATGATCATACGATGAAACAGCCCAGGGGATCGGGTACAGAGGCGGACGCCAGCCTGAGACCGGTTCCGCGCCGGGCGTCGGCAGAATGAATCGAAACGGCTCAATGGTCGGACGCGGCGTCGCTTCAGACTCAATTGGCAGTTGATCCGCCTCCCCGGCGATCACCGCCGTTGGAGTTGGGCTCGCGCTGCCTGACAATGCGGGAGCGCAAGAGGCGAGCAAACTGAGAATCACCCAGCCAAAAATAAAATGCAATCTCTTGCTCTTCCAGCGCGTGGAGCGAAACAGGAGCCGCCTCACGAACCCTACATTCAAAATCTTCTTCATGGAATGATCGTCGGCGGCGTGACCGTTGGAATCGTGGTATTCGTTGGGATTGGCGTAGCCGTTGGCGCAATCGTTCGGGTGATCGTCGGCGTTAACGATGCCGTCAACGTGATGCGCGGCGTGCGGGTCAGCGTGATGGTCGGCGTGTGCGTGGAAGTGACGGTCGGCGTAAACGTGGGCGGGAGCAGGCGCGTTGGCGTGAGCAACACATCCGGCGGATAGAGTTGTAAAAGCGCCGAATAAAAATCAAGCCCATCGGTCAGCGCGAATTCGGTGAAGCGCGCCCCGCGATAAAACGTCCGCCAGTTGGGGAGCGCCGGGACGCGCTCCCAGCCGTATTGGCGAGCGAGAGAGGTCACATCCACCCAATACCCCGCAGGCACGGCGCTGTATTTTCCGCCTTGTTCGTATACTTTCGGGTCGAGGTTATAACGCGCTGAGAGGTCCCACGGGTTCGAATGAAGCGGCTCGCCGAGCGAACCATCCTGCGCCTGCGCGCGGATGTACAACCGCCAATACGTTTGCGCTCCGAAATCTTCGCGCACGGCAACCATCCAGCCGGCGTTGGTCATCAACGAATTGATCGCGAACGCCCGCCCGGTATAGAGCCACGATTCTTCAAAACCTGGGTCAAGCGACGTGGTGATCGGAACGTACGCATTTTCGAGGCTGGCGAGCGCGTCCCAACCCGATTCAAGAATGACGCGGTCGCGCAAGCCATTGAACGCCTCGTCCACCCGGTCGCTCAGTTGCGGATACGGCGCCTGCGCGTTGTCCAAACTCACGAGCGAATCGCGCCCCGCGCCCTCGGAGGACGAGGCAATGTTCGACACCCACAGCGGGGATGGGGTAATTTGCGCGTTTTGTTGAACGATCGCCGGCAACGGCTCTGGCAGGATCAGGTTTGCCCAGTTGAAGCCTCGCAGTGAGCTGGGAAATTCTGTCAGAGGTTCCAGCAGGTTTCCATCCAATGAATAATTCGCCAGATAGGTTTCGTTCGGCGTGTTGAACGTGGTGATGAAATCATCCCCAGACGGATTCCATGCGGGATAATCTCCATCCGCAACCCAAACGGCGGGCGCGTTGCGCGTTGAATCCCAGATGTAAATTCCGCTTCGCCCCACATTCTGGCTGGATGCCGCCCACATCAGCCGCGTCCCATCCTGCGACCAAAGCGGATGCGATTCTGCCGCGTCTGCGGTGTTGCTCAGGTTGGCGTAGCGCGTGTCGTCCGTTTTATCCAGGTCGGCGAGGATGATCTCGCCATCCGACACAAAAACGATCTGACGCCCGCCCGGCGACCATGCCGGCGAATGGTCTGCGGTTGCCGAGGAGGTTAATAAAATCGCGCCCTCCCTCGGGTTCTCAGCCGGACCAATGACAACCTCAAGGCTGTCCTCGAGGTATGCCTCGAAAGCGAGAAATGAACCGTCTGGCGACCAGGTCGGCGCGCCTTCATATTCGGGGGTGTTGGTGAGGCGGGTCACCTCCCCGCTGGAGGCGTCGAAGAGGTAGAGGTCCCAGTTTCCACTGCGGTTGGAAGCGAATGCGATCCGCTTTCCATCCGGGCTGATGGCGGGGGTGATATCGTCCCACTTGTCGCCGGTCAAACGCGTGAGCGGCATCTGGTTCGGGATGTAAGCGAAGAGATGGGCATAGCCGTTCTCCTCGATCGAAAAGACGATCACCTCCCGCGCCCCGGCGGGAACTGCCGGCGCAGAATCTGCCGTGGAGGCGAGTTGCGGTATCACCTGTGGAGTGGATGTATCCTCGATGGGTTGCAGGCACGACGAGAGAAACAGGAGAAGGGAAAAAAAGAAAATTAATCTGGCAGAATATTTGCGCATTGAAAATTTCGATTAACCAGGATCAGGCTGGGGCGGTTTCACATCGAAGGAAAATGTTACCGGTTCCTGCGCAGGCCCGTCGGGATAATACAATTTCGCCTCCAGCGTGTACGGATTCTTCAACTCCTCATCGCGGATGTGCATGGTGAATTCGAGTTTCCACCCCATCGGCTCGACGATGCTTGTGGAGGCGACTTCTGCGTCATCCGCATCTTTCAGCGCCACTTCGATGTGCGGGCGTTTTTGAAACGGCGTAACTTCGATGTTGACTCGCAAGCGATACCCATCCGGGTAGGGTTCCGCCGCGAGCGCTGTGATCCGCGTCTCCACCGGCGTCATGCGTTTTAAATTATCTTCAGGGAAAAAGAAATCCATAGTAGTTTGGTAGTTTG
>Ga0138256_10001742_pt1 | contig 23436 bp, 20 predicted proteins | sample KNB2016incub_MG_FD_105486 | JGI IMG/M metagenome (GOLD analysis project Ga0138256, IMG submission 105486) | Active sludge microbial communities from wastewater in Klosterneuburg, Austria - KNB2014incub_MG | ecosystem: Engineered > WWTP > Activated sludge > Unclassified | place: Austria... | reverse complement strand
GCTGCAAGTTTTTGAAAAGAGACATAGCCCACAAATGTAAGGGCAGGCAGTTACTTTTTTTGCCCCATAATTTTTTGTTTAACACTCATTGTTAAAGGTAATAAGCCCTTTAAGTCACCAACTTTTCCGGCATCGGCAAGCAGCCGAATTTCTGTGAATCTTGTTATTCCATAGCGAAGCATCAGATTGTTTACAAAATAGTTTTCCCCAGTTGTAATACCTTCTTCGATTTGAAGCTTGTTTTTAGTTAATGTATAAACACCATCGCTTTGGTCCGGCCTGTCGGTATTGATGCTTTCTTCTTGCGCAAGACTTTGCGTAACTATAAAAAGCATAACAATAAAAAAATGTAATTTCATATAATGACTTATACTCAGGTGGCAAATTTAGATTATTAGAAATTAAGGAAGATGTTAGTTATGACACATCATCATTACGTGCACAATGTTATTTGGACATGGCTTGTCGCTTCAAATTATCAGGCATTTTTTCAATGGCATAACGTAAGGCAGTACGCGGCATCACTGTTTTATTTGCCATTACATATTGGAAAACATCTCGCTCATTATACTGACAGGCAGACTTCAGCATCCACCCATATCCTTTCTGTACTAAATCATCATCATCAGTAAGAAGCAGGTCTGCAATCATAAAAATTTCAGAAAGAAATAATCCTTTTCGTGCCGGCACTATCAGCGAAACTGCTGCTGCACGTCTCATCCACCTGTTTTTTGAGATTGCCCATTTTGTCAGTATATTAACTTCTTGCGGAAACTTAATCAGGTAACTTCCAATGGTATGATTGCAAAATGTATCACATGATGCCCAATTGTTGACATGTTTATTTATCCAGCTTTCAAAAATTTTAATATCACCAACTTCAATTTTTTTGTGAATGGATTCTGTAAACATACATGCAATGATGGATTCTTCCAGATATGACGACTGCCAAAGATTTTCACATATATCAAAAATATTTTCTTTAGATAGCAGCTTTATTTGTTGTAAATATTTTTTGCCAATGCTTCTAACAACAGGCGATTTGACTCCGTAAACTTTTGCTATTTCACCTGATTTGAAAAACCGCGAAGCAATGTTGCGTACTTCTTCACTTGCAATATTCTTTAGTTCCTTTCTTATACTTTGAATAATTTCTTTATTCATTTTTTTTAGCAATTAATTTTGTTGTAGTATAATGGTCTGCAAAGTAAAATGTAAAGTGCCATCAGATGTAAAATAACAGAAAAAATATTTTAGTATAAATCATCAGAGATTGTTTTTATTCGTGATAAATGAATCAAAATTGGCTATTCAAAACAATCATATAGATTACATTTCCCATACAGTATTTCAATTAAAAACAGAAGTGATGTTGAAAAACTTTATTTTTTATTTGGTATAATCTTTGAAATGGTAGGTGAAGACAAATATCAGAAGTGCGTTAAAGCAAACTGATATTGTCTGCAATAAGTATAACTCCAAATTAATAACCAGCCAAATGAAGAGTTTAACCACCTTTGTTGTTTGTATAATGGTTTCAATACAAACAACAGCACAAAACAACTGCGGCAATCCCTTGCAAGTTAACATTTGTCCCGGTGTAACACTATTTAATCAAACCAATGCCGGCATGGGGGATGACATTGCAGGACCATCATGTAACATTGTAGGTGAGGATGTACTCTATCAGGTAAACATTTCAAATGGAGCCGACAAACTTTTTGTTTCAATTAAAAATTGTACAGGTCCATTCAGGGTTTTTGCAGAAAAGGTTTGTGGATCGTGTATGCCTTTGGGAAGTATTTATTCTATATTGCCGGAATGCGATCTAAGTGTTAATACCTCAAATGATACAATACTTTATGTTTGGGTTGATGCAGCAACAACAATTAACTATGATATAGCTTTTGGCAGTGATACTAATTTTACAGTAATAAATATACCTAATACACAGGGCAATCTTTCGTTTGACGGAAGTGTATGTGCAACGCCTCCTTTTGAGCCAACAAAACCTTTCTTTCAGATAGCAGTTAATGGGGTTTATCAAACTGCACCATTATTTTTCTCGCCATTAAATGTTGTGGATACTGTATGTATAACTACTTTTTTTAAAAATACAACAGGGGTCGAAGGAGTAAAAAGATTTGTGTTTGATTTTCCTGCATCCGGATATTTGAATCCACAGATTGCACCAGTAATTCCCGGATTTTATAATGCGGGTAATTGGGTGGCAACAGCATCTAATGGCGGGCAAACCTGGACAATGCAATTTATAGATGCTGCAGGTATTGGCAGAGGTGATTTTACCGGTACGCCAAATACGTGTTTAGCTTATGAGTTCTGTTTTACATTAATACCAATTTCAAACATTCCTCAATATACTAATGCAGAAGTTCATATTACCTCTGATGGATTTGGAGCAGGTTTTTTCGGAGTGATTCAACAAGGTTGTTGCCCTTCTTTTTCTACAAAATGCACCACAAACTTTACTTCAGGAGGTGCTGTTGGCGGAGCCCAAGGATTTGGATTTGGCTTTAACGATCCCGGTGCATTGCCTGTTGAGTTGCTATCATTTACTGCAAAAGCCGAAAAAAATAGGGTGAAGCTTAATTGGGCAACAGCATTTGAAAAAAACAACAGTCACTTTACAATTGAGAAGTCTGCAGATGGTTTGCAGTGGTCAAAATTGGCCAGCATAAATAGTCAGGGCAATGGAAATGTTCAACAGTATTATAACTATACCGACAATTATCCTGTGAGCGGCACTTCATGGTACAGATTGTCACAAACAGATTATGATGGAAAAACAGAAACGTTTCCTGCACAAAGAGTTTATGTAAGCCCTTATCATTATTCTATATTTCCCAATCCGGTAAAAGATTTATTGACTATTCAGTTTGACACTGATGAAGCACCTAAGATACAGATGTATAATCCGGTTGGCAATAGGGTTTCTGTTCCTATTGAATGGTGCAGTGGAATGGTTAAAATTAATACCTCTCAACTACCAGCAGGTTTCTATTTTTTAAACATTGAAACTTATGGTGTGGCTGAAAAAGAGCAAATTGCTATTGTCAGATAATTATAGTTGATTTTTTGTTTAGTGATTTATTAGTTATTAGTATTTAAATAAAAAAAGCTGCCTATGACGCAGCTTTTTTATTAAAATTGTAATTAAGAATCACATTCTTTCAATCACCATAGCGCTGGCACCACCACCACCATTGCATATTGCGGCACCACCAATTTTTGCATTATTCTGTTTTAAAACATTTAGCAGTGTAACTAATATTCTTGCACCGGAGCATCCTAATGGATGACCTAATGCAACTGCACCACCATTGACATTTACTTTTACAGGGTCAAGATTCATTTCTTTCATATTGGCCAAAGCAACTACAGAAAATGCTTCGTTGAGTTCTACAAACTCTAAGTCAGACATTTTTAGGCCTGCTTTTTCAACTGCTCTTGGCAATGCCTTTGATGGAGTAGTAGTAAACCATTCAGGTGCTTGCTCTGCATCGGCATAACTGCGGATACGCCCAAGGGGTTTCAGTCCCAAGGCTTCTGCTTTTTCTTTACTCATTAATATTAATGCAGCGGCACCATCATTCATGGTTGAAGCATTGGCAGCTGTTACGGTTCCTTCTTTACTGAAAGCGGGTTTTAATCCCGGAATCTTATCAAAATGTACGTTTTTATATTCTTCGTCTTCTGCAAAAATAACCGGATCCCCTTTGCGCTGCGGAATTTCGACCGGAACAATTTCATCCTTAAATTTTCCTTCAGCCCAGGCATCAGCACTGCGTTTGTATGATTGTATTGCATAGGTATCCTGATCCTGACGTGAAAAATTACATTCTCTTGCGCATAAATCCGCGGCATTTCCCATTGCATAATTATGATAAACATCTGTCAATCCATCTTTAGCCAAACCATCAATGGCAGAAACATCACCATATTTATTTCCCCATCGCATATTTTGCATATAGAATGGAACATTACTCATGCTTTCCATACCTCCGGCAACAATTACATCATTGTCGCCAAGCATAATGCTCTGTGCTGCTAACATTACAGCTTTCATTCCCGAAGCACAAACTTTATTGATTGTAGTACATTGAACGGTGTCGGGCAAGCCTGCAAACTTCGCAGCCTGACGTGCGGGCGCTTGTCCTAAGTTGGCTTGTAAAACACTACCCATATACACTTCTTTGATTTCTGATGGGTTGAGTTTGATGCGATCAATAGCACCTTTAATGGCTATTGCACCCAAGCGGGTTGCAGAAAATGATGACAGTTTGCCACCGAAACTTCCCATTGGTGTACGCACTGCCGATACAATATATACTTCTTTCATTTTGCAGAATTTTTAATTATAAACCGCAAAAATATGAAAAGTAACTTGTAAAATCCGACAGGGTTTACTGTTGGTTCCGGTATAGAGGAGAACCAATAGACTTTTTGCCTGGCAGTGCGTACGTCAATGTATTATAAAACAACATTTTCCATTAATTGGTCATGCCGTAATTAAGCTCAACCTGAAATTTTTCATTTATAGCGCCAATTCTTTTTGCCGCAGCTTCAGACATTTTAAGAATTTGTTTGTCATTGTCGCCAGTGTCGGGCAATGTACCAACAACTTTCACAAAAACATAATCGCCATTCATTCTATTGGTGACTTTAATTATTGTGCCGGGAGGAGCATTGCGATGTAAGGCATAAAATTTACTTTGATTTATTTCACCATCTCTTATCCACGAAGCCATTCCCGATTCATTTACCTCAATTACAGCACCCGATTTACCACTGCTGCGCTTTACTTCTGTGCGCATGGGTTTATACTCCAACTCACTGGGTGACGGTGATGGAGGTATTGCTTTATTACTAGCCTCTGCAATTAATTTTGAATCGTTTTTTACTTCACTGTTTTTTGCTTCTAACTTTTTGTCATCAAGTGGCTGAAGAATAGGTTCGCTTGTGGTCTCCTGTTTTTTAACTTCAGTTTTTAATGAAGCACTCTCCGTAGTTGCAACAATTAATTTCTGACCAGCTTTTATTCCGTCATTTTCAAGATGATTCCATTTGCGAATATCGTTTGCACTTACATCATATTTTCTTGCAATACCAAAAAGTGTTTCACCCTTTTCAATAACATGTAACTTGTTATTACTTTTTACGGAAACAGGAATTGCAGCAACCGGCTTATTGATTTTTATTTCGGCAGAAGTATCAGACTTACTTTCACTTTTATCGTTGGTGTTTTCAATAGGAATATTAATAATTTGTCCGATTTTTAAATCGTTAATGCCCGGATTAACTGCTTTTAATTCATCAATTTCTTTATGATATTTTCTGGATAAACCAGACCAGGTATCTTTAGCTACAACCTTATAAAGCTGACATTTTTTGCCTGCAATTGTTCTGAAACCATTCTGTGCAATGGTAGTTGAAATGCTGAGCGCTGCTGTGGCTATTAATAAAGAAACTTTGATTTTCATCCCGATCGCTTTTATTTTTACAATACTAAAAAAATCCCTTCCTCGTAAATGAAGTTACTTTAATTGGTTTTGAACAAATTAATTAACATCAAAACGACAGTTGTAAGTAGTAATTGTGCAATTTTGAATATTCAACTCAAATGAAATGAGAAAATTGTTTTTTGCTTTAGTGTTTTTGTTTTTTGCCGTTACATCAGTTAGTGCCGGCATTGTTTATAGGTTTAACTTTCAGTCTGAAGTAGATAGAGGAATGGCACGCATTTTCAGTAAGGCATTGCGTGAAGCACATGAACAGAAGGCAGATTTGTTTTTAATTCACCTCAACACTTATGGAGGCATGCTTGATGCTGCCGATAGTATCAGAATTGCAATACTGAATTCAAAAATCCCTGTTGTAGTATTTGTTGATCCAAATGCAGCAAGTGCCGGTGCACTCATCTCTATTGCATGCAATAGAATTTATATGCGAAGTGGTTCAAGTATTGGTGCTGCCACTGTTGTTACAGAGCAAGGTGAAGCCGCGCCTGATAAATATCAATCGTACATGCGGGGTATTATGCGGGCAACTGCAGAGAAAAGAAATCGCGATCCACGTATTGCTGAGGCTATGGTAGATCCAAGAGTGGTTATTCCGGGAGTAAATGATAGTGGAAGAGTGCTGACGTTTACGGCAGAAGAAGCTTTGGCCAATAAATATTGTAATGCCATTGTTGAAACAGAAATGGATATCTTAAAATTAGAAAATCTGAATAGTGATAAGATTATTGAATTTCAACCTTCATGGGTTGACAAAATAATTAGTTTTTTAATTCACCCCGCATTAAGCAGTTTACTTATTCTGATTATGCTTGCAGGGTTGTATTTTGAATTTCAGGCACCCGGAACAATTTTCCCGATTGCAGCATCTTTTGTTGCCGCAATCTTATATTTTGCACCATTATACCTCGAAGGACTTGCCGCCAATTGGGAGATATTGCTTTTTGTAAGTGGTGTGATTTTATTGGCTCTTGAGTTTTTTGTCATTCCTGGTTTTGGTGTTGCAGGCATTGCCGGAATAATTTGCACTACCATGGGTTTTGCTTTGAGTATGCTCAACAACAAAGGATGGGATTTTACACTCACAAGTCCGACACAAATAACACAAAGTATTTTAATAAGTCTTGGTGCCATGCTTGGTGCTGTGTTTCTGATACTTTATTTTATCGGAAGAATTAATGACTCAAAGCGCCTCAGTAAGTTGACGCTTCAAACTACACAACCTTCCGAACATGGTTTCAGGGCGCATACAGATATTGACATTATTCAACCCGGTATGCGTGGAACAGCATTTACTGCCTTAAGACCTTCCGGAAAAATTATGGTTGACGGCAGGGTGTATGACGCTGTTGCAGAAACCGGTTGGATTGAGAGGCAGGAACAGGTGGAAATTGTTTCTGTGGGCCTAACCTGTACTGTCAGAACCTGTTAGGTGTGAATATCTTTGTTTAAATCCCTTTTACAAGATGGTGTTAGGATGATATGATGCATATATATTTGCAACAATTACTAATCATCAATAGTAATAACTTATAGAACCACTAAAAATTTAATAAATGAAAAACATCCTTAAATTTTCTATCGCTGTACTTTTAATGGCTATGTATGCCTGCAAAGACTATAAACCGGAAGTAGATAGACTTAATCGTGAACGTGACTCTTTGATTAGCACATCTTTTCTTAAAGACAGTACTATAGATTCATTCCTTGGCGACTTCAACGGTATTGAAGCAAGTTTAGACAGTATTAATCAGATTCACGCTTCCATTACTCTTGATCGCAAACGCGACCCTGAAATGGGCGGAACAGTAAAAGACCGCATCCGTAAAAACATGGAGAGTATTGCTTCACTGCTAGATCAGAACAGCCAGCGTATTGCCGAACTGACAAGGAAACTGAAAAACAGTGGCGTGAAAAGTGCACAGCTTAACAAAATGATTACTTCCTTGAACCTTAAAATTGCTGAGCGCGATTCTATGATTGCTAATTTAAACAATCAACTTGGTGATGCTAAAATCGAAATTACAGGGTTACGCACTAATATTGAAACGTTAAACTCAACCATCGGTGAGCGTGATAAAACTATTGAAGAAAAAGTTAGTCAGATTAACACTGCATATTATGCAGTAGGAACTTACAAACATTTGCGCGACAAAAAAATTCTGAATAAAAAAGGTGGATTTATCGGTATCGGTAAGACCAAAACAGTAAATCCTGATATTGATAATTCAGCTTTCATAAAAGTTGACATCAGGCAGTTTGCATCAGTAGAGTTAAATACAAAGAGTGTTAAGATTATGTCTTCTCATCCTGCATCGGCATATACTTATGAAAAGGACAAGAAAAAATATCAGTCTTTGAAAATTACCAATCCCGATTTGTTCTGGAGTAATTCCAAATATTTGGTAATTGTTACAAAATAGTTTTAGAGAATTTTTATTAATAAGGTTGATCTTGGTATCAACCTTTTTTTTTAGCTATTTTTGAAACGATGAAGCCATTTGTTATTCGTGTTTATGGTATTCTGATAAATAAGAATGCAGAAGTGCTACTTACTCATGAGAAGGAAGAGGGTAACGTATTTACCAAATTTCCCGGTGGTGGACTTGAATTTGGTGAAGGTCTGCGCGAATGTTTAGTGCGCGAATTTTTAGAGGAAACGCAACAAAGGGTAGAAGTAATGGAACATTTTTATACGACTGATTTTTTTGTTGAATCTGCATTTAACCCCGGCTTGCAACTTATCAGCGTTTATTACAAAGTATCGTGCGAGAATTTTATCCTGCCCCAAGATGCAAATGATATTCATTTTTTCTGGAAACCGTTGAAGGAACTCAATGGCGAAGTAACAACCTTCCCTGTTGACCGATTAGTTGAAAAACTACTGATGTGATTATCTGTTGCAAATATCCTTGTAAGCACAGTATTTGCAGCGTGCAGTGTCTGTTGTCATCGTAAAATCCGATTCCAATAATATTTTTCTGATTAAAGTAAACAACAATTCTTCAAAGTTTGTATGATCGGTCATGGAATAGTGTTCTAACTTTTCTAAGCCATCAGCCATTTGCCTTAGAGGGTAAATTCCGGCATATACTTTTTCATTACCGTGTGTTTTCACAAACATCCAGCAGTAGAGTAAAAGCTGAAAATCAACCTTGGTTTTTGGTTCATTTGTTAGCTCATCAAGATTCTTAATCTTTTTTAAAGTATCATTGCCTGTCTTATAATCTATTATTCTGTATCCTTCAGCTACTTTATCAATACGGTCAAAAATTCCTTTAATCTTTACCGTAATACCGTTACCAATATCACAAACCACCACTTTTTCTTTTTCTAATTCATGAGGTGAAAAAGTTTCACTTTTTAGATCGGCAGCTATTATGCTTTCAATGTATTTAGTTAATATTTTTTCTATGATTAGGGTGTATCCTGTTCCCTGATAGTGTTTGTCATATTCCTGGGCAATAGATGCTTTTATAAATGATGAAATAGATTCTCGGAGTTGGGCTGCACTGTTCTTGTTGAATTCAACATCAATTATCTGTTCATAAATTCCACTTGCTGCATTGTGCAAAATTTTTCCGAATACAGCCGCATCAATCTCTTCACCGCTATCATCGGGCTCTCTGATTTTTTTTATTTCTTTAAAGTAATATTGTAATGAACAATGGATAAAACTGTTGAGTGTAGAAGCAGAAAACCTTAATTTATTCTCTGCTACCATTGACAATAAATGTTTTGTCAGTTGCTCATCTCTTTTAATTCCGGGTGTAACGTAATTGTAACGATATGGCGGTGTTGTAATAATTTGATGACTTACCTGCCAGTTGCTGAAATGGTTTTTCATTTCATAAAACAATTGCAACAAATATCGGCTTCTTTCGCCACTTGCAAACTCATTGACTTCGGTGTTATATATAAAGTCAATCTCTGATGCACGCTGCATCAGTCGCCAGAAGTGATAGGCAGTAATAGCATCCTGCTCATCGAGCAATGGAAGTCCAAAACTCTTTCTGATGGTAAAAGGAATAAATGAGTGATTTTGTTTTGATTTTGGAACAGACCCTTCATTGACATTCAGAAAAAATATGTTTTCAAAATCCAGTGTTCGTGTTTCGAGTAATCCCATAACCTGAAGCCCTTTTACAGGCTCACCACTGAATGGAATTCTTGCAGTGTCAAGCATTTCTACGATTATCATCTGTAAAGATTGCTCATTCAGAATTTCTGAATATGGCGTTACCATTGTTTGAAGTTCAAGCAGCTCATTCAGTACAAATCCGGCAATTTCTTTTTCATGATGATTAGGCTCCATAGCATTATAAAGCAATCTTAGTAATTGAATATATCGGTCAAAAACCGGAGCAATTATCAGTGATTTTATAAACTGACTGATATTTTCGGGAAGTTCTTTTAACGGAATGTTTATCCCTGCAACATTCAAATTACGTATGTCGTGTTTTAACAATAAAGCATAAGGGTGTGCAAGATAATTTTCTAATGCATGGGTAGAAACCATCTTCTGCTTAGAAGTTTCTGAAATTTGTTTGAGTAAAACATTTAATGTTTCAATAAAACGATACAAATGAGTTTCTTTTAATGGAAATCCCATTGTGATATTTACATGCTCAATCTCTTCGGGTAATGATTGCAACAACAAAGGCAATAATTTTTCATCTGGTAAGACAATAACTGTTTTGTCTGGATTGAATTTTTTCTGTGCAATAAGGGTCTTTAAACGATCAGCCAAAAATTTAAATTGACCAGTGATTAACGGCACACCGGTTACACAAATGTTCTTAGGTATATCTTTGAAATACGATTCCTCCCATTTAAAACTAGTTTGTGTGATGCTGTTTTTTCTGAAGAACAGTCCAGCCTCCTGGGTTATGTTTTTTGTGTAATACTCATCAGCATCCCAGAATATTTTCCCTTTGCCACTTAGGATATATTCAAACAATTTTTGTTCTGCTGGTGCCAATGCATAAAACCCGGCAATAATAATCTTGCTGCAATCCAGACTTTTTAAATATTTTTCGGGTGACAATGCCAATTGTTTCATCGCTTTGCCTGCAGTTGTCTTATTGCTTTTGTTTAATACTGCATCCAGTTTTTCATACAACTTCGGCAATGCCTGCCAGGCATATAAAAAGTTTTGTTTTAAAGTAGAAGATTTAACTGCGTTGAACAATTCAAAAAACTGTTTTAATTGTTCTCTAAATTCTTCGTCATCCTGAAAAACAGATTCTATTTCATGATATGATGTCAGGTCAGCAAACAGTTCATTGTAATTAACTAAGTAAAGATCTATTTCATCAAAGTCACCGAGAATCATTTCGCCCCATGGTGCAAAAGATGCAAAATCATAATCAGGAAAAAATGGCTTGTAAACTGTGAATAAATCAAGAAGAACTTCTTTCTTTTCAGCAATACGAAGAGGTGTGTAATGTTCAACAAAATCACTTATTGATAGGATTGAAGGTAACACAACAGCTTTATTTATTTTTTTTGCAAGCTGTATTTTAAAAAGTAAAGCCGCCCTTCTGGTTGGAAATACAACAGTATAGTCTGCAAAATTATTTCCGTCAACAGAGGCAAGAAGCTCATCAACAATACGTGATAAAAATGAATCAATTTTATTGCTCATGACCAACACTTTCATAAAGCAGACTACTGTAGCTGCGCGATTTTGCATTCAGATACTTTGCTGAAGCTTCCATCAATTGCGAAGAAGTTACGGCATCAATCTTTTTATAAATGTCTTCTATGGCAGTTACTTTTTTGAAGTTTAATAAACTTCGTGCATTAGAGATAACCACATTCGATTTGTTTTCCTTAGCCAATGCCAATTGACCTTTAAATTGTTGTTTGAACTGGTTGAGCTGTAAAGACCCTATTTTATTATCAGTAAGTTTTTTCATTTCAGCTATGGCAAGATCAATGCTTTTATTCAGGTATTTTTTGTCTGTTGCCAGATAGACATGAAACATGCCTGTGTCAGTGTAGGAATTAAATCCGGATTCAATGGCATAAGTATAGCCGTATTTTTCGCGAACACCTAAGTTGAGCTTTGAGTTCATACCCGGCCCACCAAGAATATTATTCAACAATGCAACAGTCATTCTGTCTGCCTGATAGAGTGAAGGTGCTACTGTTCCCATGATAAAATGACATTGTGCACTGTGTTTTTTAATCACAGCCTTTTCAGCAGTATATTTTTTAAATGGTTTTAATCTTTCGCCAACTTTGGCAAGTCTGTAATTACCAAAATGATGCTCTAATTGCCTGATTACTTTTTCTGTATTCAATGATGTTGCAATTGACAGTACCATATTGGATGGAATGTAGAACTTTCGGGTAAATGCAATCAGGTCTTTCTGTTTAAAACTTTTTACAGATTTTTCAGTGCCTAATATTGGATTTCCCAATGGATTTTTTTTAAATACTATTCCTTCAAAGTCATCAAAAATCTGCTCTCCCGGATTGTCGAGATAAGACCTTATTTCATCACAAACAACTTCCTTTTCTTTTTCAATTTCGCGAATATTATAAACAGAGTTGAATGTAATATCGCTAATAAGTTCAAGTGCACGCTCAAGATGGAGTGATGTAACAGATGCGTGAATGCATGTCTCCTCCTTGCTGGTAAAGGCATTTAACTCACCGCCTACTATTTCAAGACGATTTAAAATATGAAACGATTTTCGTTTGCGCGTTCCTTTGAACAACATGTGCTCAATGAAATGTGCTAATCCTTCTTTTTGAATTTGTTCGTTTCTGGTTCCTGCTTTTATTAATAATGCACAATGTGAGACTTCAGTGTTGTTTAAAGAAGTTAAAACAATTTTCAGTCCGTTTGATAGTGCAAAAGTTTTTGTTGAATGATCCATAGTTTCTGCAAAAATATGGTTTCATAGTCAGTCAACGATTGGCTGAATGCATATCTTTACCTGATAAAACAAAAATACCTGTTATGCAACAGCAAAAATGCCTGAATGTTTTTATTTTATTCATTTTGAGTTGTCTTTATACTTCAGATATTGAAGCGCAACAATACAAGTTTGCAAAGCGTGTTGGAGGCACACAATTTGAAAACGCAATGGGAGTTGCATTAGATAGCACCGGAAATATTATTGTGTCAGGTTATTTTTCCGGAACAGCAGATTTTGATCCGGGCAACACCAATTATCCATTAACTAGCAATGGAGGAAATGATATTTTTCTTGCCAAATATGATAGTGCCGGTAATTTTATCTGGGCTATGAATATAGGTAGTGTAGGCGAGGAGTTTAATTACTCAGATCCTGCTGTTGATGAATACGGCAATATCTATTTATGTGGCGTGTTTAATGTAAACACAAATTTTAATCCTAAAGGAAATGTTGTAATGGCTACAAACAGAGGGCAACAGGATGGTTTTATTGCAAAATATGATTCATCCGGAATGTTGCAGTGGGTGAGAGGTGTGGGTGGTATGTTAAACGATGATGTTTACCGTATTGATTATAAGGATTACCTGGTTTTGTTTGCAGGCGCATTTACTGACTCTTCTTATGTTGATGATGGATTGACAGTCACGCCACTCTATGGAAGCGGTAATTCAGATGTGGTTTTTGGAAAATTTAATCCGAATGGAAATTTATTTTGGCTCAATGCACTAATGGGCTCAGGAGAAGATCACTCCTATAACATCACAGCAGGAATCAATGGCAAAGTATATCTTACAGGTACGTTTGAAGACACTTTGATTTTTGATTATGGCTCAGTAAATCCCGATACACTTTTTGCTGACGGACTTGCAGCATTTACTGCCTCATATAGCAATTTTGGAAACTATTATTGGTCTTTTCCAATAGAAAATGCATATCCGTTTGGATTAAAGGTTGATCATAACGGAGATATTCTGACCTGTGGTCAGTTTTCAAATTTTGCAGATTTTGATCCGGATATTGATACAATGGCGCTGATGGCACAAGGTAGTTTTGACGGTTATTTTGCAAAATATACAAATGGCGGTAGTTATGTTTTTGCAAAAAGAATTGGTGGAAACGGCTCTGATATTTGCTATACTATTGCTGAACTTTCAAATAGCTCAATCTTGGTAAGTGGTTATTTTTTTAATACTGCCGATTTTGATCCTGACGTGACAGTTGCATCATTAAACAGTAATGGTTTTGCTGATATCTATCTGGCACATTATGATTCAATGGGTAACTATTTGTCTGCTTTTGGATGTGGCAGTACTGCCTTTGATTTTTGCCGAAACATGACTTGCAATACCTTTGACGAAGTGTTTTTATGTGGGGGCTTTGAGCAGAATGTTGACTTTAATCCTGCACCTGCGGTAAACACATTGGTGAGTGCCGGGTCGCGCGATGGCTACTTTGCGAAGTATGCCTTTCCAACAACATCTGTGTCAAGTATTAATGCTGCAAACCTGCTGGTTTATCCTAATCCTTTTGTTAATGAGATAAATATTTCCGGTAGTTTCAGTCAAACTCAACTTATATTAACTGATGTGTTTGGCAATACAATTTACAAAGCGAACATTAACGCTCAGACAACAATCAATACAGAGCAATTGTATTCCGGACTTTATTTTCTGACCATTGTTTCAGGTGAAGATGTGAGTACAAGAAAACTGATGAAAGTGAAATAGAATTACTACTGATTATATAAGATGTTTGAGTGTTAAAAGTTGATATTTGAAGAATGTCTGGCTTTGAAATAGGTTTACAATTTTAGTGCAAATTTCTCTCTTTGCTCAATTGCCTAGTCATAGTATTTCAATACCACCGAGGCAGGCACTTGTCGGCTGCAAAAAAAAGCTGTTTTGGGTAGCTTTAAAAGTTCGATATTGCCAAGACTTTCTTTTATCATTCTTCGTAATAATAAGAGTAGTCAATACCCTTCATAAACATTTCCCTATCGTTGATTTTAGTGGTGAGGGCTTTTGATATGACTTGTGATAAAACTGAATAATCAACTGTGCTAATTATCATAGCATTCATGTAGTTCTCTTTGCTGATTTTGCTCCAGTCCACACATTTTTTCAGATATTTTTTTAGCATCAAATCAAGCCATACTCTCGTACTTCTGCCGTTGCCTTCCATAAAAGGATGTGCTTTGTTCATGGCGGCATATTTTTGAATAATCTCATCAAACTTTTTTTGAGGCATGGCATCTATTTTTTGCAAAATGGTTTTTAAATACTGGGCATAAACGAATTGATATCCACCTTTTGAAATACTTTTTTCCCTGATTTGCCCTGCAAAATCATACAAGCCGCCAAACAAATAAGCGTGTATTTGTTGCAGGCCTTTGGTAGTTCCTACTTCAAATTCGTTGATAAGATTACTTTCAAAAAGGGTGTAAGCCTTCTTTTTGCTTTGTCCGTCAATGCTGGTATCGCTGTATAGAAACCAGTCTAAAAACTTCATTGCCCTGTTGTTGGGAAAATTCTTGGCTAATGCTGTTACACCATCGCTGTCCAACATATCAGCCAACCGCTTTTTACCATCAGGAGCTAAAAATTTCAATTGGGTAGTGGCACTAACCACTTCGCTGTTTTCTTTTTTCAACTTTGCTTTTAGATACTTCCAATAGTTGCGGGTTTTATTGTAATCACCTTCTTCATTCAAAACACTCACAATATCCAATACACTAAAATACCATTTAGAATGTTCTTCATCCCAAACAGCCCGTACCTCACGGTCGTTAAAAAAACGGATGGATATTTTTAGCTGTTCTTTTTTCATTTGTCAATTGTCTGAACCTTGATTACAGTAAGTTTATTAGGATTGCCATGATTATACGAATTTGTATTTTTTATTGAATAACCTTTTAAATTGCAAACTTTTTGAACCGAAGTTGATAAGCAATCCTGTTTGTAAATTGTTTCCAAATAATTCATTGTCTGATGCCAGTCGCTTTTTAAATTTTACTGCTTCGGCTTGGTCAATAATGTGGTCATCGTCTTTTGAAAAGTAATCACGTAAAATGTCAATTGGCATTTTCTGCATTCCAACATGCAGTCGGCAAATGCGGTGAACATCGTCCTTGCCCTCAACAACTGTCGCACCCGATAAGCTGTCGATTTTGTCTGCAACTTCTTTCCAACTTCTCAGGTTAAAATATCCCACACAAAAGTCTGTCCGCTGTGATAATTCAAGCGCTTCATTCAGTCCTTTGGTTAAGTGGTTTTCTATATTATCGTAAATCTTTGGCATTATTTCACAATATAATTTTAGTCGGTTAAATTAAAGAAAATAACTCTATCTGTTATATTCGTTAATGTCTTTGTACGGTTACCAAAGAATTTTAAAATATTTTTTGAGCGGTGATGGAAAAATTAATACACAGTATGGAGGCCAAATAGAATCGGCTTATTTGATGTCCGTTTAAAATATGGTCTATATGTTGGTTACTTGTCAAAATGGTTGGTCAATGTTATAAACTAATATTTTGGTTGTGCGTTCAATGCTTGCGGTGTCGCTTTACCATTGACTATAACAGATTATTTTATGAAAATTATTGCTTGTTAATATTTACAAACATAATAACATTTCATTGCTTTTTGATTTGTTTTTGCAATAGCTTTTTTCAGATAGCGTGAAGAGTCGAGTTAATTTCGTTTCTGTTTTAGTTATTTGTGTTGCTGCTTTCAGTTTCTTTAGATTTTAAGGTAATTGGAAAATAAAAAACGCCATGTTTTTACATGACGTTTTTTTTAAAAGTTACTTTTATTGTTTCTACTTATATATTGGTGTTATGCCCATGTTGTAAAACATGAATGACCAAATATCTGCTTGCTCCTCGATTATTTTTGAAGTAGGCTTTCCGGCACCATGACCTGCTTTAACATCAATGCGGATTAACTGTGGCCTGTTGCCTTTATATCGCTCTTGTAAGGTGGCAATAAATTTAAATGAGTGTGCGGGTACAACTCTGTCATCATGATCGGCAGTGGTTACCATAGTGGCAGGATATTCTACCCCTTCTTTTATATTGTGTAGTGGAGAATAAGCGTAAAGGTTTTTGAAATTTTCTAAACTATCGCTGCTACCATATTCAACAGCCCATCCCCAACCAACGGTAAATTTATGATAGCGTAGCATGTCCATAACACCAACAGCAGGAAACGCCACACGATATAAATCAGGTCTCTGCAACATACATGCTCCCACCAGCAATCCTCCATTTGAGCCACCTTGAATGGATAGTTTAGATGGTGACGTGTATTTTTCTTTGATGAGATATTCTGCTGCTGCAATAAAATCGTCAAATACATTCTGCTTTTTCAGAAGTTTACCGGCTTCATGCCATTTTTCTCCGTACTCACCACCACCACGGATGTTTGCCATGGCAAATACTCCTCCATTTTCAAGAAGTATAATTCTTGAAGTGCTGAAAGTGGGTGTCAGGCTGATGTTAAAACCTCCATATCCATAGAGTAGTGTAGGATTGTTACCATCGAGTTTAATGCCTTTTTTATAAACTAGAAACATGGGAACTTTTGTTCCGTCCTTACTGTTGTAAAATACTTGTTTGGTTTCATACTCATCAGGATTAAACTTTACATCAGATTTTTGCCAGATGTCTGACTTGCCTGAAGCAATGTCATACTTATAGATTGCAGGAGGATAGGTGAACGATGTGAAAGTGTAAAAAATCAATGCGTCTTCTTTATCACCACTAAATCCGAATGCACTGCCTAATGCCGGTAAGGCAATTTCATGTTCGAGATTACCTTCTAAGCTATATTGATAAACATGTGTGGTTACATCTTTCAGATAAGAAACAAAAAGTTTACCTCCTCCTGTGGCTGCACTTTCCAGCAATTCAGTCTTTTCCGGAATCACATCTTTCCAGTTTTCTTTTTTAGGATTTTTTGGATCAACTAAAATTACTCTTTGGTTGGGTGCACCGGCATCTGTCTGTACAAGCAGTTTGTCGCCAATGTTGTTTATAACACTGTAGTTATCTTCAAATCCTGCAAACAAAAGACCAAAATCTTTTTGATTGCTTTGTAAATCTTTGTAATACATTTCTGTTCCATCAGTGCCCTCAGAAACATAAATAATAAGAAAGCGTTCGTCTTCTGTTACAGAGGCACCATAATAGCGCAAGGGTTTGTTTTTGTTTTCATATACCAAAACATCTTTATCCTGAGTGTCGCCCATGCGATGGTAATAAATCTTGTGGTATTCGTTTTTCTGCGAAAATTCTTTTCCTTTTGGAGGGGCATCATAACGTGCATAATAAAAACCATTGTCTTTCCATGATGCACCGCTGAATTTTACCCAATCAAGTTTGTCACCCATCAGTTTTTTTGTAGCAACTTCCATTACATAGATGGTTTGCCAATCACTGCCGGATTGATTAATGGCGTACGCAACATATTTTTTATCTTTAGAAAAGCCTAAAAGTGAAACTGCTGCAGTTCCATCGCTACTCATGGTGTTGGGGTCGAGAAATACTTCCGGTTTTCCGTCAAGACCTTTCTGATAATAGATGACACTTTGGTTTTGCAAACCATCATTCTTGCTGAAAAAATAATATTCGCCAGCACGAAATGGATTTGAATACTTTGGATAATTAAAAATATCGGTAAGTCTTTCTTTTATTTTATTTCTGAAGGGTATTTTTTCGAGATAGCCAAAGGTTACTTTGTTTTCTTCTGTCACCCATTTTTTTACATCTTCGGCAGTATCGTTCTCTAACCAACGGTATGGGTCAGAAACTTTTACGCCAAAATAGTCATCAACCTGATCAGATTTTGCAGTTGCAGGATAGATTAATTTTTCTGAAGTGGCCTGTTCAGATGCAGGTTTACATGAAATAAAAATTGAAGTGATTACTACTACACTCATTAATGGTTTAATCATTTTAATTTAATATTGTGTTTGAATGTGCAAAATTAGCGTTAAGCATTCTTTTTTGTTTGTATTAAAACTTAATTATTGGTTAAAGTATATGTTTGTTTATAATGTAACTGTAAATATTGATAATGATGTTGCCGCAGAATGGCTGCAGTGGATGCAAAAAGTTCATATTCCTGATGTGTTAAGCACAGGATGTTTTCTTGAAAACCGAATTTTCAGGGTGTTGGCTGATGAAGATAGCGGTGGAAAGACATATTCTGTTCAATACTATTTTCAGACAATGGAAGATATAGAATGCTATCAGAATAATTATGCAGCAAAACTTCAACAGGAGCACACTGCGCTTTATAAAGATAGGTTTGTGGCTTTTCGCACTTTACTGGAAGTAGTGTGTTGAAAGTAAGTTGTATAGGTTTAATGTTATAGAAATAACATGCTCCAGGATTATTGAGACTGAGTATTTTATTTTATTACTAAAAACAAAACTGCCATGAATATTATTCATGGCAGTTTTGTTTTTTTGAATCAAAGTATTATGAATGGCTGTGTTCAGTATGAGCTGATTTGCTTCCGTATGCGGGGCACTTTTCACGGCTTTTGCATGAATTCAATGAAACAATTAGAGATAAAAAGGCTAATGCAACAAGCAATTTTTTCATTGTCAATGAGATTTATAGTCGGCAAAGAAATAAAAATCAAACCAAATGCAGCATATAATTCACAAATGATGTGAAAATACTTATTAACAATTGGCTATCATAAAACGCATGAACTTAAAATTTATTTCAAGAGTAAATGTTTGGCTCTGTGTCTTTATTTTAGCAGGCAATTAGAAGTATGGAGTCAAGCCAGATAAAAATTGAAGAAAGTTGGAAAACAATGCTTCAGGAGCAGTTTAACATGCCTTATTTTGAAGAATTGAAGAAATTCATCAGGCAAGAAGCTACCATTCATAAAGTTTTCCCCCCCGGTCCACAAATTTTCAGTGCCTTTGATTATACACCCTTTGAGCAAGTAAGAGTGGTGATAATTGGTCAGGATCCATATCATGGAGCCGGTCAGGCTAACGGGCTTTGCTTTTCTGTATCGTCAGGCATAAAGCCTCCGCCTTCATTAGTAAATATTTTTAAAGAACTGAAGAGTGATTTAAATATTCCAATTCCTCCACACGGAAATCTTGAAAAGTGGGCACGTCAGGGTGTGTTTTTATTGAATGCAACATTAACCGTACGACAGAGTATGGCCGGATCGCATCAGGATAAAGGTTGGGAGTTGTTTACCGATGCTGTGATTAAAACTTTGTCTGAACATAAGTCCGGATTGGTTTTTTTGCTCTGGGGACGTTTTGCACAAGCAAAAGAAATTTTGATTGACCGGAGCAAACATCATATTCTTAAAGCTGCGCATCCTTCACCATTCTCTGCAACAAAATTCTTTGGATGCAAGCATTTTTCTGAAACAAACAGCATATTGACATCAGAAGGATTTAAACCAATTGATTGGAATATTAATTAATGTGCATGCATACAGTAAGAAAGTTTTTATTTAATTTCTCAATCTGTTTTTTATCAGTAAATCTGTCATTGGCACAATATAGACTTGTGTTTAATGGTGATCCTGTTTCAGTAAAATACAAAAAGGAATTTGGAGATTCAGTTTTGTTGAAAAAGGAGATAGCCAGAGTCATCAACGAATTTCAGAAGGATGGCTTTATTGCAGCATCAGCAGATTTTTTGGTTAAAGACAGCAACATTTACAGTGTTTATCTTCATAAAGGCAATCGCTATAGGTGGGCAAGAATAGCAGGTGGCAATATAGATGAGCGTGTATTAAATGAAACAGGTAATAGTGAAAAAAAATGGCGTGGCAGCAAGGTCAGTCCACCCAAATTGGCACAAATGTTTAGATCGCTTTTGCAGTGGTATGAGGATAACGGCTACCCCTTTGCTGAAGTAAGATTAGATAGCTTGATTTTTGAAGGAGAGCAAATTTCCGGAGTATTAAGAGCGAATAAAAGTGAACTTGTTCGTGTTGATAGCATCATTATTCGTGGTGATTCTAAATTAAGCAGAACATATTTGTTTAATTACCTGCGCATTAGTCAGGGCAATATTTATAATGAAAGCATCATTCGTAACATTTCAGTCAGATTAAAGGAGTTGCCAATGGTTTCTGAATATGCACCGTTGATTGTTGCATTTGAAGGTGGTGGAGCAGTGCTTACTTTATTTCTGAACAATAAAAAAGCCTCACAGGCTGATGGAATTATTGGTGTGTTGCCGGATGCAACCAAGAGCGGAAAAGTGAACATCAGTGGCGAACTAAGGCTTAAATTGTTGAGTGCCTTTGGTCGTGGTGAACAGTTTGAAATCAACTGGAAGCAGCCATTGCCTAAAACACAGGATTTAAAAACATCATTAAGCTATCCATTTCTTTTCTCGCTTCCATTTGGTCTTGAAGGAGGATTAAATATTTACAAACGCGATACTTCATACGTTGATGTTTTGTTAAAAGGAGGCATTCAGTACCTTATGAAAGGAAATGACAGACTAACATTAGTTGTTACCAATAAAAAATCATCACTGCTTTCAACATCTTCTTATAGAAATGCAACTGTTCTCCCAACCTTTGCAGATGTAAATATTACAACTTATGGAGTAGTGTTGAAAAAAGAAAAAGTTGATTACAGACTCAATCCTCAACGAGGGTTTATCGTTGATTTATCGGGTGCTGCAGGAGTAAAAAAAATTTTAAAGAACAGCAACATCAACAGCGAATTGTATAAGGGGCTAAAATTAAATAGTGATATATATAAATTTGAAGGCACAGCCGATTTTTACCAATCATTGTTTCCGCGTATAGTTTTAAATGCAGGATTTGCATTTGCATGGATGCAGGCTGATGATGTTTTTCAGAATGATCAGTTCCGATTTGGCGGACTAAAATCTTTAAGAGGATTTGACGAAGATGTACTCTATGCAACATCATATTATTTAGGTAAGCTGGAATTGCGTTACCTCCTCGACAGAAACGCCTATTTGCAGTTGTTTTATAATCAAGCTTATTATGCATCAGAAACCAGAGATGGGAATATTTATGACATACCTTATGGAATGGGTGCAGGAATTACTTTTGAAACCAAACTCGGAATTTTTGCTTTAAATTATGCAATAGGCAGTCAGCAAAACAGTGTCATACAGTTCAGGCAGGCAAAGGTGCATTTCGGGATTGTAAATTATTTTTAAGTGGTTGATTTCCGGTGGTTTTTATTGAAATACCCTTAAACGAAACCTGAGTGCTTCGTAGGTAAATTTAGTATTTTATCCCATAATTGTCTCTTTTACTTCTGAGTGATTTTATCAAAATAAATGCAAAGTTTATATATAGAGTTTTGCCATGTCGTTTAACCAAATGGGGTAACATGGATGGAGTATGGAGATAACAGTATGAATTGCAATTATAATTACCACCATTACATATAGAATTTTGAAAACTTCAGTAGATTTGTTAGGAAGCAGAAAGGCTACCATCAACCACCACTAAACAAAGTACACATCTAACTCAAAGAAAAATATAAACAAAAAAACTATGATAATTAGAGAAGCTAATATTGAGGATATAAAGCAAATTCAACACGTTAGAAATTCTGTAACTGAAAACACTTTATCCAATCCAAATGTAGTAGCAGACGAAGATTGCGAAGAATTTATTACAATAAGAGGTAAAGGCTGGGTTTGCGAAATAAACAAACAAATTATAGGTTTTGCAATTGCAGACTTGAAAGAAAGCAATATCTGGGCTTTGTTTTTAGACCCTAAATTTGAAAGAAGGGGTATTGGTCAAAAACTACACCAAACAATGTTGGACTGGTATTTTACACAGACAAAAGTTACAGTTTGGCTAGGAACTGCTTCTAATACCAGAGCAGAAAAGTTTTACAGAAAAGCAGGGTGGAAAGAAGTTGGAACTCACGGACCAAAGGAGATCAAATTCGAAATGACATATACTAATTGGGCAAAAAGATCGAACCGTTCATGTTAATCCAAGTATAAGAAGTCCAAAAAAATCCGAAACGAAGTTTTGTTAAAGTATGTTCAGTTTTACAGCACTACAAGTAGTAGGTCAAAGCCAAAGATGTTTTTTGTAGTTTGATGTTCTGCACTCTCAATGTCACTACCGCCAATTCAAGAGACTTTGGGTGATTAAGTTGGTAACTTCATTTTTTTACATCTAAAACAATTCTACGTAATTACAAAAACGAGCAGGGCTTTGTTTCCATATTTACATTGCACAGTTTCGTGATGTGTGCTGACTATTTTATAGACTTAGAATAGTTTAAAACCTTTTGTAGAACAGAAGCCGAAGGTGCAATCATTATTTTATCAATATGATCCATCACGTTGACAATGTTTTCGAACTCTGTTTCTGCTTCCGGGCAGGTGTCAATTTTTTTTTGAATCAGCACCGATTCTGTAATCTCGGTTTCGTTAAAGTAGTACAGAATAAAATCGTTAGTAGTAAAATTTTCGTACATAGGCGTAATAACTTATTTACAGTTATAACGCAGCACTTAATGCCTTATTACATACGTTTGAAAAAAAATCACGCTGCCAGCACTAACTTTTTCTTCTCAATCACTTTTCTAAGGTTTATAAGTGCATAGCGCATCCTGCCAAGTGAAGTGTTAATACTCACACCGGTAGCATCAGCAATTTCTTTAAAACTCATGTCAGCAAAGTGTCTCAGAATGATGACTTCTTTTTGCTCGTAAGGCAGTTCTTCAACCAGTAGGCGAACTTCCTTATAAATCTGCTCCCGAACTATTTTGTCCTGAACATTATCATCCATAAGCTGTAGCGATTCGATGATAGAATAATCCTCTTTGTCATGAACCATTGGCATGCGCTGGTTGCGCCTGAAATGGTCAATAACTAAGTTGTGGCTGATGCGAAGAACCCAAGGTAAGAATGTACCTTCTGCGTTGTCGCTGCCTTTTTCTAAGGTGTTGATTACCT
>Ga0138256_10001741_pt1 | contig 23440 bp, 22 predicted proteins | sample KNB2016incub_MG_FD_105486 | JGI IMG/M metagenome (GOLD analysis project Ga0138256, IMG submission 105486) | Active sludge microbial communities from wastewater in Klosterneuburg, Austria - KNB2014incub_MG | ecosystem: Engineered > WWTP > Activated sludge > Unclassified | place: Austria... | reverse complement strand
TCGGCCTGCGCCTGCTGCGAAGGCAGGCGCTCGAAGGCGAAGCTGCCGGGCTTGCGTTCCGCCGGCCAGTCGCCCGTGCTCGATACATAGACGGTGAGGCTGTTGAAGGCGGCGCAACCCGCCAGCAGCACGCCCGCCAAGGCCAGCCAGGCAAGGCGCGATTTCATGCTTCAGTCCTCCACATCGGGGTTGCGCTCAAAGTGCAGCGCCACGCTTTGAACACGCGTCGTGTCGGTACAGGAATCATCGGCGAATGCCTTGTCACCCGCCGCATCGGCCACGCCAGTGGCTTGGAGGCTTTCGAAAGGGTAGAGGTTCCGGTCCAGCAGGTGCGAACGCGTCACGTGCGCCATGGCGCGCAGCATGTTGTCGCTGCGGCCCGGATACTGGCGTTCCCATTCGTGCAGCATCGCCTTCACCTGCACGCGCTGCAGGTCGTTCTGGCTGCCGCACAGCGTGCACGGGATGATGGGGAACTGCCGGTGCTCGGCCCAGCGCTGCAGGTCGGTCTCGGCCACGTAGGCCAGCGGGCGGATGACGATGTGGCGGCCGTCGTCGCTGACCAGCTTGGGCGGCATGCTCTTCAGGCGGCCACCGAAGAACATGTTGATGAGCAGCGTCACCACCATGTCGTCGCGGTGGTGGCCCAGGGCGATCTTGGTGGCGCCCAGCTCACGCGCCACCCGGTACAGCACGCCGCGGCGCAGCCGCGAGCACAGGCTGCACATGGTGGCGCCCTCGGGCACCAGCTTCTTCACCACCGAGTAGGTGTCCTGGTTCTCGATGTGGAAGGGCACGCCGCGGCGCTGCAGATATTCGGGGAGCACGTGCGCGGGGAAACCGGGCTGCTTCTGGTCCAGGTTCACGGCCACCAGTTCGAAGGGCACCGGGGCGCGCTCGCGCAGGCTGATCAGGAGGTCGAGCAGCGCATGGCTGTCCTTGCCGCCGGACAGGCAGACCATGACCTTGTCGCCGGCCTCGATCATCCTGTAGTCGCCGATGGCCTGGCCCACCTGGCGGTGCAGCCGCTTGCTCAGCTTGTTGGCCTCGAAGACGGCCTTGCGCGGGTCGGTCGGTCTTGCGGCGCTGGCCGCGGCTGCCGCCAGCGCGGGTTCGGCGACGGTATTCACAAGCGGCCCTCCTTGATGCCGAAGACCTCGCAGCCCACGGCGTCGCAGTCGGGGTAGACGTCGGGTTTCTCGGTCGCCACGCGGGCGGCGCGCACGCGCGGGTGCGCCAGCACCCGCGCCAGCAGGTCGTCGGCCAGCGTCTCCTGCAGGTGGATGTGGCCCTGCGCCACGCGCTCCATCACCGTGCGGCGGATGAAGTCGTAGTCCACCACCTCCTCCAGCTTGTCGGCCTTGGGCGTGGACACCGCCAGCGGCACGTAGAGGTCCACGTTGATGAGCACGCGCTGCTCGCCCTTCTTTTCGAAGTCGTGCACGCCGATATTGATCCAAACCTCGTAGTCCCGCAGGAACAGGCGGCGGCAGTCCATCAGGCGCGGGTGGTTGATCAGGCTTTGCATCAGGGGGCTTTCGGTGCGTGGGTTTCGCGGGCCAGGAACATCACGTCGCGCGGCTGGGACTGCAGGTGCTGGCCGCCGTCGACCAGCAGCGTGGTGCCGGTGATGGCGGGGGATTCGAGCAGGAAGCGAACCGTGCGCGCCACGTCGTGCGGGGTGGAGCTGCGCTGCAGTGGCGTCATGCGGTGCGAGGCGTCGAATTCGTCGCCGCTCATCGCGCCCGACAGCAGCGTGACGCCCGGCGCCACGCCGCACACGCGCACGCGCGGCGCCAGGGCCTGCGCCAGCAACGTCGTGGCGGCTTCGAGCGCAGCCTTGGACAGCGTGTACGAAAGATAGTCGGGGTTGGGGTTCCAGAGCTTCTGGTCGAGCAGGTTGACCACGACACCGGCGCCGACAGGCGCCCCCGGCGCCGTGACGCAGCCATGCAGCGCACGTGCCAGCACGATGGCGGGTGCGACATTCGCGCGCCAGTGGCGGTCCATGGCCGCGAAGCTGAAATCCTCGACGCTGTCGTATTCGAACAGCGACGCGTTGTTGACGACGGCGTCGACGCGACCGAAAGCCGCCTGGACGGCAGGCAGCAGCGACTCGCAGGCCGCTTCTTCGGCCAGGTCGGCAGCGAAGGCGAGGGCGCGGCCGCCCGCCTGCCGCACGGCGGCCACGGTCTCGTCGGCCTCGGCCGCCGAACGCCGGTAATGCACGGCCACCTGCCAGCCGTGCGCAGCCAGTTCCAGCGCGATCTCGCGTCCGATGCGTTGCGCGCTGCCGGTGACGAGCACGACCGGGCGTGAATCAGGGGGCTGGGACATGCTTCCTACAATGGCGCGGATGATTGACGCCGAGCCGCAGAGTTTATCGGCGCGCCTCAGAACGCGCCTGCTCGCGGCCATCGCGGCGGCCGGCGGCTGGCTGTCCTTCGACCGCTTCATGGCCATGGCCTTGTACGAGCCCGGACTGGGCTACTACGCCAGCGGCCAGCGGCTCTTTGGCGCCATGCCGGCTTCAGGCAGCGACTTCGTCACCGCACCCGAACTCACGCCGCTGTTCGGTCAGGCGCTGGCGCGCCAGGTGACGCAGGCGTTGCGAGCCGCGCAGGCCGACGAAATCTTTGAATTCGGCGCCGGTTCGGGCGCGCTGGCGGCGCAGTTGCTGGGCAGCCTGGGCGAACGCGTGCGCCGGTATTCGATCGTCGACCTGTCCGGCACCCTGCGCCAACGGCAGGCCGAACGGCTGGCCGCTTTCGGCGAACGTGTGCGCTGGCTCGACACCTGGCCCGAAGCCCTGCACGGCGTGGTCGTCGGCAACGAGGTGCTCGACGCGATGCCGGTGCAGTTGCTGCGCTGGGACGGCGAACAGTGGTTCGAGCGCGGCGTGGCCGCCCGGGGTGCGGCTTTCGCCTGGTCCGACCGCGCCACCGTGCTGCGGCCGCCGACCGCCGGCCCCTTCGCGCCCGGCACGGTAACCGAGATCCACCCGCAGGCCGAGGCCTTCATTCGCACCCTGGCCGGGCGCTTGCGGCGCGGCGCCGCCTTCTTCATCGACTACGGCTTCCCCGAGGCCGAGTACTACCACCCGCAGCGCAGCGGCGGTACGCTGATGTGCCACCGCGCGCACCGCGCCGATACCGACCCGCTGGTGGACGTGGGCGCCAAGGACATCACGGCGCATGTCGACTTCAGCGGCATCGCGCTGGCGGCGCAGGACGCCGGCCTGGAGGTGCTGGGCTACACCTCGCAGGCGCGCTTCCTGCTGAACTGCGGGCTGCTCGAGCTGCTGCAGGGCGCCGATGTCCGCACCACGGCCGCGGCGCAGAAGCTGCTGGCCGAGCACGAGATGGGCGAGCTGTTCAAGGTCATCGGCCTGGCCCGCGGTGTGCAGTTCGACGCCATCGGTTTCAGCGCGGGCGACCGCAGCCACACGCTGTAGCCCGCGATGCGCTGGCTGCTGGTCTTTCTGCTCGCCTTCCTGGTCTTCAACGGCCTCGCGGCCTGGCTGCGCCGGATCGGACTGGGCAAGCTGCCGGGCGACTTCAGCTTCCGCCTCGGCGGCCGCGACTGGTACGTGCCGCTGGCCAGTTCGCTGGTACTGAGCCTGCTGGCGATGGGGATCGGGCAACTCATCTGACCGCCACGCGGCGCGCCCGTAGGCCGGCGGCTACGCGCTGCTGCCCATGCTTCCAACGCTGCCGAGAGCAGCAGACACTGCCGCCAGCCGCGCCGCGTGCACGGCCTCGCCGATGCCCGGTCCCGTACGACCACGCGCCACGGACTCGGCCGCCACCGCGGCCGTATCCACCGCCAGCGCCGCCTGCAGCAGCGGCGGCAGGCGTAGCGCCGGCGCATAGGGCTCGTGCTCGCGCCCGGTGCGGCCGCGCGAGTCGCATTCGCAGGCTTGCAGGACTTGTGCGAAACGCGCCGGCCGGCGCAGCGCGTCGCAGCGCTCGAACAGGCGCAGCGCGGCCGCGGCGTCCAGGCCGGCGCTGCGGTGCACGTTGCCGTGTTCGCGCGCCACCACGTCGGCCAGTTCACGGCAGTCGGCGGGCAAACGCAGGCGATCGGCCAGCCGGCGCGCCAGCACCGCGCTGCGGCCTTCGTGGCCCAGGTGGCGCGGCCACTGTTCGGGTGGCGTCGTGCCCTTGCCCAGGTCGTGCACCAGCGCCGCCCAGCGCACCGGCAGCGGTGCCGCCAGCCGCGCGCACTGGTCCAGCACCAGCATCAGGTGCACGCCGGTATCGATTTCCGGGTGGTGCTCGGGCGGCTGCGGCACGCCCCACAGGCGGTCCACCTCGGGCAGCAGCCGCGCCAGCGCGCCGCACTCGCGCAGCAGCGTGAACATGCGGCTGGGTTGCGCGCTCATGAGCCCGCGCGCCAGCTCCTGCCACACCCGTTCGGGCACCAGCGCATCGACCTCGCCGGCGGCCACCATGCGCCGCAGCAGCGCCATGGTCTCGGGGGCCACGGTGAAGTCCACCAGCCGCGCCGCCAGCCGTGCCAGGCGCAGCAGCCGCACGGGGTCTTCGACGAAGGCGTCCGACACGTGCCGCAGCACACGCGCGGCCAGGTCGCGCCGGCCGCCGAAGGGGTCGATCAGCGTGCCGTCCTCGGCCTGCGCGATGGCGTTGATGGTGAGGTCGCGCCGTTCCAGGTCCTCTTCCAGCGTGACGTCGGGCGCGGCGTGGAACAGGAAGCCGTGGTAGCCCGGCGCCGTCTTGCGCTCGGTGCGTGCCAATGCCACTTCCTCGCCCGTGCGCGGGTGGATGAAGACCGGAAAGTCCTTGCCCACCGGCTTGTAGCCCAGCGCCAGCAGTTCCTCGGGCGTGGCGCCCACGGCCACCCAGTCGCGGTCGCTGGAGGGCGTGCCCAGCAGCGCGTCGCGCACGGCGCCGCCGACGACGTAGAACCTCGCCGTCATCGGTGGGTTCGGTAGGGCTCGTCGAAGTCGAGGAAGTCCTGCTCGGCCAGCGCGTCTTCGATCCAGGCCGCCACGCCCGGGAGACTGCTCACGCGGTCGACATAGCGCCGCGTGCTTTCCACCAGCGGCAGCGCATAGGTCCGCAGCCGCATGCACACCGGGGCGTAGAAGGCATCGGCGGCGGAAAAGGCGCCGAACAGGAAGGGCCCGCCGCTGGCGGCCAGCGCCTGTGCCCACATCGTCTCGATGCGCGCCACGTCGGCGCGCAGGTCGGCGTGCTCGGCCCACAGCCGCGCACCCACCTCGGGCAGCGCGGCCTCGATATTCATCGGGCAGCGGCTGCGCAGCGCGCCGAAGCCGGCATGCATCTCGGCGGCCAGGCTGCGGGCGCGGGCACGGTCCTGCGCCGCCGCCGGCCACACGCCGCGGTCGGGGAAGCGCTCGTGAAGATATTCGACGATGGCCAGCGAGTCCCAGACCGCGAAGCCTTCGTCCACCAGCACCGGCACGCGGCCGGCGGGGCTGAATCGCGCCACCGCCTGGCGGAAGGGCGAATCCGGCTCGAAATCGAAACGCAGTTTCACCTCGTCGAAAGCCAGGCCGAGCTGGCGCATCAGCACCCAGGGCCGCATCGACCACGACGAATAGTTCTTGTTGCCGATCACCAGCTGCATGGCGAACCCCTCTCGCTGCGCGCGCCGCGGCCGGCGCCTGGGCGCTTCACTCGCGGCCGGCGCCGGCGCGCCAACGGTCGAAACGCGCACGGTTGAAATCCGAACCCAGGTAGCCCGGCGCCACGGCCTCCAGCGCCGTGGCCTGGAGACCCAGGTCGGCCAGCCCGGGCAGGCGGCCGCTGGCGACATTGGGCACGCGCATCGAGTCGACGTTGTCGCGCGACATCATCGGCTCGCCCGGCAGCCATTCCATCGCCAGCGCCTGCAACCGGCCGGCAAATTCGGGCAGCGGAATCTGCGGCCGTTCGTGGCCCGACCAGCGGCCGGCCAGCCGCACCAGTTCCGACAGCGTATAGGGCGTGGGGCCGGCGCATTCGTAGACCTTGCCGATGGTCTCGGGCCGGTCCAGGCAGCGCACCACGGCGCTGGCCACGTCGTCCACCCACACCGGCTGGAAGCGCGCATGGCTGCCGGCCAGCGGAATCACCGGTGCCAGCCGCTGCAGGCTGGCGAAGAGGTTGAGAAAGCGGTCCTCGGTGCCGAAGATGACCGAAGGCCGCAGCAGCGTGACGTCCAGCCCCGCGCCCATCAGCACGGCCTCGCCCGCGGCCTTGCTGCGCAGGTAGTTCGAAGGCGCGTCGGTCGCCACGCCCAGGGCGCTGACGTGCACCAGGCGCCGCACGCCGGCGGTGCGGCAGGCGCCCGCCAGCCGCTGCGGCAGTTGCACGTGCACCTGGTCGAAAGCGGCCGCGCTGCCGTGCAGGATGGCCACCAGGTTGATCACCGCGTCGGCCTGGGCCACCAGGCGCGCCAGTTGCGCGTCGTCGTGCACGTTGGCCTGCACCAGGTCCAGCGTGGGCAGCGAGCGCACGCGCTGGCCGTGCTGCAGCCGGCGCGTGGGCACGACGATGCGGCCGCCGGCACCGCCGCTGCGTTCGACCAGCCGTTCGCACACCGCGCGGCCGACGAAGCCGGTGCCACCGAGGACGAGGATATTTTTCATGTTCGTGGGCGATGTAGATCCTGGGTATTCGAACGCGGCCGCCTTCACGGCAGCTCGCCGTTGGGTGCCGGCGCGGCGGCGGCGCGCGGGCCGATCGGCGGCCCCAGGCGTGCCTTCAGCGTTGGTCCGGTCGTGCCCAGCAGCGCGGCGTAGTAGACGCTGTTGGACAACACCTTCTTCACGTAGTCGCGGGTTTCGTTGATGGGAATGCTCTCGGCCCAGGCCGCCGGCTCCATGACGGCGCCTTCGCGCCAGCGGCGCGGCCGATTGGGGCCGGCGTTGTAGGCGGCGGTGGCCATGGCCAGCGAGCCGCCGAAATCGTCGAGCACCAGCTTCAGGTAGGTGGTGCCCAGGCGCAGGTTGACGCTGCTGTCGTTGATCATCGCGGGCGTGTAGGGCAGGCCGATCTTGCGCGCGGTCCAGCGCGCGGTTTCCGGCATCAGCTGCATCAGTCCCGAAGCGCCGACATGCGAGCGCACGTCCATGATGAAGCGCGACTCCTGGCGGACCAGGCCGTACACCACCGCCGGATCGATGCCGACCTGGCGGGCCTGCGCCAGCACCTGCTCGCGCAAGGGCGTGGGAAAGCGCTGCGCCATGTCCACCTCGCCGCGCGTGCGGTCGCTGGTATTGATGCAGCGGTCCCAGACCGCACGCTCGCAGGCCATGTCGGCGGCGGCCAGCAGCTCGCGGTCGGCCATGCCGCGCAGCGAGAAGTTCCACTCGCGCACGCCTTCGCTGCGCAGGCCCAGTTCGATGAGCTGCAGCCCGCGCCCCAGTCCCGGGTGGCTGCGGGCGGCCTTGCGCTCGGCCTCGGTCAGCGGGCGCGGCGTCGGCGGCAGCACCTGGGTGCCCCCCAGATCCTCGGTCGCCAGCTTGCCGTAGAAGCCGATTTGCGGCGCGATCGATTCCAGCGCCAGCGTCGCCACGGCACGTGCGGCGTCGCCTTCCGGGCCCGGGTCGGCAGTGGCCTGGAGGGCGCGCGCGCGCCAGTAGACCCAGGCGCTGTCGCGCTGCTCGGCCGCGCTCATGGCGTCGATGGCGCGGATCATCAGCGTCCAGCGGCTGACCTCGCCGGCGCTCTGGCGCAGGGCCGCACGCACGTGCCAGGCCAGCAGGTCGTCGCTCCAGGTCGGGGCCGTGCCGCTTCGCGCCGCGGCATCCCACAGCTGCCAGGCGCGGCGCGCGTAGGCTGCCGCGGCCGTCTGCTGCTTGATCGCCGCGTGCTTGGCCGTGTGCGCCCAGGCGGTGGCCGTCAGGCTGTGGGGCAGGCGCTCGGCCCAGGATTCGGACAGCAACCCGGCGGCCAGTTCCGGGTCGCTGGCGGCCAGCCGCATCAGTGCCAGCAGCTCCAGTTCGTGGCCCGCAGGGGAAGCGCTGCGCGGCCTGTGCCGCAACCATTTCGCCGGCGCGTCGGCGATCGAGGCGACGACGCGGCCGTCGTTGCCGAGCACCAGTGCCGCGGCGTCCTGGGCCGCGCGCGGGCGGTTCATCTCCATCGCCAGGCGTGCCTTGGTCCACGCGTCGGCGGGCTTGAGCACCTTGGCCTCGTACAGCGTGGAGGCCATGAGCCGGCAGCCGTCGCCGGGGTCGCGCGGGGCGAACCAGGCGGCGCGAGCCGCGTCGGCGACCGGCTGGCCGTCCAGGTGCTGCGTGAGCAGCCAGTAGCAGCTGACCTCGCGGTCGTCGTTCATGCGAAAACGCGGGAACTCGACGCGGAAGTTGGCCCAGTCGCGCCGCTGGCCCAGTTCCAGCAGCCAGTCGTTGCGCAGCCGGTCCTCGACGTAGGTGCCGGGCCAGCGGGCGTAGAAGGCGTCGAGCTCTTCCTGCCGCGCTTCGCCCAGGCGGTGGCCGAGTTCCCAGTAGTCGACCCACATCGCCAGCGGGTGGGCGGCGGCATTGGCGGCCTGCCTGGCGGAGGCCAGTGCGGGGCCATTTTTCGTGCGCAGGGCTTCGCGGGCTTGCACGACGATGGCGTCGCCACCCTGCGCGCGCGCCGGCGGCATCGCGGCGACGGTCAACAGCGCCAACATCAGGGTCAGGACGGAGAGGCTCGTCCGGCGGATCGTCGGGAGGTCGGGCTTGCGCAGGGACATGCTCTGAATTTAGCTTACGTGGCGTTTCATTTCAGCGAAGCGCTGTTCGACCGGCGTGCACAGTGCCCGACCCGGGGTGCCGGCGGTACCGAAGACGAGCTTGCCCGCGGTAGCCTGACAATGCGGCCGTGGCCGCGCCTGGCGCCACGCCCAACCCCACCTGCCATGACCTCGGACCTGCCGCCCTTGCAACCTTCCAGCGACAAGAAGCTGCTGCGCCGCCAGCTGCAGGCCGAACGCCAGAGCCTGATCGACCGCCACCAGCGCGCCATGCACCTGCAGGAGGTGCTGCGGGTGTGGCTGGTGGCGCGGCCCGACCTGGCCATCGGCGCCTACTGGCCGATCAAGGGCGAATTCGACGCGCTGCCGGCGCTGTACCGCTGGGGCGAGGCCGACCCGCGGCGCCGCATCGGCCTGCCGGTGATCGACAAGCAGACCAAGCGGCTGGGTTTTCGCGTCTGGACCCCGGGCTGCGAGATGGAGGAAGACGCCTACGGCATCCCCAAGCCCAAGGACACGCCGGCCTTCGAGCCCACGCTGCTGCTGGTGCCCTGTGTCGGCTACGGCCCGAAGGGCGTGCGGCTGGGCTACGGTGGCGGTTTCTACGACCGCACGCTGGCCACGCTGCAGCCGCGGCCGTTCACGGCCGGGCTGGCCTATTCGCACGGCTTCGTGCCCTGGCTGCAGGCCGAGCCGCACGACGTGCCGCTGGACGCCGTGCTCACCGACGAAGGGCTGGCCTGGCAGGCGCCGGCCTGAGGGCGATGCGGCGGCGGTTCAGGCCGCGGGGGCCCCCAGACGGCGGCAGATTTCCAGCGACAACGCGCTCTGGTTGAGCGTGTAGAAGTGGATGCCCGGCGCGCCGCCGGCGATCAGGCGTTCGCACAGACCGGCCACGACGTCGATGCCGAAGGCGCGCACCGAGGCCGCGTCGTCCATGAAGCCTTCCATCTTCAGCGCCACCCAGCGCGGGATCTCGATGCCGTCGCGGGCCGCGAACTGCGCGATGCGCGCGTAGTTGTGGATCGGCATGATGCCCGGCACGATGGGTACCGCTACGCCCATCGCGCGCACCTCGTCGACGAAGTGGAAGTAGGCGTCGGGATTGAAGAAGAACTGCGTGATCGCCGAGTCGGCCCCGGCCTTGACCTTGGCCGCGAAATGCTCCAGGTCGCGCCGCGCATAACGCTGCTGCGGGTGGTATTCGGGGTAGGCCGCCACCTCGATGAACCAGTCGGCGCCCTGGGTGCGGCGGATGAAGGCCACCAGGTCGGCGGCATAGCGGAATTCGCCCGGCTGCACGGTACCGCTGGGCAGGTCGCCGCGCAGCGCGACGATGCGGCGGATGCCCTGGGCACGATAGGTGGCCAGGATCTCGGCGATGCCGGCCTCGGTGCTGCCCACGCAGGACAGGTGCGGTGCGGCCTCGAAACCCATCGCCGCGATGGACTGCACCGTGGCCAGCGTCTTCTCGCGCGTGCTGCCGCCGGCGCCGTAGGTGACGCTGAAGAATTCTGGCTTGACCGCAGCCAGATCTTGCACCACGGTCTTGAGCTTTTCGCTGCCGACGGGGGTGTTGGGGGGGAAGAATTCGAAGCTGATGGGGACGGTGGTCACGATGTGCTCATGGCTGGGCCGGGGGTAAGGGCAGGATGAAGCCTACGGGGCTGTAGGCCGCGCTGGCCACCGGCACCAGGTGCTGCAGCGCACCACTGGTGAACTTGGCTTCGTATTCGTGCCAGGTGCCGGTGGCGCTGCCAGTGTAGAAGCGCAACACGCCATGGAAGCCGGTGTCCTGGCCACCCGGGTGCAGCAGGCGGCCCGCGGCGGTCAAGCGGTAGTTGTCCATTTCGCAGGCCAGCGACTTGGTCTGGAATTCGCGCTCGGCGCAGCCGTCGGGCAGCGGAAATTCGCAGTGCAGGGTGTCGAACAGGCCCATCAGCGTGCACCCTCAAGTGTTGCCACGAACGGGTTCATGACCCTGACGCCGCCGTAGTCGCGGCCATGTTCCATGTCTTCGCTGACCACCGTGCCTGCGCCCAGTCGCTGCGCAGCGCACAGGATGGCTGCGTCCCAGTGCGTTAGGTAGTAGCGGTGGCGCAAGGCCAGGGCGTCCAGCACCAGGTCCTTGTCGACCGCCTGCACCGGTCGGCGCGCGGCGATGCGTTCGACGAAGGCCTGTGCCGCGGTGGGCAGCAGGCCGTGCCGGGGCTGGCGGGCCTGCGCGTAGAACTCCATCAGCACCTGGGTGGAGACCCCCCAGTCGCCGCGGCCTACCCAGGCGCGGGCCACGTCGCGCTTGGGGATGTGGTCGGGACTGAGCGAGGTGGCGTAGACGAGGATGTTGGTATCCAGGAAGAACGGTGCCGTCATGCCGCACCGCCGTGTCGCTGCCGGCGGCGCGCATCGGCGAGTTCCGCGGCCCGCGCTTCGAAGTCGAACTCGCGCGCCAGCGCCCGATCGTGCGCCTGTTCGCGCGTCAGCAGCGGTGCGCTGCCCCAGCGGCTGCCGGCGACGATGGTGTCGAGCTCGGACAGCAAATCGTCCACCGCGCCGGCTGCCTGCTCCTGCGCCGTGACGGCATAGACGCCGTCGGATTCTTGAACCGCGACGGGAACGCCGGCCACCCGCGCAGCCGTGCCGGGCGCGGGCACAGCCCTTGCCCCGGGTTCGACCGCGGCCTCCACGATGGCCATCAGCTCGCGCTGCAGCGACCGGTGATTGCGCGCCGCCCGCTGGCGCAGCCGTTCGGCCAGCGCCTCGGGCACGTCCTTGATGGAAAGGCTGACACCCATCATCGCCTCCAGAATGGAACCATGGCGCCATTCTGGCGCCATCGGTCTGGCTTGGCAAGCCGCGCCGCAGCCTCCTGCAGGCCTCAATAGCGGTAGCTGTCGGCCTTGTACGGCCCTTCCTTGGGCACGCCGATGTAAGCCGCCTGCTCGTCGCTCAGCTCGGTGAGCATGGCGCCCACCTTCTTCAGGTGCAGCCGCGCCACCTTCTCGTCCAGGTGCTTGGGCAGCACGTAGACCTTGCCGTTCTCGTAATAGTCGCTGTGCGTGAAGAGTTCGATCTGGGCGATGGTCTGGTTGGCGAAGCTGGAGCTCATGACGAAGCTCGGGTGGCCGGTGCCGCAGCCCAGGTTCACCAGCCGGCCCTTGGCCAGCAGGATGATGCGCTTGCCGTCGGGAAAGATGACATGGTCGACCTGCGGCTTGATCTCTTCCCAGCTCAGGTCGGCGAGGCCGGCGACGTCGATCTCGTTGTCGAAGTGGCCGATATTGCAGACGATGGCCTGGTCCTTCATGGCCGCCATGTGGGCGCGCGTGATGACGTTCTTGTTGCCAGTGGCGGAAACGAAGATGTCGGCCTTGTCGGCGGCGTACTCCATGGTCACGACCTTGTAGCCTTCCATCGCCGCCTGCAGGGCGTTGATGGGGTCGATCTCGGTCACCCAGACCTGCGCCGACAGCGCGCGCAGCGCCTGCGCCGAACCCTTGCCCACGTCGCCGTAGCCGGCCACGCAGGCCACCTTGCCGGCGATCATGACGTCGGTGGCGCGCTTGATGGCGTCCACCAGGCTCTCACGGCAGCCATAGAGGTTGTCGAACTTGCTTTTCGTGACGCTGTCGTTCACGTTGATGGCGCGGAACATCAGCGTGCCGGCGGCGCTCATCTCCTTCAGGCGGTGCACGCCGGTGGTCGTCTCCTCGGTGACGCCGATGATGTGCGCGCCCTTGCGGCTGTACCAGGTGGCGTCCTGCGCCAGCTTGGCCTTGATGGCGGCGTAGAGCACGGTTTCCTCTTCGCTGGTGGGGCGGGCCAGCAGCGAGAGGTCCTTCTCGGCGCGCTTGCCCAGGTGCATGAGCAGCGTGGCGTCGCCGCCGTCGTCCAGGATCATGTTCGGGCCTTCGCCTTCGCTGCCCTTGGCGCCGAATTCGAAGATGCGGTGCGTGTAGTCCCAGTAGTCGGCCAGCGTCTCGCCCTTGTAGGCAAAGACCGGCGTGCCCTTGACCACCAGCGCGGCGGCGGCATGGTCCTGGGTGCTGAAGATGTTGCAGCTGGCCCAGCGCACCTGCGCGCCAAGCGCCTGCAGCGTTTCCACCAGCACGGCGGTCTGGATCGTCATGTGCAGGCTGCCGGTGATGCGCGCGCCACGCAAAGGCTGCCTGGCCGCGAATTCCTCGCGGATTGCCATCAGGCCGGGCATCTCGGTCTCGGCGATGCGGATTTCCTTGCGGCCCCAGTCGGCCAGCGACAGGTCGGCCACGGCGCTGTCGGGGAATTGCGCGGCGGTGGGCGTGGGTTTCAAAGCGGCATTCATCGGTCAGGCTCCAGTCGGTTGAGGAACCTGCACGGGCACGCGGGGAGGCTGAGAGTCCACTCACCTACGAGGCCACTCGTGCAGGTGAGCGCGGTTGCAGATGAGTTTCCGAGCCTGGCCTCAAGCGGGTGAGGTTGCAACGCTCCTCGGAAGCCCAAAAGTATAGCCAGCCGCCGCAAAACCTGCAGCGGCGGCGGGCCTCAGGCGTCGGACGTGGGCGTGAACTCCTCGGCATGCCCGGCCACCAGCGCAGCGCGGCCCACCAGCAGCGTGTCCACCTTGCCGATCGCCGCGGCGTCCTTCTTCGCATACGGCAACCGGTGCAGCAGGTAGCGCATGGCATTCAGCCGCGCGCGCTTCTTGCAGTCGCTCTTGATCACCGTCCATGGCGAATCGCTAGTGTCGGTGTGCAGGAACATCGCCTCCTTGGCCTGCGAATAGGCGTCCCACTTGTCCAGCGAGGCCAGGTCCACCGGGCTTAGCTTCCACTGCTTCAAAGGGTGTGCCTTGCGTTCCTTGAAGCGCCGGCGCTGCTCGGCACGGCTGACCGAGAACCAGAACTTGAAGACGTGCACGCCGCTGCGCACCAGGTGGCGTTCGAACTCAGGCGCCTGGCGCATGAATTCGTCGTATTCGGCGTCGGTGCAGAAGCCCATCACCTTCTCGACGCCGGCGCGGTTGTACCAGCTGCGGTCGAAGAGCACGATCTCGCCGCGCGTGGGCAGGTGCTCGATATAACGCTGGAAATACCACTGCCCGCGCTCGATCTCGCTCGGCTTTTCCAGCGCCACCACACGTGCGCCGCGCGGGTTGAGGTTTTCCATGAAGCGCTTGATGGTGCCGCCCTTGCCGGCGGCGTCGCGGCCCTCGAACAGGATCACCACGCGCTGGCCGCTTTCCTTCACCCAGGCCTGCAGCTTGAGCAGTTCCACCTGCAGGCGGTATTTCTGCTTCTCGTAGGCACGGCGCGACATCAGGTTCTTGTACGGGTAGCCGCCCTCGCGCCAATTGGCGGCCAATTCCAGGTCGGGGTCGACGCCCTCGGCGGGTTTGTCCAGCGGTCGGTCGAAGAGAGTGCGGCGCAAGGCCTTCACCTCGTCGGGCGAGGCGCCGGCGATCAGCGCCTGCAGCTCGCCGAGCCAGCCGCTGTTGTTGCCGCCGCCGCTTCCCGCGCCCGGCTGCGCATGCGCGGCCAGGATGTCGGCCAGCGCCTGCTCTTTCACGATCTCGGCGCGCACGGCGCCGCGCGAGACGCGCTCGCGTTCGATCGAGCGCTTCTCCAGCGAAGGCGGAACGTCGCCGGCCTCCACCGGTCGCGGCGCGGCCCGGACCTTGGCGCGCGGTGATGCGCGCTTGGCGGCCGCTCGGCGTGGCGTCGCCGGGGCGGTTGCCGGCGATTCGGGGGGGCGTGCGGCGCTATCCTTGGTCATGGGTGTTCAACTCGGCAAAATGACAATCATGCGAAGTCCGGCCCGCCCGCGGCTTGATGCCTGTCAAACGGCACCGGTCGCCAGAGGCCCCGCGTGAGTGCCTTGCGGCCCCGGCTCCTGGAAGACTTGCCGCCGCAGGCGCTACGGCGCGTGGTCGGGATCATGACCGATATCGACGATACGCTCACCGCCGCTGGCCGGCTCGACCCCCCGGCGCTCGATGCCTTGCTCGCCTTGCGCGCGGCGCAGTTTCCCGTGATCGCCATCACTGGCCGGCCTCTCGGCTGGAGCGAACCCTTCGCGCGCACCTGGCCGGTCGAAGCCATCGTGGCCGAGAACGGCGCCGTGGCGCTGATCCCCGAGGGCGCCGCACTACGCGTCGAATATGTCCAGGACGAAGCCACGCGCGAGTGCAATGCCGTCCGCCTGCGCGAGGTGGCGCAGCGTGTGCTGCGCGAAGTGCCCGGCGCCTTGCTCGCACGCGACAGCGCCGGCCGCGTGACCGATATCGCGGTCGACCACAGCGAGTTCACGCACCTGGATGCCGCCGCCATCCAGCACGTGGTGGCGCTGATGCAGACCGAAGGCATGAATGCCACCGTGAGCTCGATCCACGTCAACGGCTGGTTCGGCAGCCACACCAAGCTCAGCGCCGCGCACTGGATGGTGCGGCGGCTGTACGGGCGCGACCTGGCCGGCGAGATCGAACGCTGGATCTATGTCGGCGACTCCACCAACGACCAGGCCTTGTTCGGTGCCTTCTCACTCAGCGTGGGCGTGGCCAACCTGCGCCGCTTCGCCGCCGAACTGCACACCTGGCCGGCCTACATCACCGAAGGCGAACGCGGCGCGGGCTTCGCTCAGGTGGCGCACGCGCTGCTCGCCGCACGGGGCGCGGCTTGAAGCCGGCGCGCCCGCTGCTGGCCGCGGCAGCCTTGGCCTTGGCGGCCGCGGTATCGCTGGGGCTGGCGCGTTTTTCCTACGCGCTGCTGCTGCCGCCGATGCGCGCCGACCTCGGCTGGAGCTATTTCACCGCCGGCGCCATGAATACGGTGAATGCCGGCGGCTACCTGGTCGGTGCGCTGCTGGCGCCGCCCGCGCTGCGCCGCTTCGACGCACGCACCGTGATGCTGGTCGGCGGCGCCTTGGCCGCGCTGCTGCTGCTGGCTCACGGCGCCGCACGCAGCGACAGCGTGCTCTTCCTGCTGCGCGGCCTGACCGGCGTGGCCAGCGCGGCCAGCTTCGTGGCCGGCGGGCTGCTGGCCGCACGGCTGGCCGGCGCCGGCCCCATGCGAGCGGGGCTGGTGCTCGGCATCTACTATGGCGGCGTCGGCATCGGCATCGTGGCCTCGGCCCTCATCGTGCCGGGACTGGTGTCCGGCGGCCTGCCCGGCAAGGTGCCCGCCGGCGATGTGGCGCCGGCGCAGTGGCCGCTGGCCTGGTGGGCGCTCGGTGCAGCAGCGCTGGCGGCCACGGCCTTCACGGCCGTCTTCACGCACGGCCTGGCCGCACCACCGCTGGCCGCGTCGCAACACCGGCCTTTCGGCTGGCGGCAATTCGGGCCGGCGCTGGCGGGCTACACCTTGTTCGGCCTGGGCTATATCGGCTACATGACCTTCATCGTGACGCTGCTGCGCGAACAGGGGCAGGGCGCCGCGGTGGTGACCGCGTTCTACGCCCTGCTTGGCGCCGGGGTCATGGCCTCGCCCTGGCTGTGGGCCGGCTTGCTGCAGCGCTGGCACGGTGGCGGGCCGCTGGCGCTGCTGAATGCGCTGCTGGCGCTGGCCACCGTGCTGCCGGTGATGAGCGCGCACAAGGCCGTCGTCTTCGGGTCGGGGCTGCTCTTCGGCGGTGTCTTTCTTTCGCTGGTGGCCTCGACCACCGCGCTCGTGCGCCACAACTGCGAAGCCGCGGCCTGGCCGGCGGGCATCGCCGCCTTCACGGCGGTGTTTGCGGCCGGACAGATCGTGGGGCCCAGCGTGGTCGGCCTCATTGCCGACGGCCCCGGCGGCCTGCAGCGCGGTTTCGTGCTCAGCGCCGCCGTGCTGGCCCTGGGCGCACTGGTGGCTGCCGCGCAGCGGCCGCTCAAAGCAGCGGCGGCGCGATCGTGACGCGCAGGCCCAGCCGCCGCCAGGCCAGCGCCAGCGCGGCGAAGCCGAGCACGAAGACGAGTGCGCCCCACCATTCGGTGACGTTCTCGATGCGTGCCTTCACCTTGGCGTCGAAGAGCGCGGCGACGAGTGCATTGACCAGGCCCAGCGCCACCAGCAGCGCCGCGAGCACCGTCAACGCTGCGGGCAGGGCGCGCGGCAGCGTCAGGTGGCGGCTGGCGGCCAGCCGCATCATGGCGTCGCCGGCCAGCAGCAGGCACAGGCAGGTGAAGCCGAAATACACCACCGTGCCGTACTGGCGCAGGCCACGGTAGACGGGTCCTTCGGTGCCCAGGAAGCTGACGTAGAGCACCAGCGCCACGGCCGCCGTCAGGCCCAGCGGCGCCAGCGCGCGCAGCCCCGCCGTCGACCCGAGCCCGGCGCGCAGCCAGCGCGCGGTCAGCAGCCACACCAGGCCCTGCAACGTGGCCGCCGGCAGCATGAGTGCGCGGAAGACGTGTTTCGGCAGGTCGTGCCGCGCGGCGCGGCTGATCGAGACACAGCCGTCGATGAACGGGTTGCAGGCTGGCACGCCGCCGGCGCGCACGGCCAGCCACAGCGCCAGCAGCGCTGCGGCAGCCGGCAGCAGCGCGGCCAGCAGCGCCAGCGGCCACAGCGGCAGCGAGAGCAGGTGTTCCCGCTCGGGCGCAGCGGGCACCCTGCGCAAGGCGCGCCGGGACGGTGACGCGTTCGGCGGGCGGGCAGGTTCGGTCTGTCGCGGCCTGTCGTCGAATTCGGTCATGGTGATCGACACGTTCGCGGTGGGGCGCGGCCGCGCTCAGTCCGACCCGGGCGCCGCGCGGCCGGGACGCGGCTGAAGGAAGGTTTCGACCTGGGCCAGTTCCTCGTCCAGCGCGCTGCGAAACGCGCGCTCGCGCGGCGGCCGGCCCGTCACGTAGCCCAGTTCGGCCTGCAGCCGGCTGCCTGCCACCAGCGCCAGGTTGCCCCAGCCAATGACCTGGTCGCGCCACAGCAGCGGCAGCGCGTAATAACCGCGCACGCGCTGCGGCGCCGGCGTGTAGGCCTCGAAGCGGTAGGCCCAGCCCCAGAAGGCCTCGAAGCGGCGGCGGTCCCAGACCACCGGGTCGAAGGGTGCGAGCAGGCGCACCATGTCGGGTGCGGCATGGCGCCTGGAGGCCGGGTTCTCGCCGGCCGGCCAGTACCAGGTCATGCCATCGACCCTTGCCGACGGCAACCGCTGCCTGGCGCGCGCCAGCGCCCCGCGGCGCTGTTCGCGCCACTGCGGCGCCGCGGCGCTGCCCAGCCACATCACCAGCATCGACAGCGAAGGCGCCGGCAGCGGCGCATATTTGGCTACCGCCACGTCGACCAGCGCATCCAGCGCCATGTCCGCATCGGCCGGCTCGCGGGCGTGGGCATCGTGTGCGGCGTACAAGCGCACGCCGCTCTCGCGCCGCGCCACGCGCAGCAGGCCGCGGTGGTGCATGCCGTCGAGCAATTGCGTGCTGGCATTGGACGAACCGCCGAACCAGTTCTTCGTCTTGCCGTGCGCGAACGCCGCGTCGACCTCGCGCGGATGCACCACGCCGCGCTCGCGCACGAAGGCCCGCACCTCGTGCGCCTGGCGCCAGCGCGCCTGCGTCCATGCGGTGCGCGCCTGCCGCGGATGCATCAGTGCATGCAGCGCGCGCGGCACGAAGCCATAGTTGACGAAGAAGTCCTCCTCCACCGCCAGCGTCGGGTAGCGGCGCTCCAGGTCGCCGGCGCGATAGTCGCGCACGCGGTGGCGCAGCGTCAGGTCCTGCGCCCGCGCCGGGGCCCGGATGGGGTCGGCCTGCACGAAGCCCAGGCGTTCGATGGCGCGCGGCAGCGTCGTCGGCGCGAACAGGCTGCGCACCACGGCGTGGCGGCGCAGGTCGTCCAGGGTGGGCGGCGTCATGGCCGTGATGATGCCGTGCCGGTGCGGGGCCAGGTGCCGCAGCGCACAGGGCGGCGAGAGCAGGGCGGCTGCGACAGGGCGGAAAATGAGGTCTGCTGCCACCGCCCTCCACCGCACCTGAAAGCTTTCGCCATGCGCCCCGTCATCACCCACCTCGGCACCCCGTATACCGCACAGGCCACACGCGTCATGCTGCTGGGCAGCGGCGAACTCGGCAAGGAAGTGCTGATCGCGCTGCAGCGCCTGGGCGTGGAGACCATCGCCGTGGATCGCTACGACCATGCGCCCGGCCAGCAGGTGGCGCACCACGCCCGCACCATCGCCATGAGCGACCCGGACGCGCTGCGTGCACTCATCCAGGCCGAGCGACCGGCGCTGGTGGTGCCCGAGATCGAGGCCATCGCCACGCCGGTGCTGCAGGAACTGGAGGCTGAAGGCGTGGTGCGTGTGGTGCCCACCGCGCGCGCGGCGCGGCTCACGATGGACCGCGAAGGCATCCGCCGCCTGGCCGCCGAGACGCTGGGCCTGCCGACCAGCCCTTACCGCTTCTGCGACAGCCTGGCCGAGCTGCAGGCAGCCATCGACGCCGCCATCGGCTATCCCTGCATCGTCAAGCCCGTGATGAGCAGTTCGGGCAAGGGCCAGAGCAGGATTGACGGCCCGGGCGAAGTCGCCAGGGCCTGGGACTATGCGATGGCCGGCGGCCGCGTCAGCCACGGCCGCGTCATCGTGGAAGGCTTCATCCGCTTCGACTACGAGATCACGTTGCTGACGGTGCGCGCGCTGGACGCCGGCGGTCAGGCGCAGACCCATTTCTGCGAACCCGTGGGTCACGTGCAGGTTCACGGCGACTATGTGGAAAGCTGGCAGCCGCACCCGATGAGCGCGCTTGCGCTGGGCAAGGCGCAGGCCATCGCCAAGGCCGTCACCGACGACCTGGGCCGCGGCCTGCAAGGCCAGCCCGACGGCCTGGGCCTGTATGGCGTGGAACTCTTCGTGCAGGGCGACCAGGTCTGGTTCAGCGAGGTCAGCCCGCGCCCGCACGATACCGGCCTGGTGACTCTGGTCACGCAGTGGCAGAACGAATTCGAGCTGCACGCGCGCGCCATCCTGGGCCTGCCGGTGGACACGGCGCTGAAGAGCCCGGGCGCCAGCGCCGTCATCTATGGCGGCGTGGAGGCCCAGGGCATCGTCTTCGATGGCGTGGCCGAGGCGCTGGCGGTGCCGAACAGCGAATTGCGCCTGTTCGGCAAGCCCGAGAGCTACCTGAAACGTCGCATGGGCGTGGCGCTGGTGCACGACGCCGACGTGGAGCGCGCGCGCGTGCAGGCCAAGAAAGTGGCGGGGCTGGTGCGGCCGCGGGCGGTGTGAACTCGCCCAGAGTTCACCGCACCGTACCTGCATTGGGAAGCACGGCACCGGGAGTCGCGAAGCATGGGACACGCTGCCGTTCCCTCGCCGATGACCGCCGACGAATTTCTGGCCTGGGACACCACCCAGACGATCAAGCACGAATTCGTGCGCGGGAGAGTGGTTGCCTTGAGCGGCGCGCATGAGGCGCATGTCACGCTGGTGGGCAACGTCTACAGCGCGCTGCGCCAGCACCTGAAGGGCTCGCCCTGCCGCACTCTTGCCACCGACATGAAGCTGCGCGTCGAGGCCGCCGACGCCTTCTACTATCCGGACGTCATGGTCACCTGCAGCGCCGCCGATGCCGCCGACCCGCTGGTCAAGCGCGAGCCCACGCTGGTGGTGGAAGTGCTGTCGCCGACCACGGCGGCCTATGACCGCGGCGAGAAGTTCGCCGCCTACCGGCTGCTGCCGACGCTGCAGGAATACCTGCTGGTCGACCCGGCGGCACGCCGCTGCGACCTCTACCGCCGCGGTGCCGACGGACTGTGGGTGCTGCACCCGGGCGCGCCGGAACAGGGCGTGCACTTCGCGTCGGTGGGCCTGAAACTGGATGGCACCCGACTGTGGGACGAGGTGCCGCCGGTGACGGCCGAGGCAGGCGCCGCGCGCTGAACCGCAGCTTGCCGCGGCGCTGGCGCACCTGCCACGCCGTGCCGCCCCGCCCGGCATGGTGAAATGCCGGCGCATGCAAGCCGACGACTTCATCCGCAAATGGTGCGCCGGCTCGCCGGCCCACGCGCTGGGTGAACGCGCCGGCGCGCAGGCCCACTTCATCGACCTGTGCCGCGTGCTCGGCGTGCCCGAGCCCGGAGACCCCGACAGCTACTGCTTCGAGCGCGGCCTCACCAAGACCGGAAGCACGGGCGGGCGCACCGACGGCTTCGCCGATGTCTGGAGGCGCGGCTGTTTCGCCTGGGAATACAAGGCGCCGGGGCGCAGCCTGGAGGCGGCACTCAAGCAGCTGATGATGTATGCGCTGCCGCTGGAGAGCCCGCCGCTGCTGGTAGTGAGCGACCGCCAGACAATTGAGGTGCACACGCACTTCACCGGCACGCCCAGCGAGCGCCATGTCTTCCGCCTGGAGGACATGACGCGGCCCGAAGTGCAGCAGCACCTGCGTGCGCTGTGGCTGGAGCCGGACCGCTACAAGCCCCGGCTCAGCAACCGCGAGATCACCGAGCAGGCCGCGCGCACCTTTGCCGGCAGTGCCGAACGCATGCGTGCCGCCGGCGTGGTGCCCGGCGTGGCCAGCCACTTCCTGACGCAATGTGTGTTCTGCTTCTTCGCCGAGGACACCGGCCTGCTGCCCGGCCGCCTGTTCGAACGCCTGGTGGCCGTGCAGACCACGCCGGAAAAGCTGCGCATGCAGCTGCAGCACCTGTTCGAGACCATGCGCGACGGCGGCCTGTTCGGCGTCGACGACGTGCCCTGGTTCAACGGCGGCCTCTTCGCCCGCGTCGAAGTGCCGCCGCTGGCCGCCGAAGACGTGGCCGCGCTGCGTGCCGCGAGCGGGCTGGACTGGAGCGCCATCGACGCCACCATCTTCGGCACCCTGTTCGAACGTGGCCTCGACCCCGCCAAGCGCAGCCAGCTCGGTGCCAATTTCACCGACCCGGTGACCATCATGCGGTTGGTGGAACCGGTGGTGCAGCGGCCGCTGCTGGCCGAATGGGCCTGCGTGAAGCCGCGCATCGAGGCCGCGCTGGGCAAGAGCAGGAAACACGGCGACAAGGCCTGGCGCGAAGCGCAGGACGCTTTCGCCGGTTTCCTGGAGCGGCTGCGCAACTACCGTGTGCTGGACCCGGCCTGCGGCAGCGGCAATTTCCTGTACCTGGCGCTGAAGTGCCTGAAGGATATCGAGCACCAGGTCAACCTGGAGGCCGAGGCCTTGGGCCTGCAGCGCCAGCACGATATGACCGGCCCGCACAACGTGCTGGGCATCGAGCTCAACGAATATGCCGCCGAACTGGCGCGCGTCACGGTGTGGATCGGCGAACTGCAGTGGCGCATCCAGCGCGGCTACCCATTCAAGCTGAACCCGGTGCTGGAACCGCTGGACCAGATCGAGACGCGGGATGCGGTGCTGGGGCCGGACGGCAAGGAGGCGGCGTGGCCGGTGGCGGAGGCCGTGGTGGGCAATCCGCCGTTTCTCGGCACAAAGAGGCAATGGGGCGAACTTGGAGTTGAGTACTCCGAGCGACTGCGCTCGGCGTATACAGGTCGCGTTCCAGGCTTCGCCGACTTGGTCTGCTATTGGTTCGAGCGCGCCCGCACCGAACTCGAAACCGGGAGACTGCAGCGCGCGGGGCTGGTAGCGACGAACTCAATACGTGGCGGTGCGAATCGCGACGTGCTCGATCGCGTGGCTAGGTCGACCCGTATCTACGAAGCGTGGAGCGACATCGAGTGGGTGAACGATGGGGCGGCGGTTCGCGTGTCGCTGATCGCTTTCGGCGAGTCCCTGCAGCCGGCGACGCTCGATGGTCATGAGGTTGCCGAGATCAATCCCGACTTGAGTGCTGGAGTCGACCTGACGGTGGCGACCAAGCTTGCGCAGAACGTCACTGCCGCGTTCGTGGCAACCGTGAAGGCAGGGCCGTTCGACATCTCTGGCAAGACTGCGCGGGATTGGCTAGCGTTGCCCAATCCGCACGGCGAGTCGAACGCAGAGGTTGTCAAGCGATGGGCCAACGGCATGGATATGACGCGGCGCTGGTCCGACACGTGGATAGTTGATTTCGGCGTTGACATGCCACAGTCAAGAGCGGCTCTGTTCGAGAGACCGTTTGCGCACGTCGAAGCGCATGTGAAGCCAGCACGGGATCTGACCCGCGCGGATCGGGAACGGAAGAATTGGTGGCTACTGGCACGACCTATACCCGCGATGCGACTTGCACTGGCCAATCTGCAGCGGTTCGTGGCAACGCCCGTGCTTGCCAAGCATCGCCTTTTCGTTTGGATGGATCGCAGTGTCTTGCCCGACCATCAGCTCGTCGTCATCGCCCGCGCCGATGACACCACGTTCGGCATCCTGCACAGCCGCCTTCACGAACTCTGGTCGCTGCGCCTGGGCACGTCGCTGGAAGACCGGCCGCGCTACACCCCCACCACCTGCTTCGAGACCTTTCCTTTTCCAGCCGGTCTCACGCCCGCCGATACGGCGCACCAGAAAACCGAGTCCGTGGCGGGGGCCGAGCCCTCACCCCAGCCCTCTCCCGCACGCGGGAGAGGGAGTGTCGGGCCGCTGATTCCGGCCGGGCTGCCGTCTGCCGTGCGCCCGCACGCCGAGGCCATCGCGCGCGCCGCGCAGCGGCTGGTGGCCTTGCGCGACGCCTGGCTCAACCCGCCGGAGTGGTCCGAACCTGTGCCCGAGGTCGTGCCGCTGGGCATGGACAGCTCGCCCTATCCGGACCGCATCGTCGCCAAGCCCGGCTTCGAGAAGGAACTCGCCAAGCGCACGCTGACGAACCTGTACAACCAGCGCCCGGCCTGGCTGGCCCAGGCCCACGCC
>Ga0138256_10001740_pt1 | contig 23462 bp, 15 predicted proteins | sample KNB2016incub_MG_FD_105486 | JGI IMG/M metagenome (GOLD analysis project Ga0138256, IMG submission 105486) | Active sludge microbial communities from wastewater in Klosterneuburg, Austria - KNB2014incub_MG | ecosystem: Engineered > WWTP > Activated sludge > Unclassified | place: Austria... | reverse complement strand
TTCGCAAATAGATGCGGACAAAGAAACAAACGTAAGATATAATGTTGAAGCAATATCAGTTTCAAGAGACGGATTTACATTAAAAATTAAAACCTGGGCTGATTCTAAAATATTCAGTATAAGTGGTAGCTGGATTGCCCATGCACAATAAAATGTATTCTGCGTTTAATAATAGCTAAATAACTCCCAAAACAACTTTTCAAAAAAATATTTAACAATCTATTTTGACTATTTACCAATCTAATTTATTTTAGGCCAAGCTTTATTGATTTACCTGAAATCTGGGTAAACATTCTCTAAGTAAATAAAGATAGTGCAATGCAAAAACTCTACATTCTACTTTTCCCGCTTTTATTATTAAGCTGTAAAACAAATCCACCAACCCAGCCAATTTCATTAAAAACCGGTGAAGTTAAAATTGAAATTACTTTAGTTGATGACAACACAATCAGTTCAGAGCGAACCGTTTTATTAGAAGATTTTGCAAATGTTAGTTGCAATCCCTGTGTCACATCAAATAAAATTATCCAATCATTATTACATAGTTACGGAAGCGATAAAATTGTTGCAGTAAAATTTCCAACAAATTTTCCTTCTCCGGTTGATCCATTTTATCTTGCGGGAAAAGAGTTTTGTGATTATAGAATGAGTTATTACAACATTCTTTTTGCACCAACAATTATTCTGGATGGACTTGTAAAACCAAATGCCATTGATTCCAATTCAATTAAAGATAATTTAAACACAAGGTTAACTGTCCCATCAGATTTTAAAATAACGGTTACCAAAACTATTAACAATGGTGGATTATTAATTAAGATAGATATTAAAGTAAAAAATAAAAGTTCCTTAAATTTGGCAGAGTTATTTTTAAGAAATGTTATTGTTGAATCGGATATTGAATTTGAACAAGCGCCAGGTTCTAACGGCGAAACTAAATTTTTTGATGTATTAAGAATGCTATCACCAAATAATGAGGGAATTCCGCTCTCTACATTAAATAGCACAAATACATTTGAATATGAAAATGTTATTGATACAGTTTGGAATTTAAATAAGCTTGAAGCAGTTGCATTTATTCAAAGCTCTGTAAATAAATCAGTTTATCAGGCCGGATCAACTTTTTAAAGAGATTTAATGTTCTTTAACCTTAACTAATTTATTTATTCACTAATCATTCTAAGGGGAATGATATGAAAAAACTTTTTACTCTTTTTGTTCTTTTGTTTGTTGCCTTCCAGGTAAACTCGCAAACATTTTTAGAAACAAACTTTTCTGGTGGTTATCCGCCAGCAGGCTGGACTGTTGATGTACAGCCAACAAACTGGTCCGCTGTAAGTAGCGTAAATGCAGGTGGCACAGCACCCGAGTTGCGCTTTAATTATACTCCAACATTTAACGCAACTTCTCGATTTATTTCTCCTATAGTTGATTTGACTGGACAAACTACTATCACATTACAGTTTAAACACAAAATTGATCACTATGGTGGAGCTTATACTGTAGGCGTTGCTACAAGATCAAATAGTGGAACCTGGAATACAGTTTGGTCAAAAGTTAATCCAACTGGTGATGTTCAAGCAGAAGAAATTGTTACGCTTAATAATGCAGATGTTGGATCTTCTACATTTCAAGTTTGCTGGTTCTTTTCTGGTAACTCATTTAATATAGATTACTGGTATATAGATGATGTAAAATTATTTGTTCCTCTTGCACACGATGCAATGATAAAAGATATTGTTATTCAACCAGAATATGTTGCAGGCACACCATTTACGCCGCAAGCATTGTTAAAAAACTTTGGATTGAATTCGGAAACATTTGATGCAACTTGTGTAATTAAATTAAACGGAACATCAATCTATACACAAAATTGTACTGCTATAACTTTAGCAGCAGGGGCAGAACAAACCGTATCATTCCCTGATTTTACGGCTCCAGCAGCTAACGATCTTTATGAAATTACAGTAACCACAAATCTTACTGGTGATTTAGATCCTGCAAATGATAGTAGAACCGAAGGATTTGATACTTATACAACTCGAAGAGATATGGTGCTTCTTGAAATTGGTACAGGAACATGGTGTCAGTATTGTCCGGGAGCATCAATGGGTGCACATGATTTACTTACTAATGGAAAAGATGTTGCGGTAATTAAAAATCATAATGGTGATTCATTTACCAATTCATATTCAAATGCAAGAAATACTTATTACGGAATTAGCGGATATCCTACAGCAGTTTTTGATGGTGTTGAATATGTTGTTGGTGGAAGTAATACAGTAAGTATGTATACAACATATTTGCCAATTTACGAATCAAGAACAGTAAAAAATTCTGCCTATTCCGTTGAAATATATGGAGACAACAATGGATTGGATTATTCTTTAACAATTCGTGTTACCAAATTAGCTAATGTACCTGCTTCCTATAGTAATCTTGTATTACACCTTGCATTAACTGAATCTGATATTCCATTTAACTGGCAAGGACAAACAATCGTTCATAATGCTCAAAGATTGATGGCTCCTAATGAACTTGGAACAGCATTAGATTTTTCATCAAGCAATACTGTTGATATTAATTTAAACTTTACAATGAATGCAGCTTGGGTTGTTGATAATTGTGAACTGGTTTCATTTATCCAAAATCTTGATGGAAAAGAAATTTTGCAAGGAACAAAAGTTGCTATACCTGATTTATCAGTATTACCAGTTGAGTTAACGTCATTTAGTGCAGCAGCTGTAGATGGTAATGTAAATCTAAACTGGACAACAGCAACAGAAATAAATAATTCCGGTTTTGAAATTGAAAGATCATTTGATAGTAAAACCTTTTTTACTGTTGGATTTGTAAAAGGATTTGGAACAACAACAGAACCCAGATCATATTCATTTAGCGAAAAACAAACCAGCAAAGGGGCAGAACCAATTTATTATAGATTAAAACAAATTGATTTTAATGGTTCATTTAGTTATAGCGATGTTGTTTCTGTAGTATTTGATATCCCAACAGAATATGCACTTGTACAAAATTATCCTAACCCGTTTAACCCAAGTACAAAAATAAAATATTCTGTTCCGCAAAACGGATTAGTTTCAATCATTGTTTATGATTTAACAGGGCAACAAGTTGCAACATTGTTAAACGAAATTAAAACTCCGGGAAATTATGAGATCGATTTTAACGCAGTTGGTTTATCATCTGGTGTATATTTTTATAGAATGACATCTGGTGATTTTACACAAGTTAAAAAGATGAGTATTTTAAAGTAAGTATATTTTATGGTGAGGCACGCAAATGCCTCACCAATTATTTTAGGATCTATTAAGTATTAATTATTAGGATTAGCGATGAACAAGTTTTCTAAAACATTTGTTACTGTTTTATTTTTTCTTTTTATAATGAGTTCAATTAAAGCGCAGGATATTCAAGTTATTGTGCATGAGACTTATAAAGACAGCACACTTGGCAGCGAAATTGTTTTTGATTTTGAAATTATAAACATATCTAGCTTTGAACAAAGTGTTTTTGCAACAAGAACAATAAACACCCTTCCTTCAGGCTGGTATTCATCACTTTGTTTTGCACAAAATTGTTTTCCATCGCAATTAGATAGCGTAGCAACCACGCCGGATTTTAATACTCCTCCTCTTGCTGCAGGGGATACACTAAAGTCATCACTTCATGTTACAGCGCTCAATATAAACGGTACTGCAAATGTTCAAGTGCAAATCGGAACTTTTAGAAATCCAACAGCAAGAACAGTTATAGATTTTGAAGCAACAACTCTTCCAAACTCTGTTGAGGAGGATGGTTCTTTAATAAAGGATTATTATCTCGGGCAGAATTATCCAAATCCATTTAATCCAACTACAAAAATTAATTTTGGATTAAAAAAATCCGGAAATGTAGAAATAACTCTGTATAACATTCTTGGTAACAAAGTAGCTACGATATTGAAAGAATATAAATCGGCAGGTAATCACACAGTAAATTTTAATGGCGCAAATCTTAGCAGTGGCGCTTATTTGTATAAAATCGTTTCAAATGGATTTGTTCAAACAAAAAAAATGTTGTTGGTTAAGTGACGATGACACTTCAGTATAAAATCCCGTTGGGATTGCGGATAAAATAATTTATTCAATTTATCAATAAACATTTAACAAACATTGTTTTATATGAGAGCATTATTTTTTTTGATATCCATTTTGAAACACCGGAGAACTAGATGAAAATTTTCTTATTGGTTTTTTTAACATTCATTTTGCCCTTATCATTATTTGCTCAAAACGATGAAGAGATAACCGGAAAAAAAGCGCCAAACTTTAAACTTGTAAACTTAGACGGTAAATATGTTGAGTTAAATAGCGTTACAGGCAACGGTCCAGTTCTAATCAGTTTTTGGGCAACCTGGTGTAAACCATGTTTAGAAGAAATGGTTGAATACAATAAGATGTATGAAGAGTTTAAAGATAGTGGATTTGTAATGCTTGCCATTTCAACAGATAATGAAAAAACAATTGCAAAAGTAAAACCATATATAAAATCTAAAAATTACAAATTTCCTGTTTTGCTTGATACAAACAGTGAAGTTGCAAGAAAATATTACGCACAGCAAATGCCATACACAGTGCTTGTTGATAAAAGCGGAAACATTGTTTACTCGCATCTTGGTTATATGAAAGGTGATGAAAAGAAAGTAGAAAGTCTTATAAAAGATCTTATGGCTAAGTAGGTTTTTAGTCGATTAAATTTTTAGCATGATTTTTCTGAAAAATAATTTTATTGCAAATCAAAAAAATGAAAAATAAAACTTACCTTTTTGTTATAGTATTACTACTAATCATTACAACAAAAAATTATTCACAAAGCAGTAACGATTGGTTTTTAATGCCTGATGGTTTGGGCTTATCAAATCAACTTGAATACTCTTACAACACAAAAGATAAAACTGAAATATTTGAAAATTGGCTAACTCTAGATTATACCAAAAATATTTTTAGTGCGGGAATTAGATTTGAAGCATTCCAACCAAACGATCCCGATCCTTCTGTAAGCAGAGGCAAAGATAAGTATTCAGATATTGCTTATAAATATTTTTCTGTTGATGTTGGCGATATTGAAGAAGGAATAAACATAACCGCAGGAAATTTTTATAAACTTTTTGGTCGCGGGTTAATTTTAAAAAGCTATGAAGATAGAAACATAAGAATTGATAATAATTTACTCGGAGTAAAAGTAGAAGCCAACTATTTGGGATTTACACTTGCAGCGCTTTCAGGATCGGCAGCAAACTCAAACAACGAAAGAAACGATATTCTTCACGCAGCTGATTTACAATACAATGGATTTGATATTGTAAAACTTGGTGCAACATTTGCGTCCAATCAACCGGCAATTGAAGAACTTGCAAGAACAACACTTGCATCTTTTAGAATTCAACCATCATACTGGAACATAGATGGTTATGCTGAATATGGAATTAAAAGCAATAAAGATATTCAATTTAGTGCGTTTCAAAATAACGAATCAAAAATTGGTGAAGCATTCTATGGTAGTTTAAATTTTTATTATGATGTTTTTTCAATCGTTGGGGAATATAAATATTATGATAATTATGCGTTTACATCAAGCGACGGAACAATTTTTTATAACACCGCACCATCACTAAGAAAAGAATATACATATCAACTTTTAAATCGTCATCCATCACCACTTGATCAATCAAATGAAGAAGGTTTTGCAATTGAGGCTAACTATAATTTTTCAGATGAAACTTCATTGATTGCAAATTATGGAATAACTCAAACTTTGACCACAAGCTCATATTACCAGCGTGTAAACGATTTAGCACTTCCAATCGCAACACAATTAAAAGAATTATATTTACAGGCCACACACAGCTGGAATGAATCCATAACAACTATTGCAGCATTAGGGTATAATGAAGAATTATCTGCAAACACAAAAAGCATTACTCCGGTTATAGAAAACAAATTTTACTTTGACGATGTAAATACAATCAAGGTTGTATTGGAACATCAACAAACAGAAAATTTAACTACAGATGAAATGTATTACAACGATGTATTGGCTTTAGAATATTTACGCTCGCCAAGTTTTAATGTTTCTATCGTAACAGAAATGCAAACAAGAGAACCACACGAAGATAGAGTGGTAAGAAAATTATGGAGCTTTATTCAATTTGGATATAAACTAAGCAATCATACTGATCTTAGTTTATTGGTAGGATCAAGACAAGCAGGAAACATTTGTATTGGCGGAGTATGTAGATATGAGCCAGCATTTCAAGGAATTGAATTTAAAATGTTAACTAGATTGTAAGCAAATTTGTCTATCTTGGAACTAAAAATTTGCCAAACACTAATTATTTGGCGACAAAACTTTTTTTTAATATTGTTGACTTTGTCAATAATTTTTAGGACGTTCCCATATAAAATAAAAATAATTTTAAAAAAGGATGATTTTACTGACTGATTGATACTAAGATTTAACATTTGTTAAAAATTCCGCATAATAGTTGATTAAAGTAATTGTTTTATTATTACTTTTTTAATCTCAAACTATTCCTCTTTCAATCACTCAGAAATATTTGACGACTCTATATATTATTTTGTTCGCAGTATTTCGTTTTTATTTGTAAATAAAGTCAAGAATTATTCTATCTTGGAGAGATGAGAGCAAAAATAGTTGACTACATTTTGAATCAACATTTTTATCCCTTCAAATAGAAGCTTAAGTAAGTGAAAGAATTTTATTCTTTAATTATTAGTTTCTATACTCATTAATCAAATATTTTACGAGGAGGTAAAATGAGAATACCTTACAAAAATAAACTATTGGTGGCAATGTTATTTGGCATCTTAGTTTATGTTGTTGGCTGTGTCGATACTAGCGTCCAAACTATTCCCGAAAGTATCAATTATACCAGTCAATTAAAAGTTGTAAACTTAGTTAGTGGAGGTGGAACGGCCACAATCTCACTTAACAATCAATCCCTTGGTTCTTTGGATTTTGGAGCGGAACTTCCAAATGCTCAAGCAGCTTTTTTAAATATTCCCTCGGGAAATAAAGTTCTCAATGTAACCTTTACAGGAGGCACTGCAAAAGAATATAGATTTGCTGCTGATACTGAATATAAATTGCGAGTATTTTTGGTTGGAACTCCTGCAGATGCCCAGGTTATAAAAGTTCTACAGAGATATACTTGGCAAACCAAAGATTCTCCTAACGGAGCTTTACTTTTTCCTGCCGATACAGGGTTCGTCTCATTTTTTAATGGTTCAACTGATGCAACTATTAATGGTGTTACTATAAATGATACCCTGGATATAGAGTTTGCTTCACCACTTGTGCTTGGTGGAGTTAGTGGAAGAACTAAACTAAAAGCTGGGAATTATTCATTTAAAGTTGCTTATAACGATTCTCTTGAAACATCTTTTGATTATACAGTTGGCGCTAAAAGCAGATATACTGTAGTGATTTATGATACAGTAGGTAGTATAAAAAATTCAGTTCTCGTTGATGATTAAAAAAGTTAATAAATAACGGAGGAAAAATATGTTTCCAAAATTTTATAAAATATTACTTTTAACTCTATTTGCTACTTCCATTGCTTTTTCTCAAGCAGGTAGAATTTCAGGTAAAGTTACCGATCAAGAAACAGGCGAAGCATTAGTAGGTGCAAACGTTATTCTTGTAGGAACAAGTTTAGGTGCGGCAACAGACATTAACGGTGAATATGTGGTTAATAATGTTACTGCAGGACAGTATAATGTTCGTGCTTCTTATATCGGTTATCAAGATATGACAATTAGTAATTTAAAAGTTACATCTGGCTTGACTGCTGAAGCAAATTACAAATTAAGCTTAAAAGGTTTTTCAACATCAGACGTTGTAATTGTTTCTGAAAGACCGCTTATTGAAAAAAGTTCAACTAATGCTGTAAGAATTATTGGCGGAGATGATTTTAGTAATCTTGCCGAAAGAAATCTAAATGCTGTTGTTGCATTGCAGCCGGGTGTTGTTAGACAAAACGGATTAACATTCATTCGTGGTAGCAGACCAGATGAGACTGGTTATACAGTAGAAGGTTCAGATGTTAAAAACGTACTTAATAGAAATGGTGGATCTTTAGTAACTCTTACTCCCGATGCATTACAAGAAGTTCTTGTACAAGCAGGTGGATATACTGCAGAATTTGGAAATGCAAATGCAGGTATCGTATCGTCAGAGTTTAGAACAGGAACCAGCGATTATCATTTTTCTCTAAGAGCTGAAACAGACAATTTTGGTAATTTTCCTGGTGAAAAATTCTTAGGAACGTATTCATACGGTTATTCTGATTATGTTGTCACACTTAGTGGTCCAATCTTTACAGATAAATTGAAACTGTTTATATCTGGTGAAAATGCATTTATGAGAGATAACAATCCTAAGTTTTTCGAAAGTAATCCAACAGCATTTTCAGATGGTGCTTTGTTAGATACTACTAAAGTATATGATACTGGTTTTTTTGGTGGTTCAACATCTGAATATCAATATCTTACTTGGGATGCAGGAAACATTCCTGGTTTAATGGATAATAGATATACCATAAACAGTACATTATTGTTTGATAATAATCCATTGATATTAAGACTTGCAACCGCATTTACAAAACAAAGCCAAAGAACAGCAAACACTAATATTAATTTATTTAATGCTGGTCGTTTAGCTCAAACGGATGATTCAAATTTATTATTAAATCTTAAAGGCACATATATTTTATCATCAAATTCATTTTTGGATGCTAATATTGGATACTTTGATTCACGTACAAAAGTGCACGATCCTAATTTTGAAGATAATTTTTTAGCTTACAGTGATAGTTTAGCTGGTGCTGCTCTTGGATGGAATTATACTAATTATACATCTAGCCCAGATCCTTATGATTTTTATGGTTTCCCTTTTAATAGACCGGGAACATTATTATCTGGATATAGAAAAGATCATAATAATTATTTCAGTGGATCACTTGCTTATACAGGTCAATTAGATGTGCATGCATTAAAGATTGGTGGTTCTTTCCAAAGATGGACTGTAAGACGTTATCAACAACTTGATGCTAGTGACTTCCTACAAGTAGTTAGATCAAATCCAGATGCTGCAAGAGATTCATTGGCCAACTTGATTGGTACTACAATGTATACAAACATGAATAATTTTGGTTTTGATGTTTTTGGAAATGAAACCGATGAAGAAGGTCTTTTTGCTCCCAAGCATCCCGTTCTTGGTTCAGCTTATTTAGTTGATAGAATAGAGGTTAATGATATTATCATTAATGCTGGATTAAGATATGATTATATTGATATGGATAGCTGGGCATGGACAAATCCATTACTTCCAACTATCGATAGAATTACTCATTTAATACCAGACTCAGCCTTTACTGATGGTAGTACGTTCAATTATATATCACCTAGATTAGGATTTGCATTCCCTGTAACAGATCAAACAGTATTCCATTTACAATATGGTAAATTCGTTCAATCACCTAGTTTGGATGTAGCATATCGTGGTGTTTACCAGGCAGCTCAACAAATTGTTGGTGCAAATTTATTTACAAATCCGATTGCTTATAATCCTAAACCAATAAGAACAACTCAATACGAAATTGGGTTCTCTCATCAGTTTACAGATTTTGCCGCATTTGATATTACAGCATTCTATAAGGATATCAAAGGACAACTTCAGTATGTTGTTATAAATACTGCCCCTGGTGCATTGAGAAGTAAATATAATGTATTTGCTAATCAAGATTTTGCAACCACAAAAGGTCTTGAGTTAAGCTTTAAATTAAGAAGAATTGAAAGAGTTCGTGCTGAAATGAATTATACTTATTCATCAGCTCAAGGAACAAACTCGCTTTCAAACAGCGGCGTTGGTTCTACTGAAGTTAATGGTAACGTTCCAACTATGCTAATACCACTAGATTATAATCAAACACATCGAGGCTCTATCTTTTTAGATTATAGTTTTGATAAGGGTGATGGTGGTTCTATTCTTGAACAGTCTGGAATTAATATTCTTTTCACATTTAATAGTGGTCACCCATTTACTTACTCTCAAACAGGTGGATTGGGACAGGCTTCTGCTTGGACTGGTGGAATTACACCAATTGGAACAGGGGATACTAGAGGTAGAAGACCAATTGGTCCTATTAATTCTGCAACAACCCCGTGGACCTATAATGTGGATTTAAGAATTCATAAAACGATAAACATCTTTCAATTAGATTTTGATATTTATTTTTCAGTCCAAAATCTACTTAACACTAAAAACGTTACAAATGTTTATGATAAAACAGGTAACGCATACAATGATGGTTTCTTAAACACAGAAGATGGACAAAACATTATAGCAGGTGAAAGATATACAGATAGATTTGCTGACTTATACAGGTCAATTAATTATGGTAATAGACAATCAGCATTTAATGTATACGGTTATGATTTATTTAGTGCCCCAAGACAAATGCGACTTGGTGTTTTGATTAATTATTAATTTATTGAGAGAATTTTATGTCGCTCCATGAAAAATATAAATTTGCGGAGGTTATTTAATATGAAAAAATCTAAATATTTGAGTTTTATACTGATATTTATTTTCCTTATTTCTATGCCCTTTAGCTTACATGCTAATTATAAGGGAAATGATAAGGATAAAGGGAAAAAACCACTTCAGAAAACTAATGTAAATCCATCACAGAGTCTTATTAATATTAATAATATCTCCTGTTGGGTTAGTGAAGAAGGATTTCACGACTGGGTCGTGGCTTCTGGCTGGAATGGTGCATTTCCAAGTGGAACTACAGTTGGAGCAATCTTTGCTGAAGGGTTAGTTTGGGGAGGTAAAGTTAATGATGGCTCTACTCCTCTTGTTAGAGTAAATGGAAATACATACGGTACAGGATGTTCTCCAATTACAAGATTATATAGAGTTAGACCAGATTTTTTAACTGGCAATCTTCTTCAAGATGCTGCAACATTTAACAATGTTTCTACTGGCGCTGTTACCGCAGCGGACATTCAGGCATTAAGAGATCAATATCAAATTGATTGGAACCAATGGCCAGTTAATGAAGGAGCTCCATATAAAGATGTTGATCAAAATGGAACATATAATCCAGAAATAGATATTCCTGGAATTCCAGGGGCATCTCAAACATTGTTTATTAAATATAATGATGCTATTTCAGCTTCAAATTATGGTTCACCACCAATTGGACTTGAAGTATCAGAAACTTATTGGGCATACTCATATACAGGTGCTTTAGGAAATGTAATTTATAAGAAAGTTGATTTAGTATATAAAGGAACACCAACTTCCGCTGCTAACTCTAGCATTGATAGTATGTACATTGTTCAATGGGCTGATCCGGATGTTGGAGCCTCTGGTGATGACTTTGGAGGTTGCGATACTGCATTAAATTTAGGATATGCTTACAATTCAGGAACACCAGATGCTACTTATGATGGGCTTGGATTGGCTCCACCTGCTGCTGGATATGATTTTTTACAAGGTGTTTCAACTTATACAGGAAATCCAAACGATAGCGCAATGTTCAATCTTAAATGGAGAAAAGGATATAAGTATATTAATCCTAAACCGATGAGTTCTTACGCTTATTTTGCTGCCGGCGGAACCTGGGGTGACCCTGATTTTGAATATAATGGTACGTTAGAGTTTTATAACCTTATGAGGGGTTATTTACCTATCCCACGATATCCGAATTCTACTCCATTCCCCGAATCAGTTGCTGATGTTACATCCTTTGGGACATACTTATTATCAGGTAATCCTGTAGATGGCACCGGAAAATTAGATGGTGCAGTGGATGGTCCTGGCGATAGACGTATTATGGTTACTAATGGACCTATCACGATGCATCTTGGTGATACTGCACAAGTTGTAGTAGCATTGGTTGCTGGTATAGGTACAGATCATTTAAGCAGTGTAACCAATATGAAGAAGAACGATGAAACAGCTCAAATTGTTTTTGATCAGTTATTTCAATTACCATCTATCGATCCACCAGTTGTACAAATTGCTAACTTAGACCAGAAGCTAGTATTAAACTGGGGAAATGATGCTATCAGTATTGATAAAATTGAAAATTTTGCAGATAAAGATTATACATTTGAAGGCTATGAAGTTTATCAAATACCATCACCTTCCTCTTCATTAAGTGAAGGAGTACTATTGGGCACTTTTGATGTTGTAAATGGTGTTACAGCTATTTATGATACAGTACTGGATGTTAATGGTACAAGTATTCCTCAACTTTCAGCTGATGGTAAAGATGCAGGCGTACAAAGATATTTAAATATTGAGAATGATAAAATTAATGGAACCGATTTACGCAATGGACAAGAATATTATTTTGCTGTAGTATCATATGCATATAATCCTGCACCACTGCTTCCTTTTCATGCATTAAGATCTGCTTTTGTAATACAAACAGCTATTCCACAAACCGCACCTCCAGGTACAGTTTATAATGGTACAGTTGGTGATACTTTAGCAGTAGTTCATAATGGCGGAAGTGATGGAGATGCTATTGCAATTGTAGTTGATCCAACAGCATTAACCGGGCATACATATGAGGTTAAGTTTGATACCGCAGGTGGAAATACTACCTGGAGTATTATAGACAAAACATTAAATACTACTGTTGTTTCAGGATTAACCAATCAAGCTGGTGGTGAAACCTATCCAATAGTTGATGGTATTATGGTTAAGGTAACAGGTCCTCAACCTGATTTCAAAGATTTTCAAGAAGTTTCTAATGCTAATGGCCCACACGATCCATCCTATGCTGCCTTCAGATTTAATGGTAGTGGTTTCCCAACAACATTAGCAGGAGATCCTGATAGACCAGATGCGAACCCATCAGGAACGAGATGGGGAATACATACTGGAGCTAACGGAAGTGGAAGCTTTGATTACACATTTTTTAAATCTCGAGTACTTCGTGGAAGTAATGGTACAAGACTAATACCTTACGATTATGAATTAAGATTTACTGCCGCTGGCGGTAAAGCTTATTTAGCTTTTACAAACGAAGCAAACGTTGATGTTCCATTTGAGATCTGGAATATTGGTATCGCTACACCTAATGATCCAAGTGATGACTACAGAATGATTCCTTGGGTTTTAGATAATCTTGAAAATAATGTTTTTGATCTTAGCGGATCAGACTGTCCAATTTCCGGTGGTGATAACGATGCAGAAACCGATTGGATATACTGGTATCAACCTGTTAATAAATCTGCAGGAACAGCAGGGTATGATTCTTATGTAAATAACCTTGCTTCTGGCGATACTACCGCAGCACTTGATGCTATTGGTGATGAAGTAATGGCAAGAATGGTATTGGTTAATTTTAATGGTGGAAGCGTTAGTGATCCTAACTTCCCAAATAATTTTACCGAACAAATACCTCCAACAGGCTCTGTATACAGGCTTATCAGCACAAAACCAAACGACGTAAATGATTCATTTACTTTCAATGCTCCAACTGTAGAGCAGAGTATGGCAAAAGCAAAAACTGATGTTGAAAAAATCAATGTATTCCCAAATCCTTATTATGGATATCATTATCGTGAAACATCACCAACTAATCACTATGTAACATTTAGTCATTTACCAGATAATGCAACAATTAGGGTATTTGATATTAGTGGTGTTTTAGTAAAGACAATTACTCACGAATCCACCAAAGGGCAGTTTGATTCTTGGGACTTACAAAATGATAATAACTACCCTGTTGCTAGTGGTATTTACATAGTGCATGTTGATATGCCTGAGTTAGGTACTACGAAAATATTAAAGTTAGCTGTTATTCAAGAACAACAAATGTTAAAAGTATATTGATATAAATACGAGGTACAAACAACACTCAGTTTGTACCTCAATTAAATTTTTAATTATTCGGAGGAATTTATGTTTCATTTGAAAAGAGTAATATTTCTACTTCTGATATTAAGCTTCTCAGTTGTTGAAACATTCGGTGGTGGTCAAAATCGTGCAGGTACTTCAGCAGCTCCAGAACTACGAATCCCAATAGGAGCAAGATACTTAGCAATGGTTGGAGCCCCGATTGCTTCAGTTACTGGCTTAGAAGCTATATATTGGAACCCAGCGGGAGTGGATCTCAGTTTAGCTTCCGCAAACGCATTATTTTCACATCGCACCTACCTTGCAGATATGAGCATGAACTATGCTGCAGTTAGTGGAAAAGTAGGCGATTTAGGTTCAATTGGATTGTCATTTAGATCTTTAAATATTGGAGATATAAATGTAACAACAATGGATCAGCCCGATGGAACTGGCCAAATTATAAGCCCGGGATATTTTGTTCTTGGTTTAACATATTCAAAACAGCTTACTGATAAAGTTTCAATTGGTGCTAACTTCAATCTAATTAATGAAACTATTGATAAAGTGGCTTCAAGTGGATTTAGTTTTGATTTTGGTGTTTCGTATAAAAACTTATTTGATGTAAAAGGATTAGCTCTTGGCGTTGTAGTTAAAAATTTGGGTGGAACTATGAAGTTTAGTGGTAATGGATTATTTGTTCAAGCCAACGATCAAAGTTCGCAGAGAGGACCAACTTATTTGGCAATCGATGGAGCTTCTGCAGAATTACCATCTGAAATTGCGATTGGTTTATCTTATCTACAAAGTTTTGATGAAGAAAATTCATTATTACTGTCCTCTTCATTCCAAAATAATAACTACGCATATGATGATTATAAATTTGGATTGGAGTATTCATACAAAAATCTATTATTTGTAAGAGGCGGTTATTTATTTTCACCTCAGTCAACTGACGGAACTCCAAATATTTTTCAGAATTATGCGGTTGGAGTTGGCGTAAATTTAAAAGAAGTTAGTAACATAGATGTTTCAGTTGATTATGCTTATGTTCCAGTAGAAATTTTTGATGCTAATCACGTCTTCTCAATTTCATTTGGGTTCTAATAATATTTCTACTTTATTTAACCCGTACCGCTAAAATCGGTACGGGTTTTTTATTTTAAATGTTTATTACCTTTTCCATCCTCTATTAAAGCCGTTTGTGTATTTGATTAAGAGATTTGGATATTCTTTTGTGATTTTTTACTTCCAACTTTTCTAAATATTTTAGAAACAAATAAACAGGAGAAAAAATGAAAAGTACACTAGTGATAGGATTGCTTATGCTTTTTACCATCTCGCTTTTACCCCAGCAAAGCGAAGTTCCACTAATTCCAATGAAAGATTTTTTTAAGAATGCTGAAAAACGCGGCTACCAAATTTCCCCAGATGGAGATTATCTTTCTTTTATGCAGCCAGTAAATTCGAGAATGAATGTGTTTATTCAGAAGATAGGTGAAGAAACTGCAGTGCAAGTTACATTTGCAACCGAAAGAGATATTGCCGGATACTTCTGGAAAGGTAATAACAGAATTATTTATGTTCAGGATTCCAAAGGTGATGAAAATTTTAGATTGTTTGCTGTTGATCGAGATGGTAAAAATCAAAAAGATTTAACTCCATTTGATAAAGTACGAGCTGGAGTTGTAGATGATCTTGTTGATATGCCAAACGAAATGATTATCCAGATGAACAAGGAAAATCCACAAGTGTTTGATGTTTACAGAATAAATGTAAACACAGGCGATATGACAGTGGTTGGACAAAATCCCGGAAACATTACCGGCTGGCAAACAGATCATAATGGTAAGTTAAGAATAGCAATAACAACTGACGGTGTAAACACAAGCATTCTTTATCGTAATAATGAAAACGAAGAATTTAAAACTCTTATCACAACTTCTTTTAAAGAAACATTAGCCCCACTTTTCTTTACGTTTGATAATAAAAATCTTTATATGGCATCAAACATTGGAAGAGATAAATCTGCTATTGTTGAATATGATCTTGCAAACAATAAAGAAATAAAAGTTCTTTATCAAAATTCCGAGTATGATGTTGATGGATTAAATTATTCCAGAAAAAACAAAGTGTTAACATATGCTAATTATACTGGTTGGAAACAGGAATACTATTTTTTTAATAAAGAAGCCGAAAACATTTATAATGATTTAAAATCAAAACTAGGCGGAAAAGAATTTTTTGTATCAGGCATCAACAAGAATGAAGATAAACTTTTAGTTAGAACTTATACAGATAAATCTTTAGGTGCATTCTATTTTTATGACACAAACACCAAACAAATAAAAAAACTTGCAGAAGTTAGTCCCTGGATAAATGAAGATCAAATGGCTGATCAAAAACCAATTACATACAAGACAAGAGATGGGTTATCAATTCATGGTTATCTAACTTTACCAAAAGGTGTTGATCCAAAAAATCTTCCTGTTGTTGTAAATCCACACGGCGGACCCTGGGCAAGAGATGGCTGGGGATTTAATCCAGAAGTTCAGTTTCTTGCAAACAGAGGTTACGCAGTATTGCAAATGAACTTTAGAGGTTCAACTGGATATGGTAGAGAATTTTGGGAAAAGAGTTTTAAACAATGGGGCAAAACAATGCAGGATGATATTTCTGATGGCGTTCAATGGTTGATTGCTGAAGGTATCGCTGATCCAAAACGAGTTGCAATTTATGGCGGGTCTTATGGTGGTTATGCAACTTTGGCCGGATTAACTTTTTCACCAGAACTTTATGCTTGTGGTGTTGACTATGTCGGAGTCTCAAATCTTTTTACATTCCAAAATTCGATTCCACCTTACTGGGAACCGTTTAAAGAAATGCTTTATGAGATGGTTGGGCATCCACAAAAAGATTCTTTACTGTTAAGAGATGCTTCTCCGGTTTTTCACGTTGATAAGATTATAGCTCCGTTATTAATTGCTCAAGGGAAAAATGATCCAAGAGTAAATAAAGATGAATCTGATCAAATGGTTGAAGCATTAAAGAAAAAGGGCATTGATGTTCCTTATATGGTTAAAGATAATGAAGGACATGGATTTAGAAACGAAGAAAACAGATTTGATTTTTATGGTGCAATGGAACAATTCTTTTTTAAACATCTTGGTGGAAGAGCTGCTGAGTTGAAGGAAGAAAAGAATTAAATAATTTGTTGTCATCACGAGCGAAGCGAAGTGATCTGACAGATTGCTTCACTTCGTTCGCAATGACAGCCCTGTTTTTAAGCTGCCAACTGCCTATCTTTTTTATTGTAGTACCACTTATAAACAATCAAAGCAAAAGCTGAAAAAATTCCGATTGCAGCAAAATAATACCAAATGGTGTGTGCATCAGTATAGTAAGCAGCTTTTTCCAACTCAGTAATTCCTTGCGGTAATGTGTTTGGATCCGGACAATATTTTTCTAACAAGAAACCGGACATTACTCCGCCAGCAATGTAAGAAACAAATGAATGAAGATGACTGAAACCAAGATAAATTCCTTCTTCGCCTTTTGGCGCTTGGAGAGAAAAGTATTCTAAAAACCTCGGCGAGATGAAACATTCGGCTAAACCCTGCAAACTAATTCCTACAACCATCATAATTGTATATGGATGAAATAAAAGTCCAGCTAAAGGAATTTCATTACCGGCAATGTTTTGCAGCCAGGGACCAAGTGACATTGAAAACGCTGAAAGCGGCATTATAAACATTCCGATAAGCATAGAATTAACAGCAGTATGTTTTTTCATAACTTGCGTTACAATAAGAACAAATACAACTACTATAAATGGATTTACATTTGCAATCCACTCAGGATTTGCTTCTTGCCCAACAATTCTAAGAACAAACTTTGGCATGGTTTGGTAAAGCTGGGCCTGAATTAACCAGAATCCAGAAATAATAAGAGTTAAAACTATTAATCTTGAATTAGTTAATATTTTAACTAAGCCGTTAAAAATATCTTTAAATGATTTTCGTTCAGTTTTTAACTCTAGATTTCTAAAAAGAAAAATCGCAATTATTAATGCTATAAAAGACACTCCTGCAGAAAAGAAATTAATGTATTCTAAACCAATTCCTTTTCGTATCCATGGAACAACAGTTTTACCGCTGAAAGCACCAATATTTACCATCCAATAAAAAATGGAAAAAGCTCTTGCTCGATTTATTTCATCAGAAGTTTTTGCAACTGTTCCGGTGATTAATGGTTTAATAAATGAAGCCCCGATCATCAAAACAGTAAGGAAAAATAGAACGCTATATTTTGAATGAGTTACACCAAGAAAAAAATATCCGATTGTTAGTAAACCAAAGGCAACTATCAAACCATTTTTAAATCCAATTCTATCACTTATTGCTCCAGAAAATGGTGGAAGAAAATATAAAAAACCAGCAAATAAACCACTTATTGTTCCGCTCATTACATCTGAAAATCCAACAAGATCAGTAAGGTAAACAGTTAGTAAAATAAAAAAACCATAGTAAGCTGCACGCTCACAAAGTTCCATTAAGTTTGCAAGCCAAAAATCTTTTGGAAATTTCCAGCCTGGTTTTTGAGTCATCTCAATTGTGTTAGCAGCGATTGGATTAGACACTATAAACCTCTCTATTTGGAAGAATTTGAAAGATGCAAGATATGAATTTTATTTTCTTATGCAATCATTTTTCTTTTAGAACAAACTTAAGTGAACCAGAATTAATACAAAACCTTAATCCTGTCGGTGGCGGTCCATCATCAAAAACGTGACCGAGATGTCCATCGCATTTTGCACACATAACTTCTGTTCTTTTCATTCCAAAACTTTTATCTTCTTTGTAGACAATTCTGTTTTTCTCAATCGGTTCAAAATAGCTTGGCCAGCCGCAGCCGGAATCAAATTTTGTATCTGATTCAAAAAGTTCTGTTCCGCAAGCAGCGCAAATGTAAATCCCAATTTCATGATGATCCCAATATTTTCCAGTAAAAGCACGTTCAGTTCCTTTTTCGCGTAAGATTCTATACTGTTCCTGTGATAATTCTTTTTTCCATTCTTCATCGGTCTTAACAAGCTTTTCATTCATACTTTCACCTTTATGTTTAGTAGTATCAGAGTTAATTAAATTAGAAACTTTTGCCATTGTTGTTGAATCTGGAGAATTAAAATAAATCAATAAACTTGTTATGCTAATAATTACTAAAAATACAATTGAGATTTTCATTATAAATCACCTTTGACTAGTTATATTTACAAACAAAATAAAACGCATTTTGGTTGCAGAATATTCCTTTAAAAAAACTTATTATCAACACAATAATTTTAGAAAAATCAATTAAGAACAGTTCTTAAAATCAGGAGTTATTATGGAATTAAAAGATGTAATTGAAAAAAGGGCCAGCATAAGAATGTTTACTGATGAAAAGGTTCCCATTAATGATGTTAAGGAAATGATTAGAAGAGCAGGGCTTGCGCCAAGCATTAATAATTCGCAGCCATGGAAGTTTATTACAATTATTAATGAAGAAATAATCGAGCAAATGGGGAAAATCGTGCAGCAAAAAGTTTTAGAATATTTTCCGCACGAAAACATTAAAGAAAAAATGATGGCTCAAGCAAAAGTTTTAAGATTTTCATCATTTTTTATGGATGCACCAGTTATCGTTGCTGTTGAGATGAGTCCTTACAAAACAGTGATTGAGGAGTTATTAAAGGGAAGAGAATTAAGTTTAGAAAATGTAAATCGATTAAGAAATTTTCCCAACATTCAATCAATTGGTGCTGCTGTAGAAAATTTAATCTTATCGGCATTTGATTTAGGTTACGGAGCTTGCTGGCTTTCCGGATTACTGATTGCAAGAAATGAACTTGAAGAATTACTTGGTATAACATCTCCAAATACTCTTGCAGCGTGTGTTGCAATTGGCGAACCGAGAGAAATAATTCCACAGAGAGATAAAAAATCTTTTGATGAAATTTTTGAACTTATAGATTAGACTTACTAATTTTTCTTATCGAGGAAATTGATGGCGGCAACAAATATCCACAAGCCGCCATTCTTCCAATCACAAAAGCTATTGTTGCTGCAACGACACCAACGAGAGAAAAATATTTTATACAAATAGCTACAACAATTATAATCCCAACAAATTCAATTGCAGTTCCGTAAGTTATTTGTTTTGTTTCGTTTGCTTTAACTAGAACAGCACGTTGAAAACTAATTAGAACGGTTAGGGCCGGAAAGAACGACATAATCATCAGTGGAAGCTTTGCAAACTCAGTTAAAGATTCTGATAATCCTGAAACATCTTTAAACCATATTTCAGCAAGTGGAGTAAATGCTATTAACATTAAAGTTCCGGCAACAAACATAGCAAGTTTAATTGCAAATCTTTTTAACTCTTGAAACCCAGCCATATTATCACCAATCAAAGCAACGACAACTTCCTGAAATGATAACCCTAATCCTCTAAAAATAAAAACAAACGAAGTTACGACAGGCATAACTGCAAAAGACTCAAGAGGCATTTTGCTTTGTCCGATAAAAAAAGTTACAAATGGTTGTATGCCAAGTGTTAGCAAAGATGTAAGCGCAAGCGGGTAATAAAATTTTACAATTTCTTTTATTGTTAATTCACTTTGTGTTGCGGATCCCTGAGATTTTAATTTTACTAGAAATTTCTTAACCATTAGTTTACTGGCGATAGCTTCACATATTACCGCTGTTGATAACGCGCTTGCGCCAACAACAACTCCCGGAATATTAGTAAACTTATACAAGATAAATGCGGTTATGCTCATTGAGATTAATCGTATAATCGTTCCGTAAACTACTAATCTTGTTAAATTATTTCGGATTAGAATTCCCTGATAAAATCTACGGTAACCAATAGCGCCAGGCCAGGGAATTAATATCATAACGGCAAGATGTGTTAAGTAAGAAACCTCTCGCGGTAAACCAATTAAATCATCCGCTATAAAATAAAATATAGGTGGAATAGCTAAGACTATCATTGCTACCGTAAGCGATGCGCTGAGAATGTAATTAAACTTTCTTAATTGTTTAAATGATTGATAATTTTTTACAAGAGCAGTTGAAGCACTCATCATCATAATAACCGGCGCTTCGATTATTAAAGCGAGTGAAAACGCAATTCCGTATGCGGCAAGATTAAATTTGGGTTCTGCAAGTCTAGCAATTAATGCTGAAAGATAAGGACCTTCTAAAGACATCATCAGCCAGGTAGCTGCTAAAGGAATCCAGAAAGTTAAAATTGTTTTTTGAGTTAGTTCGTGTTTTAAGTTCAAAATATCTGCTAAGAATTTATATTCAAACATAAAGATAATTTTATAATGGATAGATATTATTGTTAAATTAATATCACAAAAAGATAATTTTAAAACAGGAGAGGTTACAATGAAGACTTTCATTTCATCACTGTTAATATTTATTCTCATCATTTCAATTGGCTGCACAGACAAACCTAAAACTAAAATTAGCGAAGACATTAAGAAGGGGTTGAGAAAAGATGCTAAAGAATTTATGGAATCACTTAAAACAATTCTTGTTAAAGAGATGCAAACAAATGGTGTAGTTGCCGCAGTGTCTGTTTGCTCTGATACAGCACAGGTTTTAACTAATAATTACGGTGTTAAAAAGGGAATTTATATTAAACGGGTTTCATTTAAGAATCGAAATGAAAATGATGCTCCAAACAAAATTGAAGCCGAAGCTCTCAAAACTTTTGAAGAATTAAAACGAAAAGGTGAGCTTAAAGAAACCACAGAATACTTTACCACTATCGAGGAAGATGGAATAACTTCCGTTATTTATTTAAAACCCATTTTAGTTCAAGCACCTTGTTTAAGCTGTCACGGTTCATTGGACCAAATTGGACTGGAAGTTAAAGATGTTATTAGAAAAAAATATCGGAATGATAAAGCGACAGGTTATCAACTCGATGATTTGCGTGGTGCAGTTTCAATTCAAAAAACTTTGTAGTTGAGGAAAATAAAATGGTAAAAGATTATCCTAAGTATAGCGTTCCGAGCATCACATCAATTCAGGATATGTTGCTACGTTCTGCAAAAGAATATAGCAATAAACTTGCGCTTGAGGATTTAAATGATACGCCGATTTCGAATGTAACATTTAAACAACTTAACGAGTATGTTATAAGATTTGGCAAAGCGCTTTTTGATATTGGAATTAAAGAACGAGATCACATTGCGGTGATTAGTGAAAATCGTGTGCAATGGTCGCTTACATACTTTACAACAATGTGCTTTAATATGGTTATTGTGCCGATTGACAAAAACTTAAACCATAACGAAGTATTAAATATCATACACGAATCTGAAGCTAAGGCAATAGTTTTTTCTGATGGTTTTGAACCTTTGATGAAAGAAAAAAGAGATTCACTGCTTAATCTTAAGTATTACATAAATATGGATTCGACAGAACATAAAGACGGAATTCTTTCGATGACAAAAATGATTGAAAAACAATCAGCTACAATTGAAAGATTTCCTTATGTAAATCCCGATGTAATGGCAGAAATTATTTTTACTTCCGGATCACTTGGCAGAGCAAAAGGAGTAATGCTAACACAAAAAAACATTGCATCAAATCTTATGGCAATGACAAGCATGATTCAGATTACTCCCGAAGATAGATTTCTTTCTGTACTTCCGATTCATCACAAGTATGAATGTACTTGCGGGTTATTATGTCCTTTATATGCCGGTGGATCAGCACATTATGCGCTCTCATTAAAAACTGTTGTTGATGATCTTCAAAAAGTAAAAGCAACAATTTTACTTGGTGTACCTTTGTTATACGATAAAATGTTTAAGAAAATTTATAAAGGAATTCAGGAAGACAAATTAAAATCAGTAATTGTTCCTCCATTAATTTCGCTCACAAATATTTTTGAAATATTCGGATGGAAGAGTTCTAAGAAATTAATTTTTAAAGAACTTCATCATAAGTTTGGAGGACACATAAGATTGTTTATTGCAGGCGGCGCCGCTCCTGATCCAAAAGTTGCAAAAGGATTGCGAGAACTTGGATTTAATTTTGTTCAGGGTTATGGATTGACTGAAACATCACCAATTGTTGCACTTAATCGTTTATATAGTTTTAAAGACAATGCAGCTGGCTTACCTTTGCCAGGACTTGAAATCAAAATCAATAATGCTAATGAGTATGGTATTGGAGAAATTTATATTAAAGGCAAAAGTGTAATGCTTGGTTATTATAAAAATCAAAAACTTACAGATGAAGCATTTGATGATGGTTGGTTTAAAACCGGAGACATTGGCTTTTTTGATGAAGATGGATTTTTGCATATAAATGGAAGACAAAAAAATGTTATAATCTCGAAAAGTGGAGAAAATGTTTTTCCTGAAGAGATTGAAGATATACTTAACAGAAATCCGTTTGTACAGGAATGTATGGTTTTTGGTGAGGAAGATGAAAAGCATACTGAAATTATTG